>Ga0209208_10010896_pt1 | contig 11708 bp, 10 predicted proteins | sample S1TSphfallax_3_FD_187694 | JGI IMG/M metagenome (GOLD analysis project Ga0209208, IMG submission 187694) | Host-associated microbial communities from peat moss isolated from Minnesota, USA - S1T2_Fd - Sphagnum fallax MG (SPAdes) (version 2) | ecosystem: Host-associated > Plants > Peat moss >...
TGCAACGCTCCGCGGGGACTACATTCAAATGGCTTTTTTTCCCAGGACCCCCAAGTTGGAGTCCCAAAATTGTCCCAAAATTGTCCCGGTTGGAGTCCCAGGACTTTGAAGGCTCATAACTCCCGAATGCGGAGTCAGATCGCAACGAGGTCTCAACCAAAGTTGTAGCCCTCGTCGAGATCTTTTCAACGCCATGTCGCACTATCCATTAGAAGGTCGGGAAGAGGTCGATTCCTGACTTTTAGTGGTCGGGAGTCAAACTGCCAATTTGACTCCTGGCCCTTCTTTTGCCCATAACTTGGGCGACAGATGTCCAAATGGCCAATTCGAGGCCATTTTCGATATCTACGCTTCAAGACCTTTCCAATGAAACCAAGAACACCTCAATGCGAGGTGTTTTGGGCCTTGCTGTCGAACCCTAAACATTCGGGAGTCCCGGAGGACTCCAAGTCCCCAACTTTGGGAGTGTTGGGCTTTACCCCCACACTTGGCCAAAGTGGGGTTGCGACATTAAGTAGCTCTTCACTTCCTACATCCATATAGGTTCTACAAAAAATAGTGATGCATCTATAATCTAATTTAGGATTCCCAATGGTTATGAGTTATATGGTAATTTGGATAAAACATCAACTACCACATGTGTTATACTAGGTTTATAAAGTACATTTAATTCATACTCCAAAAATAACAACCATCTAGCTATCCTTCCCAACACCTATGGTTTGTTGACTAGATATATAAAAACCATGTGGTCTACTTAAAAGACAAATTTGTTTCCCAACAAAAAATATTTGAATTTATCCAAAGCATAAACCATTGCTAAAGCTTCTTTATCTATAGTAACATAATTTTGCGTTGCTTTATTTAGGAGTTTAAAGGTATATTTGAAAAATTCTTCCACACCTTCCACATGAAGATATGCGTTCACAAACCCACTTGGGGGTGGAACTACGATGTAATTGTATTGTAACAAGTTAAGGTGGTTTAGTGAAATGCAAAGGAGTTCACTAAGAATTTAATGCATTGTGTCCACTTGAAAAGTACTAAGACATTGTGGGAGAATCAAACTCACCATGATAGAAGGTGAAGGAGCCTTACGTTGATGTTTAATCCAAGTTCACGCTCAATGGTTGACCCTCTTCGTTCCATCTAAAATAATATTTTCATACAACTTCCTAATCTAACATGCATTAGAAATTCAAAAAGCTAATCTTTTAAAGAGAAATGGTACAAAATTTTATTATTTTTAATTTTTTAAATCAAAAGTTATGCCTAGAACTAAAACTATTTTGACTAAACTTGGAAAAAAAAAAACAATTTCACCCCCCTCTATTTCCGGCAAATGTAGCTCCCTTGTAGTAAAACTGATGAAGTTGAAATTTTGGGAGAACCTTCTACACCTCTTAAACTAAAACTGATTCAAGTTTGAGACAAATCCAACGGTGGATCTAAGAGAAAAAAACTATTTAAATTAAGAATCTAGGGGTTTTGTCATGGAAATCCTTCCATGAATTCTATTACAACTACTTGCTACACATAACTTCCCTTCATGGTTTTTGTTTGCACATATTTTTTTCCCATGAACAACACTTTTCCACGCATAAAAACTAAAAATTTCTCACACATTCATTCTCCTCCTTCTCCTTCCAAAGAACACACACAAGATATCACTTCCTTTGGTAAGCCTCCTATCACCCCTCCTTGAGCTTGTTCTCCTTGTCCAATGGAAGGTTGGAAATCTTTCCCTCCAATCAATGGCCTCCTCATCTTTCATGAACTAATGAGAATCGAGAATTATTTTTCTTTCCTATGGGATTTAGGATGAGAATTCCTAAGCCCAATGAAACATTAAGAAGATTCCCTTCACCAATCAAATAGGATGATAATCCTTATGCCAATGGAATTGGAGGACTCATCCTTTTCCCTATCTTGGACATCTTGATAGGGCTCTAAAGTTCCATCATTGTCAATTTCGTCCATTTGACTTTAATCATCCTACTTTTTCATCCTAATTATTCTAAGTAACTAATTATTAAGATAATTTACCGGTGGTAATCAATAAACATCCTTGAATTCCCATTTGACTAAATCAATTCAATGGTAGTAGTAACCCCTTCATGCACCAATGACTTTTTAAATATTCCTTATTTATTTTATATCGTGTATTAATTAATTATTTAATGCATAGTAAATTAGAATGAAATTAGGAATTATAAGGATTCCCATGTACTTCTAGATCCACCGTTGATACTAAGGCTTCACGAATTTGTTGGAACAAGGATGTCCGGGTCTTCATGGAATTTCACCGTCACTGCCATGCCTCACGCCTACCCTAATTTCTTGAATAAAAGGAACGACTCCTTTGAACACAATTGCCAAATTGGTTCAGCTACCTTTCGAATTTTATTGATGCAGGTGAAAATTTAGTTATGGTGGATGATGTTGTTACACCCTCGGATTCTCTCGTTGCACCCATAGAAAAGGAGGAACTTGAAGAAGTGTTGCTTGACATGAATGTTTCTCAACGGTTGCGCGAAGAAGAACTGTCGAGAAGAATGATGCGCACTCGAATCGATCGTTCAACATGGGATCGTTGATTATCTCCTAACCCACATGTCGTAGCAATTTATTTAGAATTTGTTCCTACTTGTGGAATCACGCTAGAAAGGTTCGAAGAATGTCAATGTGAAGATGACGATGTTCGTCTTCATTGTCGAACTTGGGTTCCCGGTGATGGCCATTATCGTTGGCTACGAGGCCCAATCAACCCCCTTCCCATGGAGCATCGAGCTGAATACCTAGCTCGCACCATTCGTCGCATTCTGGATTTTCTGCAATTGTGATTTATTCCCCTTAAGTTATTAACTAAGTTATAATTCACTTAAGGCTACTTAGGTGAAAACGTTAATAATTAAATTTAATCTTGATTCTATTCAGGAGTTTGATAGAAATGAAGACTGAATAAGGATGTATTAAGATTGCATCCTAAAAATCTTACAAGTACATCATTAGTGCTTGAAGATTATTCTACAAACTAATTTAATATTGTCATGGCGAAATGTTAATGTTAATTACGGGCTTGTATTCCCAATATATCAATAAAATCACCTTTAATTCTACATCATTTTTCACCTCTGTACAACATAAAAAAACAATGCATTTAAAAAGGTTACTAGGTCCTAAAACTAATTAAACATTGCATCAATTTAAATATAGAAGTTCTTTACGCTTGGAAATATCCAAAAGACTAATTCAACTGATAATAATTACTACTTGGTGGTTTATAAGGATTCAAATCATTATTACTAAAGAAACTTATGGAACTAAAGCTTAATAATTTGTTGAATCATAATCCATGGCTCACACATATACTATAAACTAGTCATACTTACTAGTTGGGTTCTATGCAAACATTGCACCTATTTCCAATAAAGATGCATTTGTGTGCACATGGAATTCTATCTGCCAATTTGGAGGTATAAGAATTGGTGCTTCCATATATTTTTGCTTGATTTGATCCCAAGCTTATTGACATTATGTGGTCAAGATAAAAGGTTATGTCTTCCTCATTAGCTCTATGATTGGTGCCATGATAAAGGCAAAGTTTGTGATGAAACATTTGTAAAACTAAGCCATACCATTAAAGACCTGAATTTTCTATGGGTTTCTAAGTACTAACATATTCGTTATTGCCTGAACCTTTTTAGGGTTTGGCATTTTTCCTTCCTTGGAAACTATGAACCTTAAAATCAATCCTAAAAATACCATAAAAACACATTTTTTTGGGTTAAAATTGATTATGTATTCTTTACATTTTTAAAAGCAAAGTGTGAATTTCATAAAATTACTTTCTTTATCATTATAAACCATGAAATCATCAAAAAAAAATTCACAAATTGGTCCAAGGACTCTTTGAACGTTCTATCGACTATTATTTGAAATGTTGGTGGCCCATTTTTTACACGAAATGGCATCACCATCCGTAATAAAAGCTCCCCAATTTGTTAGAAATGATGTTTTGTATCTATCTTTAGGGGCTATAGAAATCTGATGGTATCTTGAGTATCCATCTAAAAATGAATAGGCTTCATACCTTATTACAATGTTCAAAACTTCATTAGAAAATGGTAAAAGATAAGGATTTTTTTTGGTTACCTTATTCAACTTCTTAAAATCTACACAAATTCTAAGTTTTCCATTCTATTTAGGTACTACCACTATAGGTGATAACCATCTAGCCTCCTTTACTGGTTGAATGAATCTTGCTACTAATAATTTGCCAATATCATGTTTGACAATTGTAGCATAGTTGGAGTTGAACATATATCTTTGCTTGACATGTTGGTGGAATTGAGGTGTCTAACTCAATTATGTGTTGAGCTAGGTTTGGAGGTATGCCTTTCATATCCTTATAAGTCGAAACAAACATGTATTTGAACTCCTTGAGTAAAGTTTGGAGTTCCTTAGTTTTCTCCTTTGTTAATTGTGCATTAACTTTGCTGCATTATGGATTTACCTATGTGCCAAGATTTACCTCAACGAACTATTATTCTTTAATCAAAGTCCAACTTGTTATTTGAAGATTCTTTACTTGTATTTTGGCTAGTGTCTCATCCACTTCAATATCAACTTGGCTATGATGATAATAGGTGTATGGATAAAACTTATATTTTAATGTTATCTTTAGTATGTTGTTGAAATCACTACTTTTATCAATAATTAATCTGATATCCCTTGTTCTGGTTCAAATTCTCCATTGATTTTAATCTCTAAAACTCCAACACTTAATAATGAAATTGTTTCATTTGAGATCGTGTATTGTGTCAATTGAAAACAACTCTGGTTCTATCTCAAAGATCATATCTTCCTTTTCATTTGTTAGACCTTCCAACAAGTCATAACAAACAAGTATTTGGGGCCTTTTGGTTTTTGCTCCCAATTTCTTGCTAACTGATATTGTTTTGATAGTTCCATTGCCTTGAACAGTAATCACATTGTTCCCCCAGTCATGTGTAACCTTTGCATTTTTAAACCAAAGTCATCCTAACAACATGGAATAATTAGAATCTACCACATTGTTTTTCAAAATAGTAAATGTGGTTACATATGGTATTCCATGTATCTAAAATTTCAAATTTCTGAGGAATCTTAAAGGTTTGGTCATACTTTGATCTGCCATTATGAAGTGGTATGGGTTAGTATTGGTTTGCATAAACATAATTTTGTTATGAGATTTTTTATTATAATGTCTACATTTGTTCCTCCATCTAACAAAACATCCTCAATAATGTTTTTCGTAACTTATACTTGGATAATTGTAATTTCGTTATCTACCTAGGTTATAATGCTAGCTTTAGAGTTTGTCTCAATCATTATGGCTACACTAGGTTCTGATATCACTTTAGTAGTTATATTGGGTCTTTTTGGCTTTAGTTTCTAACACATATATTTTTTAAGATTTGGTGTTATCTTCAACAATTGATCTAACTTCAAAATATAGGTAGTTTCCAACAACTATTTATTGATATATTGGAATATTTGTTCCATTGACATAACTTTGTTATTAGGAATAACATATAGATTTTGTGGTATAATTGGTTATGTAGGTACCTTAATATTTAAGAATCCTGCCCAATCTATATTCCACTATGTTTTTTCTTTTTTATTCAAATTCATTATGGCTCTTTTACTTGCATTTTTAGTATAGTCTTAACAAAACATTGTTGTAATCTTTACTCCTCTTCCAAATCAATAGCATACTTTCTCTTAATTGGCTTTCCGTCCTTGAACACTTGTTCTTTAGTAACCTTGCTCCTAGCAATGGCCATGTTGACATCCACTATATGAACTGAAGGATTGGCAACCTTGGGCTCTACCACGTATGGTTTTTCTATAGTTTTCACTCCTTTGTTCTTAAACATATTTTGCATGTCATTGTACTTAGGATAGTTGGTAGAAGTGAAATTTAAATTCCTACAAAATATTTCACATTACTATAACAACATATTTGCATTTCACATGTTCATTATTTATATTTTAAATCTCAACAAACTTAACATTACAATTCATTCCAACATCATATTCATGGTTATTACATATAACCAGAATCTGCACTTCACAATACATTGTAAAGAAACTCCAAAAAAAAATCACAATTCATTTCATCATAATCTGACATTACAAAAAATTCACACAAAAGATGAACACCAAATTCATTATAGAAGTTTGTGTTTTTTTGTATTATTGAAAATATGAATCCAAATTACAGCATGATCCAATGTTTTGTTCAAAATATCCAAAATAACATTTAAAATCTATGTTATATCAAAACAAAGTATGTGGTTTTCTACCACAAGTGTCTCCAACTCTCTTAATTTTTCTAAAAAAAACTCCATGTTTCATCTTATTTTTTTCCCTCTTGTTTTCCATAACTTTCCCCCTTTTGAACCATCCCAAGTCACATCATTATGATCCAAAAAACAAGAATTCAAAATTCAAATTAATAAAGTTCCCTGATTAGTCCCTATCCTAACTGCCTTGTTCATCCTGAATCACATACTCAGTTTACCCCCTTAATGTTACCCCCTTTATACTTTGAATTTCATCCCCAAAATCCTTATAAAATGATAAAAATGAAATGATAGTATTTTATATCCTTTTAAACATTTCTTTACCCTGCCATAGTGATGTAATCCCAATCTACACAAAAACTAGTGTTTCTATATCTACGTTTTGCTCTATAGTTTTGATCTCTTCCCCCACTAATTCAATTTGTGGTTCTATGTCCAAATGATGTATTTTGGATATCTTTTATTCTAGTGTTTGAATAGCCTCCACCTTTTTTTGTTCCTAAATTCCCTTTGGTTCTTTTTCTTCTTGACCCCCTTCTTTAAGGTCTTGATGTATTTCTAGTTATACCTCTTTTTCTTGAACTGTTCCACTTTTAAGGTCTTTTGATTCCTCAGTCTATACTTCCTTCTTTCAAATTGTCCCACTGGGCTTGCTTCTATCTCTTCATTCTAGCTTAATACCTCTATACTTGTTGGACTACCACAAATGAAATCTAGAAAATTCTTTTGATAAGCTTCCAATTTGCACCTCATAATTCTTTCATCAACTTCATGTTGAGCCAAATTCTTTTCCAACTCTTTTGTAAAATATTCCTCTACAACCTCCCACCATTCCTCATATTTTACCTTAGAGTCCTTCATCTTGTATTTTTTTGTCTTCATTAGGGTACAATATTGCATCATTTGTTCATAATCCTCTAGTCTTTTCTTGATAATAGTTGGATCCAAACTCTTCCTATGTTATTGTGCCCTCTCCAACTATGCTTGCAGGTGTTGTAGAGTTCTTTGATACTTCTTGTCTTCCATTAACTGCTATCTTTCCACCTTTGTTGTCTTTCTTCTAAGCTCCTCAAACTGTAACAAAGATACATTCTTCATATTTATTAATTCCAAATCAATCAGAACATTCTCTTTCTCCTTCTTTTTTTTAGTCAATGCTTTCACTTGACTATCCAAAGCTCTAAAGTCAAATTCCCCATATTTAGACTCATAATTGCCATGGTTTGAAATAACTCGGATGCCTTATCCGTTTTCATTACTTCTATAACTACCTCTTCCACAAATTTTGGTGTTCTTATCCATGGCATAAAATCTCTAGATCTTTCTACAAATAATCCCAACTCTTGTGCCATCCTTCTCCTGAATTCAAATTCAACTAAGAATCCTTCTGCAGATTTTGGCCTACTAGGTGGTACTTGTAATTCTACTAGTCTAAACTCTTCAAAAGCAAGTTGTGTGGCCACTCTTTCCGTATATAGTTTAGTAACTTGTAGACCTTCCTATGTCTATTGTTGTTGTTGTTGCAAATGTTGTTGTAAATGTTGTAAATGTTTTGGACTTGCAATGGTGTCCATCCAATCTTCACATACATCCCCTTTAAAGTATAGATGCTCCTCACCCTCTCGAAACCTTATGTCATGTTCCCTTTTAACTCCCTAGCTTTGCTCCCTTAATTATTTTTCTTGTGGCAATGTCATATGTGGTATCTCTTGTTTCTACTCCCTCAGTTGTCTCTCTTGTGGAAATGTCATCTATGGTATTATTGCAATTTGTCTAATTGCTTGTACCACTATTGGCATTACCTTTACCACTGTTGGCATTGCCCTTGCCATTGTTGGCACTATAAATGGTTCCATTATGCCCCTCATCATTTTATGTGCTTTCAAATATGTGCTTTCTTGTTCCCTCTTCATTCTTGAGCATGAGGCTTCTCCTTCCTCGACTACGTTCTTCCTCTTGAGAACACTTCTTGGAAAGTTTGTTATAGTTTTCTTTCTATTATCTAGTGATGTATGCATTTGTTCCCTAGTTATTTAAACCTTGGCCGATGGTTTTGTGGATTGTCCTTTTGATGCACTAACAGATACTAAAAGATTTTTCCCAATACCAAGGCATATTGACATGTATCTTTTTTATCCCCCTTATTCTCCATAACATATTTATACCACCTATCTAGCTCATTACACAGATTATCAAATATAATATGTGCCCAATCTACCTTCTACCCCTTCTTTGCTTTCACCAATGTGATAACATTTTTGTTGCAAAAATATTATACCTTTTTTTCTAATAAATGACAGATATAATGGCAGGATATTTAACAGAGTATGGCAGACCCAAACTCTTTGCATTCCATTGAGCTACATAAAAAATTTGAAGGTGCAAGTCAACAACTTTGTAATGCTTGAATTGTTAATGACTTATTGACCTCTCCTTTCAGTTCTTCTACATACCCTTCCACACATTCCAAAAACATCTATAATTAGTTGTTTGTTGATTATCCTTATGCCCAAAGTAGAAATTTGTGTCCTCAATGAAGAATGTGTTAAAAATTTCCAACATTACATCGGCCATTGATGCTTCCCACCCCATAAGAAACAAAGGAACAAGCCCTACTTTAGAAGCCCAATCTTCTTCCACAACAATATCCTTCCAATTTTCCATCCACTTTTCATGTTTGTCATAGTTTTGTTTCATTTGTGTCCACATGAATCGCTCAAAGTCTGGAATTTTAATACCTTTTTCTAGAAATATAACTTTGTCCAAGATTGTGCGTCTTCTCTTCATTACCACTTTTGCTTCACATTGCTCCATCTCCATTGCCTTTCGCTATGCTTCTACCATTGTCTACACCTATGTGGCTTGCTATTATTTCAATTGCACTTATGTGGATAGTTCTTCTTACACAACAAAGTTATCCTCCCATGTATCCTTTTGCATTGTTTATGCTTCCATAAAATGATGATCCTTAGCTTCATCTTCCTTCGATTCTTCAATGCACATCAAATCTATTGATGTAGTTCTTGGTCTTGTTTGCTCTGTTGCACGCCAACGTCATTTGCTTCTGTGCAAAAACTCAATTGGGGATGTTCTAATTGTATTTGTCTGGAATTATCCTCTACACAAACTATATCTTCTCATGATACACATTCCCTTTTGCACATTCCAAAAATGATGAATGTGATGGCAACCTTATAACTAATGGCTAAATATTCAACACTCCTCTCTGTGCTTTTCTCAACTCTTTTTCTACTTATGTTATTTTCAACATTTTTGCTTCCTCTTGCCTTCGTCTATGCTTGCTCCTTTGCACTTCCTTTTCCTGAACAATTTGTAGTAGTTTTTCAATTGCACTTTTTGCACTCATACTGTTGTGAATCCAAAACTTCAAAAATGCTCACAACTTCTAACAACAAATGCAAATTTCTTTTGATGGTTATTTTGTTTTTTCTCGTCCTTGAACATCCTGCCCATCACATTCATTTTTCATCTTCCTGTCGTCTTTTAATTAACATATGATCCTTGAAATTTATACGATCCATCATTAAAAGTTTATGTGTCCCTTGTACAACCATGTGGAAACATTTAATATCATATTATGAATGAACATTGTAGATTTCATCTTTTGATTATTCCACATTCATAATCAGCTTACATTCTTTATACTAACTCCATTTCATTCACCCTATACACCTTTTATTAACTATGTGTGAGGTAACTTTTGTCCCTCTGCTTTCGGTTCTACAAGGTGATTATGCTTGGAGCACAAATGCTACTAGTGAAGGGAAGAATGCAAGTGTAATTCTAGACGTTAGATTACGCTTGTAGTTGAAATTAAGTAGCCCACCTTCTATGCAACATTTATGATTAAAACTAATAAATACATTTTTTCCAAGCTCACACACTACGCATCCTAGGGCTTCACTTCAAATTGACATTCATTTAGACCAATGTTTAAGACTCACACCATGTTCAACATAGCTGCAGACCACTAGTCACTTAAAATGTTGGTTCTCACACATATGTTATCCAAATCCTGCTTGCCTTAGCTTTTTAGAAAGCTAACAACAAGGCGCATCTTGCTACCAAATCCTAGGCTCTGCAGCTAAACCAGCAAGAAGTTATGCTACAAAACCCGAGAGGGTCCTATAAAAGTGATGATTCAACCTTACTGCAGACCAGCAGTCACTCAAAACATTGTTTCTAACACATACATTATCCAAATCCTGCTTGCCTTAGCTTTTTAGAAAGCTAACAACAAGGCGCATCTTGCTACCAAATCCTAGGCTCTGCAGCTAAACCAGCAAGAAGTTATGCTACAAAACCCGAGAGGGTCCTATAAAAGTGATGATTCAACCTTGCTGCAGACCCTCAGTCACTAAAAACCTTGTTTCTAACTCATACATTATCCAAATCCTGCTTGCTTTAGCTTCTTAGAAATCTAACAACAAGGCGCATCTTGCTACCAAATCCTAGGCTCTGCAGCTAAACCAGCAAGAAGTTATGCTACAAAACCCAAGAGGGTTTGTGAGGTTTCTCTAAGTTCCGACCTTCCAACACTATCACTTCTCACCCCCATTCCTTAAAACTATTACAAGATCTTCCCTCTACTTTACTTCCTTCTCCCCTTTCCTAAGACTCATCATTATTTGCCTCCTCGAGAAGCTTGCCGAATAAGTATTCAAACTTGCATGAAAATTATCTCTGAGGCAAGAGAGAGAGACCCCCCGATCATCCGAGCCTGCCTTTTAAAGAGAAGGAGAAGGGAGGTGAAGGTGGATCCCATGCTTGGTGGTCAATGGAAGATCCCATGCTTGGTGGTCAATGGAAGATCCCATGCTTGGTGGTCAATGGAAGATCCCATGCTTGGTGGTCAATGGAAGATCCCATGCTTGGTGGTCAATGGAATGTGAAGGAAAACACCTTTTCACCTCTTCCAATTCCCCCTAACAACTTTACTTTAAACCTTCAATTTTTTTCCTTTGGCCTTACGGTTTTACTTTACCATGGTCTTAAACCGTTACTCACGCCTTTCTTTCCTCTTCTTCGATCTATAAATTATGATTGCACACCTTAATGTAACAAGTCTTTCACACCTTCATTGTTGATTTGATTTTTATCGAAGATCTGACTTTTTTCCTTTGCTTGGATTTGTGGCGTCGCGCACGGTCACATCTTACGGGCCGCAAGCCGCACAAGCGAATGAAGAACCGCCTCCAAAGTCGTCTCTAAATCTTACCCTAACCCAACATCTCGTGATGAAGATGAAGAACTCGAATTTCGAGAGGTGCGTGCTCGTTTTGAAGTTGAACCCCCTCGAGCCTGGTATTATCGTATTTCTCCGAACTCCCGCACCCT
>Ga0209208_10010897_pt1 | contig 11708 bp, 5 predicted proteins | sample S1TSphfallax_3_FD_187694 | JGI IMG/M metagenome (GOLD analysis project Ga0209208, IMG submission 187694) | Host-associated microbial communities from peat moss isolated from Minnesota, USA - S1T2_Fd - Sphagnum fallax MG (SPAdes) (version 2) | ecosystem: Host-associated > Plants > Peat moss >...
TCAGCCTTGGGTGAACTAGCACCTAGACTGGGTACTATGGTAAAAATTGAAAACCTCAAATGTTTTTGGATTGCTCTAGACATTATGTATAGACGATAGTTATCTGTAAAGTCACGCGATTAGGGGGCGAGAATGGCCAATTTTGGCATAATAGGGCCTCACACGCGTGACTGGGAAATGAAAATTTTACAAAACGAAATAACAAGGTTCCAAACTAGTTTTTCCACCAATTTTGGTGGTAAACTGAGTTTCATCCTGTCTTTCCTTTTTCCTGAGCGCCTCCACTGCTGCTACATATATTTTCAGTGCTCTTACCTGTACAACTACTATAATTACTCTAAAATTGTGCATTAAATGTTGAGTTTCAGCATTTCATACTGAGATTTAATAAAATTTCCTTACTTATTGGATACTACTGAAAGAGGGGATAGGGGGTGAAAGAGGGGATAGGGGGTGAAAGAGGGGATAGGGTGTGAAAGAGAGGGTGAAGAAAGGGTGACTTTACGGATAACTCTACCATCTTAAGACTAAAATCAGGGTTTAGAGTCCAATTTTAACATTTCCCACTTTTATTATAGCCTATAAGAAACCTCGCTCAAGAACGTGGAGGTACCAGAGTAGGTGCTGGACCACTGGTTCACTCTGGGCCCTCTGGATCGGTAAAAGAGCTTGGAAATATTTTCTGTGTAGGGTAAAACCCTAATCAAGGACATTACCAAATTAAGGGCGCACAAGGCCATGTGAAGGCTAGTTCAAAATATGATCCTCAATGGAGCCCTTTGAAATCAAGGAAGTCAAAATTTTATTGATCTCCAATCTCAGGGTGTATGATATACCTGACTATTATTGATGTCATGTTGTAGCATTTATTGAATGCTTCCCTTTGTTTGCAAACATCTTTCTTTTACTCATTATTTTAGACAACTAAATAATTTATAGGATTTAAATTTGAGCACTTTCCAAAGTAATCACTTTTTGCCAAACCAGGCCTCAGAGGAGGAGGAGTGGCCCCCTACATCTCACATAGTCTTCTCGTTGAAGATTGGAATTACTTATTGGTAACCCTAACCATCTTGGCACTTGAATTGGGTGTCAGGCCACAAGTTAAACCCATAACCTTCAACCTCCGGTTAGTTAGGGACCTACTAGTTAGCACATGGTATTACGCCGGGCTCTCAATGCCTAATGATTCCATAGCCCTTTGATACTTGGATGAAGAGTTCATAATCTTTCTCTCTCCATGAGCATCTCGATTCTCACAAGGGACGCTTATGTCCAGTAACTTGCTTGAACACACTGGTTACTTGCATGCTCTCGCCAGTTACCTAGTTGTATAATTGCACAAACACTCTTGTTGGCCATTGACTAAGGAAAAACATTCAATCCAGCACACATTGCACATTTGAGAGCCTTCCCAATTTGGCTGCATAATCTTGAAAAAGAAAAATGATGATGTACCGGTGATGCCCAAACATGCCCTAATTTCTAAGAAGATTAAAAGTTTTGTATGCCCAAAAAAAGGAGGTTTGGTAAGCCCAAAAGGATGGGCACAATTGGAGTTTGTGTAAGTGTTGGTCTGGACTCTGGTACAATGTTTTTTCTTTCCCAATTTTGTGATGTTGCTCAATTGGCAATCATCCATAAGAATATTTAGGCAAATTTTGTGACATCTATTGTAGTTTGTTTTGTTTTGTTGTGCTGGGATCTCCCAAACCAGAGGGCTTCATGATTTGCTCTTGGTATCTTCAGAATGCTCAAAGTTTATATCACAAATTTCAGAGCTGAGGTGTGAAAGATATTGACTTTTTGAGTGGATTTTGTTGCTGGAAATTCAAACAAATTGCAAAAATTGGGTTTGGAAGGAAAAATCAGTTGAGCCCTCAATGTGTTCACATTGTCGAATTTTGAAATTTTCAATTCTGAAAATGTGAAAATAAAGAATGCATTCACACTTGGGCCAAACGGCACAAACTACACAGTAGTTCAGATTATGAAAGTCAAAAAAATCTGAAATGCCTTTTCATGTCATAGGCAGTTGTGACAATTTTTGGCAAATTTTTTTTTGAAAAGGAGAATTTGTGATAAAATTTTCTGTTTCAAAAATATTTTTGATTGCCTTTTTCTTCGCAATGAATTCTTTCATTTGTACCAAAAATTGATAAAATGATAAAATGGCAAAAACTCACCACCAAAAAATTCAGTGCTCTGGTGTATAGGCTTATGCCTGGTATTGATAAAATATTGAAGACCATACCAGCCTGCTATATAGGTAATATTCTTTGATACTAGACCAACACTGGTTTGTACAAAACTTTCAAATGGTAGGCAAGTAACAATTGGGGTCAACCTTGAAAGTACACATTGCAACAACCATGATAAAAAATAGATCAATTTCAGAGAACCTAATGCATCCAGAATCCAGATGCAATTGATGGGCTCCTCTGAACATAAAGTAGAACATTGCAGGCAAGCCCATATCCTTGGTTTTATGAAGAAAAAACGCCAATGCTGGAATAGGATCATGAAGTTTGTTGACCTCAATCAAACACGAGTGTAATCTGGTGTAGAGTGAAGGGACCTATTTGTTGCGAATCCTCTAACATCACACACCAATTCCCCCATTATCGCACTGTTGTTCCCTATCCTTGCACACAAAAACACTATGGTTGCACACTAGCATTTCCTATCCTTTGACAAGAGCAATTGGGTTTTGTCAAATGAAAAAGCAATCTTGGGTATAATGTGTGCAAGGGTACTCTTGGTGTACATGCACATGGTGACAGATTTCACTTGATAGTGTGCCCTCCAAATATACTGAAATGTTCTGCTTGTGCTTTACATTTGCTGCTACTCATTCCACATTGGTGTATGGATTAGTGAGGAGCAACTTTAGCAATTAATTATTCATCCACTTGCTACTCATTTCAGGATCCCAGGTATGGGGTAATATTGTATGGACTATGGACTTCTGTCATTGATGCAGAAAGTAAGCAATTATACTCTTATCGTCTCCAATCGGCTGCATATTAATTTTGTTTGGCATGCTAGAGCCGATTTGTCTTTATTGGGCATGATTTTGCTATGATCTTCAAACTTTCATTATTTACCTCTAGTTTTGCATGGTAGAGACACTCATTAAGTTATGTTGTGGGCAACAATTTGTGCTTTGTTGTGCAAAGTAGGTAGGCTGGTGAGCGAATACTTAAGAATTCAAATATGGTCAAATCCTCGCACATTGTTCCTCTGCTTTTGAAGCTCAAAGAACAGTTTTAGCCCTTAACCTAGTGCTTCCCAACACTTCAAAAATATCCCAATTCGATGAAGGAATGGGCATGATATGAGGTGTTTGGTATAAGGGGTACAGTGTTCAGTGACAGGTGAATTAAAAGACAGTAGGATTTCGAGTTTAAGATCTTTGATCGTTGCATCTTGGCCTTTTGGGGATACAAAGAGATTTTGTAAAGCCCTAGTTGGCACACCCATTAGGTTTTAATCATTCAAAACACACTAAAACTATTTCTTTGCAATGGACTTTTCCATTTGTTTCCCAAAAAACAAACACACACACACACACACAAAATGAGGAAGAAGGGGGCTGCAACTAGAGAGGGGTTTAGAGATTTTTCACAGATGATATATGCATAAGAATATCTCGAAAGAGAAAAACTATGGGTATGGGTAAGTGCAATGGTAGTGTCCATGGAGGCAAGGCAAACGTCAACCTCAGGTATGCCTTAGGGTTTTCATAAAATCATACCAATTGATTCCATTTTTCCATATCAAGGTGCATACCCAAGTTCATCAAAACCCTATTACTAGACCAATACTGATAGGGACTTATCACCCAAGGCAATATTAGCTTCGAACCAATTTTATATCAGTTTAAATATCAATGTTGTCCAGTTCTTATATTTCAACAAGAGGACCTTAACAAGAGGTCCTTTCATCCTGGTTCCAACCTTTTTTTTTAGATCTGAAAGAGCCCTTGGTACTGGTTCAAGGATCTTTTTAATCCCATAGAACCTCTGGTATAGTTCCAAATCCGGTTCTTAAAATTTCTTCAAGACTCTTGGTTCATGGGTTTTGAAAAACAAAAATTCCCAGGCAGGTCTGGTTTGACACCAGATCCAATAGAAACCTATGCATACCCAAAACTGAAAATTTTCTAGTTACTAGCATTGTGCAACCAATGAAAGTGCCCACCTATATCAACTTATTGCTTTAATTATTTTTTTAAATATTAAAATTTTATTAAAATTTTAATTTTAATTTAAATAATAATAAAGCTTGCATACTAGAGACAAGTAAAGCTCTGTTTCTTATCCATAAAATTTGGGAAACAATGGAGAAAACGCACAATGACTTTGCCACTTACCTTTTCTGTTTGGGTCTTACAACATCTCTGCATAGGTAGTGTCCTGTGCAGCGAGTCTGGCAAAGTTTGATCAACTGAGATGGGCATGGTTTGTTAGTTTGTACAGTTGGTGTGGAGTGTTACTTACTGCTAGCAGCCATTGCCAGCCCAGCGCATCTTTCATACAGAGGTGACGTTGGCCGACTTATTAGTACCAAGGTGTGTACTAGTAGCTGTGGCTGCCCACCAGCTTCATCATCCTTCTAATAAGTCCTGCCAGGATTTCATGGTTCTGTTCCTCGTTCTACTTGGCCCTTGTAATCTTCAAGGGTATTCGTTTTGTGGAGCTTTAGGTTAATATTTTGTTTCTCTCATGTTCATCAACTAAAGTATTTATTTATTTTCACTCCCTAGCTGAGTTTTGATTTCATCAGCTCAATGTTTAGCCAGGTCAGTAGGAATCTATCTCAACATCTTGCAAAACTACCATGGATCTAGAACTAATCAAACAGAGAAAGAGAAAAGAACAAGGAAGTGAATGAACATCCTCGACACAAAATGATGAACTAAAGGCTGCCTAAACACAACCCAAGAGTCTCTTTTTCTTTATCCATTTGACCATAGTTGGGACAACCTCAATAGGCCTAGGAGTTAATTACCATGTGAATTCTCATTGAGGAGAAAATTTGAAACAAGTTGATTTACCAATATTAAAACAAATCAACCCAGTCACACCATCAGGCACAAATGTATGAATGACTAATGGAATGCATGAATGGATGAATGGATAATTTGACCACAAAATTTTTGTATCATTGATGAAGTTTTGTAGGTACAAGCTCCACCCTGCCTGTTTGTGACTGACTCCAATTGATGACCATGTCATTCATGTACTTGGGCTTGTTGATGACTTTCTGTGAAATGCAACACATGAAAGGGTATAAAGACCACCAGCAAGACAGTTGGGTACAAGCCCAAAAGTCTTTCAAAGTACTCTTAGGCTTCAGCTGTGCACTTCACAATATGGCACCAAGGACCTAAGAAAAGTTGAAGAATGAGCAATGCCCACTTTGCACTTTTACATTAGCATGGTAGTTTAGTACTCATTCTTCAACTTTGCAAAGCAAACTACCATGCTAAAGTAAAAGTCAAGGTAAAGTGATAACCTTACTTGGAGTAGATATTGGAGTTTGTTATGAATTATTTTGCCAAATACTTTGATGTAAAACATGCTCTTTTGTTTTCCATCACCTCCAAAAATCTGTTCAAAACAAATGTAAAAAATCACAGAAGCTGATGATACGTACTTGGAAAATACAGAAGGACCAGTTTGTTGGCAGATTTTTAAAAAAGATAAAAGACTAGTAAGCATAGCATGGGATGGTGGAGAAAAGCAAGGCCTGTCCTGACATAAATTGTTTCTTCTGGTTTACAGGTCAGGTCAGGCTGATAGTTCACAATGTTGCACTTAAGAAGAGATCAACACAACATCTCTTAGACATACTGTCCCTATTGGGTGTTCATTGCAAAATATTAGTGTTTAATTTTGTGTGTAGTTATTTGTTGTTGAAACCCAGTTCAATGTGATTGAGGTTTTGGTTTTTTTTTGGTGTTTGGGACTTTGTCCTCATAAGTGTCCTTGAATCCTGATCTTTGGTGCTTGTTATTATATGAGCAACTTTGTTAGTTCTTTACTGTTGAGCATCCAATTAGTAATGCATAACATCTCTCCTTGCTAACTCTAATGAACCTAGTTGTCAATATACTCTCCATACTCAACTTAACACTATGGACAAACACCACCAAACTTTCCCCACCTACATTCCAACTCTCAAAACACCACCAAGGTGAGTCAAAAAATATAAAATACTGTAACATACAATACTCACAGCTTCCAATAAACTAGAAAGATTGCCTACTATAATAGAAAGCAATCACTAACTATAAACATATGATTTGCTTGATCCCCAACTAAAACATGGACCTGAAGCTGCAATCCAAACTAGATCCACCAATACCCATCCAACTCTTTCCAGCTTCTAACCAAACCTGCTTATTGTCAGACCAGTGGAAAATGTCAGTGAACAATGTTAGTGAACCCTTACCCTGAATCCCAACCCACAATTTGTCATTGTATGAATCCTATGAACAGGAATCCTATGAATGTCCAAAATAATGATTCTGATACAGACCAGGTGAGCCTTACAAGGAAGTAGATGAAGTGCTAAAGAAATGGGAGCACCAGCCAGTGGTTGTTTTCTAGTGCAAAATTTTACACTATGACAAATTTTTAAGTTCAAAGTGCTAAAAATCACTGATCTTGAACTTTTTTGGTTGCTAAAATTTGAAATCTTTTTCACAAAGAAATTAGCCTTTTTTGTTTTCTAAATGAGGCAGTCAATATTGAAAAAGGATGCTTCTATTGTTGTAACTGAGGGATATTGTTTGCTCCAATTTTGTTGGCCTTGCTGACCAACGTAAGGATATTGTGTTTACATTCATTATAGAGTATAGTAGCTTAAGGGATTTTGGCCCCCTAGGTTATAGGTCTATCTTTTTATGAGGATTTTTGAACCATAATATTTTGGTTTGTGCTGGAACTTGAGATTAGTTACAGAGTTGTAATATGTTGAAGGATTTTGGTTTCTTTTAGAGGATTTTTTGAACAATATAATTTTCCATGGAAAAATATTTGACTTTTCATTAAAAATTAATAATTAAATGTATTTAATTAATTTTGGATTAATTTTTTTATTTTGAACCTTTTTTGATTTGGTGGTTAAAATTAATTTTTCTATTAAATTTGAGTCAAAAAACATTGAAAACATTTATTTGTTGGATCATTTAACGAGACAAAAAATTATTAACATATATTATTGCTTCACATGGTGGTCACCAAATCAAAGTTTCTCTTCAAAAATTTAATCTTTTAAATGATCACTACTTATTAATTCTAAACTTGTCAGAAGTCCAAAATGAACTAAATTAAGATACTTTTTTTTATTGTAAATGGCAAGGCCATAGCGTGACAAACCCCTTGTTATATAGGTAGATGATTGCCACTTAGTCTACATCACAAAGTTCAAAAAGTAAAAGCACTGGGACCAGGAGAGCAAGCAAGTAGAACAAGAAAGATGTGTATAAGGCATTATTAGGTAGCTTGTCAGACTTTTTTCTTTTTAAAAACAACAACAACATGGTCCCAGTTAGATGGGTACACACTCTCTTTTGTTATATGCGGGTCTCTTCTCTTAGGGTCAGATCACGAAAGGATCCATTTAACGCCGAAAAACAAAAACATGGTCCCAGTTAGATGGGTACACCCCTCTTTTGTTATATGTGGTCCCTTAGGACCAGATCGAGAAAGGAGCCATTTAACACCAAAAAAACAACTACATGGTCCCAGTTAGATGGGTACACACCCCTTCTCTTACTATATACGGTCTCTTAGGGCCAGATCAAGAAAGAAGCCATTTCACACCAAATGGATGCTACCCCTCTTTCTTTGGTTATTCTTGGATTTTGTTTCAAGTGGTCTGGACTAAGAGACCCTTAAGAAGGTTGGGCTTGCCACCCTCTAACTACAACTGCGAGAAGGAATTGTGGGTGAGAACTAAAAAGCTTAAACCCCTGGACTGAGCAAATCAACACCAACCATCATATATCGTGCAAGATGGATGGTGTGTGGATAGGAAACACTTTTTCATTGTGTTTGTGTCCCTTACCTAACCACAATGGTTAGCTTTCTACTAACAACTATCCAAATGCAACTATCCAAATGCATCGACCTACCTTCTAGCCACCGAGTGCCTCACCCACTTACACAACCACCAATTGCACTCCCTGCCAACTTACTTCCCTATGAGACTTACCCACTCACTTAGGGGAAGTTAGAAGTTACTTAGGTAGTGTGAAGGGGGCGAAGGGGAAAAGAAGGGCTAGTTAACCCTCCTAGACCCTAAACCTTGGCAACTCAGTTGCATTTCATCCAAAATTGAGTCATAACATTTGGGTTTCCAATGGATGATGCACTGGTGGGTACGAGGGTTTTTTATTCAAATTTCTCAAGTAGATCCACTGGTAAGGATCCCCTGCATTAAATGGCGACTGTCCTGGGTGAGCTGTAGCATTTTCACATCAAAAAATGACGAAAAATCCTTATAATCACAAAATTTTCTATTTTTTTCATTTTCTGAAAAAAATAATCTTCATGCCGTAAAAAAATTCTCAAAGGAAAACACCAGTGGGTACTAGGCTACTCATATAATCCCAAAGATTCTAGGCCAAAATATATTGCCTCTTTACCTATGATACTTACTAGCAAGTTAAGTAGGTAGTGTGAGAGGGCAAGCATTGGGCATTGGGGGCTTTGTAGACCTACCCTGATAAACCCTAAACCTCAACAACAACTCAGGTGTGTTGCATCCAAAACTGAGTCATAAGGTTCTACAAATATCCAGAAAGTGGCTCTAACTGGGTACTTATGTGGCCAGTTTGGCCGAACTGGTGACAAAACCCAAATTTTGGGGACAGCCAGTTTTGAACTACAATGTGAAAGGAGAGTAAACTGAAAAAAAATAAATTAGAATTGAGCTCAAACTAGTTTAGTACCCAATCCATTCTTCTCACTTTGTTTGAAGATCAAACTAGGTAGGTAATGTAAGTAAATAGGTAGCCTCGGTGGGTATGTAGGTGTGCAGGTAGGTAACCTCAATGGGTATATAGGTAGGTAGCGTAAATAAGTAGGGAGCCTCAGTGGGTACATAAGTGTGTAGGTAAGTAGCCCAAATAAACAAGTAGCCTAGGTGGGTAACCTAGGCAAATGAGTTGGTAGGTAGCTTAAGTAAGTAGATAACTTCGGTGGGTAGACAAGTTATAACCTAAGTAGTTGTATAGGGAACTTAGGTATGTATGTAGGTAAATAGGTAACTGAAATGAGTGTGTAATTTGAAAACTTAGGTATTTTGGTAAGTAGGCATGCAAGTAGGTAGGTAAGGAGGTAAGTAACCCAAATAAGTAAATAATGTAGGTAGGTGGATAAATTGGGTTGTGTGTAACTTAGGCAGTTGAATAGGTAGCCTAATCAGGTACATGGCTGGTGTGAAACAAGTGTTTACTTGGTATTGAGATTGGGTATAAAATTAATACAAGCTTTAGTATTATTACCTTTGGTCCTTACCAGTGTTCAATGATTTTCTCACATTTATCAAGAATCTTCAGTTCCAGTTTTGGTTCCAAAAATTAAATTAGAATAGTTCTGGTTTCAGTTTCACACATAAGCACAATCGAGAAGAATCCAGTTCCAAGTGTGAGTGTTCAGAAACAAAATCTAGGGTAGAATGGCCGGTGAGCGAACAACTAAGTGTTTAGGGCAGGCTGGATCCAAAGGGAGGACTCTGTTGTTTCTGGCGTCCAAACAAAACTTGAATGCCTCCTCTTGGCGCATCTCACTCAGTAAATGATTTTAAAAATGGATTACAAATGAGAAAGCTACGCCCCAACCCCAAGTAGAGGGGGTCAAGAACTCAAAAAAAACAAACCATAGAACATTACAAAGCTGGTTCCCAAACACCTCAAAAATTCTTTGTATGTTGCTCTCTTGCTATTACAGCTCAAGGATGATTTGTAGAACTGAAGGTGGTGCTCCTATAGCAGTTTAAATAATTTTAAATGAACAAGAAATGAGAAAGTTAGAAGCTTTGAAAATAGGCGGGGTCTAAAGAGAAGAAAGGAAAAAAAGAAAAAAAAAGGAGTTTTATAAGTTGAAAAGCTTATTTTTCTTCTTGCTATTTTTTCAATACTCCTTTTCCTTTGCACTTCAAAGATGATTTCTAGAGCTTGAGGTAGCGCTCTCATAACATTTTAAATCATTCAAGGGTTTTATATTTTACCCTAAGGTCAGTTTCATCATTAAATAGTCCTTAAAATAGTGAAATGAAATTTTGTGAAAATATGAAGTTGACACATTGAAAATCATTATAATTATCATAGGTGACATTCGAAATAATTTCACTACTCATATCACAATATTATGGTAGATGATGGGACAAAATATAATTCCAAATTTATTATTTTTATTCATTTTTTGAAAAAAAATAATTATTCGTTTTGTCAATGTGGAAATTGACCCTAGGCTATGATATGTCAGTTAAGGTTTAAGTCCGAAAAATAAAATAGAGCTGTGAACCTGGCTTCAGTTCCAGTTCTTGCAAAGGCAATAGCCTGATTCCAGTCCTAATTCTAGTTCTTAAACATTGAAAAACAGAATTGATTTTTAGTTCAATTCTTACTAACTAAAACCGAGGAATCTAGTGCAGCAAACCAAGTGCCTCTCATATTAATTGGATGAGGTGCCTCCCAAGTTTCAACTTGCAAATTTGACGGGTCCATCACTCCAAAATAAAAATAAAAATGAAACTATGGATGATGCTCCCCAAAATACAAGGTTCTATTTTGACATATAGAGTTCCTCCTCTTTGGCCCAGCTATATAAGTGAAAGGAGGACAACATTTGCCAAAGCATTGAGGATAAAAGTGAGCTGCTATGGAGAACATGTTGAGGAACGCAATGGGAATTTGAGGAACATATTGGGAACCTAATGGGAACCAGGTAAAAATGAAAATCCTCTTTTCTTTTCTTTTTTTGCAATAATATATTTTGGGAGAATTTTTTACAATTAAAATCTCAGCACCTTTTAAATAATATTCTCTAGATTTATTATCTAGAGAATATGGCTTTAAGCAGTTCATTAAGTATGTATATAATTCAAAAAATTATTATTTCAATACCCTTTCCAAAAAAACATGAAAGGATACAATAAACATATGTCTTTTCATGTCCATGTTACATAACAAAAATAACGATGACCTATTGAAAACCAAATGGGAACATGAGGAAAATAAAAAGGAGAGAGAGAGACAGAGAGAGGGGATATCACCAAATAGATAAACCTCAATCTCCTTTATGATTATTCCTCCCTTTTTCTCACATTTTCAAAATGAAACTTCAATTAGAATTTTAAAATTTTATTTGACTATTAAAGTACATTCCATAAATCTAGAGCTTTAATCTTCCCTGGTCATTCTATTGTTAATACAAAGCACAAGCAATTTTTTTAATTTTTTTTTTAATTTTTAATTTTTATTAAATAATACATGGTGGGCACTGGGTGATATAAATCCCAAATTTCTTCCAGCCCAAAATTTTCCTGCCGAGTGAATCATCCCAGGGAAGCCTACATGAAAGCTGCAAGGTAGGTAGGTAGGTGGTGGAAGGCAGGCAGGAAGGGAGGGAGGTAGGTAGGAGTCCGATATAGGGGGAAGGAAAAGCGCACACATTTGTTGCTTGCAGTGA
>Ga0209208_10010898_pt1 | contig 11706 bp, 5 predicted proteins | sample S1TSphfallax_3_FD_187694 | JGI IMG/M metagenome (GOLD analysis project Ga0209208, IMG submission 187694) | Host-associated microbial communities from peat moss isolated from Minnesota, USA - S1T2_Fd - Sphagnum fallax MG (SPAdes) (version 2) | ecosystem: Host-associated > Plants > Peat moss >...
ATACGATTTGACTGTGTTTATTAGACTCTTTTAGTGCTTCTCCAGGGCTCTCTGAAAGCTGTAGCTTTTTTCAGGGTCCTGGAGGTCTTCCAGTGGATTATTCACTGTAGTTATAAATGTTCCCAAGCTTGGTGCATTTAACCCTGAGTTTCATACCCTTATTTAATAAAATTTCATGACTTTGCAGACAACAGTCAGGAGGGGATGAGATGAAGCATCAAATGAGGGGTGCAACTCACACCCAACAGGGCATGACTTTACAGATAACTCTAATAGCAACCTTATACCAGTATCATTACCAGGCGAAAATGAGCCAAGTTAGAGCTAATTTTCTAACTTGGCTCATTTGGGTTGAAAAATATGGAAATTCATAATATGTTCCATAACTTAATGTCAAATTAATATTTGAATGTAATATATGCCACAAAATAAAGATCAAATATCTAGAAATTATTCCGCTTGATACTTGAGTTCAATGTCAAAGGAGTAAGAACCTTACATGTGTCGTCTGTGGTGTTCTGCATTTAGTGTAATAGTGAAAGGTATAACACTTTTCTTTGGCTGAAGTATATTTTTAGTTTTAAAATTTTGGATATTTACCAAATTTTCAGTGACAAAAAAAAACTCAAAAATTCAATATCTCCGGTTTGTGTGGGTGGGACGTGTATTCTATTCTAAAAGAAAGGAGTTGTTTTCCCATGTGGGGTGGAGATGCTCTTACTCATACAGGGCTGCCATGGCTTGGGAGATTTTTAATGAAGAGCATAAGGAAAAAGGAAACAGAAAGGAAAAAGTACAGAAGAGGATAAGCACAAAATCTCATTGCTTATGAAGATATTAATGAAGAAAAGGTGAGCATGTAAGTTATCCAAGCTCATATTTCAGTCATGCACTTGTGTGGATTATGGACTAGGTAACCAATGAAAGGACATCAGCTAGTGGATATAGTTGAGGTGTGAAAGCACTGAGACCATATCCGGTAGTGGGTGACCTCAAGCTGGTTGCAGGACATAATCAATGGGGAAGGCAAATTTGGCTTAATGTTGTTTCTCATACCTAGCCCAGGCATAGTGAGCCAGCACCCACCAGTGCACTAGTTGGTTGTTCTGTTGATTGATTGGATGGTGTCGGACTTATTTTTATCTAGTTTTAGAATCTATGTTATTCACTGTGGTACCATAGTCAAACTTTTTGGTGCTGACTTTTTGCTTAGTTTTATTTTCCATGATTCTTTTTCCCTATTTTAGTTTTTAAGCTCTAATCTCATCTACATACTACCCTCCATCTTGGCCTTACCAACCAACTACCAACCAACCCCCTTATTTATCTACTCATCCATTGTACCCACCCACCTTACTTACCCACCAATCTACCTATCTATCTACCCACCTTACTTTTTTTTAAAAAAAAGTTCCCCACTTACCTACCTACCTATCTATTTCAATCAAACTTTCACCTCCATTTTGGACCATTTAACGCATGATATATTTAATTTGATTAAGCAACAAATATCTAATTTAATTAACCAATAAACAATATATTTAGAGCTAGGGAAACAACAAACACTTATGACATTTTTCATTTATATATTCATTAAAATCAAACCTAGGTTGAATTTTGGAGAAAAAATTTCATGTGGGAGGGGACTTGCATACATAGGCATTAACTTATCCCAATTATTACAAATTTTTCAATGATAAAATGCAAATATTACATATTTTAACAATTATTGTTCGAAGTTAAAATAATTGAATATTTAATCCCAAAATGCAATATCCACATATGAAGACAATGTCATTTCAAACTGAATAGACCACATCAACAATGTATATTTTGGGACCAAAATTTGGGTATTACAAAATTGATTTAAATAATCTAGACCCTTTTTTTTCACCAAATATGTGGGTATTGTCACAACCTTAGTTTTGGGCTTGCAAAGGTGCGGGCCAAGAATGAAACCTAGGAGTCACATTTCATGTTCCCGGGAGTGTGGGAGAGTGTGAGGCAATGAACCTCCACACTCCCAAGTGAATTCCCACTTTGGGATTTAAAGTCCCGATGGACTCTTGAATCTTTAGAGAGTGATTGCAAGGGTCAAAACCAATTGCATTGAAAAGTTCCTTATATCATTAAAAAGTTCTTGGAACATAGATGTCTAAAATGGGCTTGCATGATTCATTTGGGTACTCAAAACACAAGTTATGGCCAAAAGAAGGGTCGAAAATCAAATTGGCAATTTGATTCCCGACCACTAAAAATGGGGAATTACCCTGATTTCCTTGCGTTCAGGTGGCGTGCCACATACCATTGAAAAACTCTCGATGAAGGTTACAACTTTGTTTCAAACCTCACCTCAATTGGAAGTCTAAACACAAAATTATGGGCGTTCAAAGTCATGGAAGTCCCATTTGGGAGTCCTAGGACAAAATGACATTTGAATGCTAGTCCTGTGGCCAAGCATAATACTATTAGGGGGAAGGTGGTGGCTTCCCCCAAGTCCAGGTCGTGATGAGTCTTGTGAGTTCGTGTTTGCTAATGGCTTGTCCATGCACCAAAAGTGTTATAGCTATGCATTAATCGACTTGTTGTTTGGTTTGTGTAGGTTCATATGAATAATTGTTTTATTTGTCAATCTTCCTAATCCCCATTCCGGAACTCCAACACACCATTTTACCCTTGAAGTGCTGCGAGCCAAGGAACGCATCCCAACTCCTTTTTCTTCCGTTGTTATCACCTTTGGACTTGTAGCTGAATCCATCAAGGAACTTGAGGGTGCATTAGGTATTACATATTTAAGTATATATAGCTTGAAATTAAAAGTAATTCAAAACCCAATCCCAAAATGCAATATTTGCATATGAAAAATGTCATTTGAAATTCAAGAAAACACAACAGTCAATGCATATTTGCAAACCCAAATGTGATTATTGCATGTTTGGTCCAAAAAATCTAATGCATGTTTTAAAACTCATATGGGAGTATTGCATATTTTTCCAATTATTACTTAGAACTAAAATAGTTAAATATTTAATCCCAAAATCGTCAAGTGTTGGTTTGATTACATTTTCAATACAAGTCAAGTAGTAATAATATTAAGTTTAACTAAATTTCCAATTAAAAATTGAATGGTAGCAATGGTTTTGGCTATAGTTCAACTTGACTCCACTTTTTAAAGACCCTCCTCCTTCCATGGGTGTGGCTACATTTGGACTCATAACCATTAATGTCGACATTTAACAATAAAATAAGATTTTATTTTTATTTTTTTCATTTCCACTAGTTTTCACCCATTTCATAGTGTTATTTTGAAAAGAAGGTTGAATAATATTTCATGAATTTTTTTGTTACCTTCTTATTAATAACATAGTAATTAATTTCCCCAAGAAACAAGGAGAAGAACTTACATGCATACACCCCATGTTCCACAAAAAAAAAACTATTAAAACCTAAAGTTGGCATATGGGATGCTTTTTTTAACTCCCCTCCTAACTTGCTCATGAAAATACAAGGAAACCCAAAAGCTCATTTTATCAAAATTTCAAATCAAGTAGAGAAACAAGTGAAGAAAGTGCACACACCATAAGCCATAATGTTAAAAATATCATGAATGAATGAAAGCTTACAAGAAATATGCAAGGAAAGACAAATGCTACACATTGCTTTGCTTGCACAAGTTCAAATAATCATTGTGAAAGAAATCAAAATATAGAAAAAACATATCATGTGAAGAAAAAAACAACTAACTATGAAGAAACTCGTGATTGATGTGAAAAGAAGCACATTCAATCAACAAAAAACAAAATGGCACTAAACATAGACCATCTCCACAGTATGGTAATAAAATAGATAGACCCCACCCATCTTCATAGCATGAAAGAATTTTTTGAGAAATTAAAAGCGAAAATGAAAAGATGTGCCATTTTGCTATGATAAATTTTTAACTTGGTTGAACATATCCTTAAGCTTGAACCTTAATTTGAATTCATCAATCCTTGACAACTTTGCTATTCACTTTGTTGTGCTAGAATGATCACATATCAAGATTAAAACGCACATTCCTACCTACTCCTTTAAAAACTTGACTATTACTATCACATTTTTTAACAATTGATCCTCAAAATAGAATAGAATTACTTGAACAATGGAACAATCAAAACTTGATTGGAATAAAAGTGTTCTTGCATCAAATGGTAGCTTATCTTCCAACTTTCCAAACACACTCCACCAAAATCAACCAATTTGGACCTTCTAGGTTTCCAAACGCACTTTACCAAAAATGTTCAATCTTTTGTACCAAAGAAATCAAACAATCCACAAGACCAATTTATTTTTTAAATATATATTTTTTTGTGTTTTTTTCTTTTGAAATACTTTTCTACTTCTCCTTCTTCTCTTCTTTTTCTCAATTTTATATTTCCTCTCTTCTTTGTCTTCTTCTTCTTTTTCTTTTTTACTTTTCTAATTTTTTTTCTACTTCTCCCTTTTCTCTTCTCCTTGTCATTTTTTTTCTTGTTTTCCACCAAATTTTTTTTTCTTTCTTTTCCTCTTTTTCTTCTTCTTCTACTTCTTTGAAAAAAAAAAACAATGATAACACCAAGTGTAAACACACCATCATCATTTGAAACTAAAGGCCACATGAACTTTTTTTCAAATGCCTAAGAATGACACTTACTTGAAGGATCATTGAAGCTCATAAGAGGGGTGGTGATGGCTCCTTGGCACCTCTCAAACATAAAAAACACATCAATGATCTACATCACGAAACAAACATAAAAGAAGTAGTGATTTAATCTAAGAGCTCATTGTTGCATATGAGAAGAAGAAAAAAATCGAAGGAATAAGAAAAAAATAAAAGAAGAAAGGAAAGAAAAAGGGGGGGAAAAACAAGGAAGAAAATAAAGACAATGTGATGCACCTAGAAACAGGCCAAAGTTTAGTGTCATTACATTCTAGGATCATGTGGAGTTCACTCTAGAAATATTTCCAGAAACATTCCCCATGTGCACATATCTGAAGGATCCACTTGAGCTTCACCATGCTAACCGCAACTCATTTTTCCAATTCAGTGTGTTGGACATTTATCATCATTGTGTTGAATGTCATGTAAACGGCAGAGCCATTCTGTGATGAGCCACTTGTTATACTCTTGACAGGGTGAGGTTTTGCACTTGCAAGGGATTATGATCTGTTCAAAGGGATTATGATTTGTTCAAAGCGTGGCAGATACATCTTGACCCTGGACTGTAGTAGTTACAACAATTGTCTTCTTTGCATTGGCATGTTTCAGGGATCATGTTTTTAGTACAGGTTGACTCAAGATGTAATTCACAAGTTGGATAAGGATGAGGATGCATGAGGTTGAATGCTCTTCCAGCTAGTGTCTCACTCCTGCCATGCTTGCTCTTGATCAGAGTCCTCTTCTTCAGGCATTACATCAACTTGTCTAATTCCTGGATCTATATGGCAATCTACAAGGCAACAACAATACCTGGGGGAGAGAGGATCATGTATATTGCAACCCCTTAATCTACTTGAAAGATATAGAAATTCATCTTTCTCTTTGATTGTGTGGATCTTGCAACCCTGTATGGCCTACTCCTGCTGGCAAAATTTCGTTGATTGATTTGGCGAGTTTCTAAAACTGCCATGATATTGCTGTATGCACTAGTGCTAGTGGTCAGGTGTACCTTATACTCTGGTGGGTGCCTTTTGGTTGTCCATGTGCACAATGTGCTTTATCTCAGTGATCACTGGACATTGCAAAGTTTGGCTGTTTGGTGATAGATACACTAATAGTTGCTGAAGCCAATCTAGCACAAGCTTGCAAGCAGGTTTTCTATATTGATGAGTGGTATATTGCTGCTGTGTTTTTGGCTTCAACACAAACTTCACCTCTGCTTCTTCTATACAGGTTCACTCCTAATGCTCTTGTCTGAGAAATCTGACAGCTTTGTGTTAAGGTTTCTGCTGCTAGAAGCTCGAACCCATCTTGAGGGGTGCTGATCTGTGTACCCTTGTATTGCTGTGTTGCTGAGTGTGTTTTGAGAGGGATATTGCTGTGGTTCTCAGCCCATGTCAGCATCATATTTTAAGCAGGTCAATCTTCTTTACCTCTCTTGATTGAAACAGTCTCATTGTAGTGCAGACCATCATGTGGAGGTAAAGAAGAGGGCTTTAGGTATTTTGTGCTAGAGATGACACCATTGCAAATTTAGATAGCTTTTCTACTCAATCAGCATTCTGAAATCAGCTGCAGGTGACCCATGAATTCCTAGTAGACTTGTGGAATGACATTCATTGGCAAAAACTCTTCATGTCTTTTTCTCTCATTTCTACCTACAAAATTTTGGTGTGTTATTTATATGTTTCCTGCACAGTTTTCATAACTTGTCATTTGCCAAACAGAATCTATGAAGAGACCCATATTTGCGAAACTTTTTGAGCTCTGGTAGTGGTTATGAATTCAAAGAATATCCTGCTCTCTAGCTATACTACATACTGCTTCTTCACAACCCTCCATCAAACTATCTGATTGTCTGTACATATGTAAAAAGAGTGATCTCAAATTGGGTCTTCTTTTCTTCCTTTTTTTCTCCATTTTCTTTTCGTAAACAAGACAACTGACAAGCTGTTGGCTATACCCAAGTCAAGCCCAGTGGCACAGGGACATAGCAGGCTTTCATCTACTCACCAATGGGTTTGAACCCAAGACTTTTGTGATACCAAACAGGGGTCATACCATTAAGCCAACACTCTTGGGGCAATTGGGTCTTAGATTTTATCTGCATTCTTCTGCCTAGATTGCAATCTTTCAGGGTGTTCAGAAAAGAAGTTGCTAGATACAAGAGAAAAAGGGGCATTAGTCTGAACAGGATTTCTTGGAAGTAGATGGAGATGTATATCAAGAACTTAGTTAAATGCTCTCTTTCTGTTGTTGCAGCAGATGAGAAGCATGTAGTAAGGACAGAAGGAGACAATTTGGCGACACATCTGAAGGAACTAAATTGTTTTCACTCAATTGGTAAGGGCAAAAAGACTTACACAAGAATAATGCCTGCATCCTTAAACCCTAATCCCTGAAGGATGCCATGCCAGGGTTTAACCTCTCATCGTCTCCTGATGTTTGCAACCTCTGCTGCTGCTGCTGCTGCTGCTGCTGTCTATGTGAGCTTTGTCTAGTTCATGAATGTCTTTTTTTAATCTTTTCTGTTGTGCTTTCTCTCAAAATGGAACTCAAAATCATGTCTGCAAGATTGACATTCCAAGATCCATATACAAAAAAAAGCTAGAACATTTGAGTGGATCAATGGCATGGAAATCCATCCCCTTGTCAAGTGGGTTAGCTGAAAATGTTCTGACTTTTCTGCAGAGATTGCTAATTCCAAGACAAAGAAAAATGCCAAACTCTTTGAAAAATTATGAACCAAATATGCCAAAAACAGTTAAGTGGAAATGCTTAACTATGCTACACAATAAACACAAAGACCAGCTGCATATCTACAAGACAACTTATTACTCTCTTATTAGTAACGTGGAAACCTCATAATTTTAAATCTAAATGTCAAAGAAAAAATCAAAAAATAAAATAAAATTCAGCAAGTAACTACCGAACCAACCCAGGTATTAGTACAGTATTGGGACGATCTACTCTGCAAGAGATCATACCTCAATTGTGAAGGGTGAAGGGAGTCCCCACCAAAGGACTGTGGATAGTCAGCAAGAAAATTACCAAACCAAAGAGTTCCCTTCATCCTGCAGAATCTGATAGTTGCCAATCTATTTACATTGGTGATCGATCGTCTTCGCTTTGTAAAGACTAGTGGGTGCCCATGGCCAAAGGCCACTGTGAAGCCCCCTGTGTGAAATCCAGGTCCCAAAATTGAGATCCCACATCCTGAAAATCACGTCCTAAATGGGATCCTGAAAATCACGTCCTAAAAGTTTTCAGGTTTCGGTCTTGGAAACCGCGAGTGTGAAAATCCAGGCTCCAAAGTTGAGATCCCAAGTCCTGAAAACCATGTCCTGAAATTTCCCAGGCCCCAAAGTTCAGATCCCAAGTCCTGAAAACCATGTCTTGAAAACCATATCCTGGCCGCCCTGCCCTGCCCCTGCCCTGCGCCACGCGGACCACGTGCTGTCCGTCTGGAGTCAGGGGAAGGAACTTTACATTATAGCTTGGAGATTTCTGGAACGAACTGCAGTAGCAGTTCCGGTTCTGATCCGGTTACCACGCAAAGAGTGACGAGTCGGACGCACGGACGCTCTACGTGAATTTATATATAAGATTCCTTCCTCGCCTTGATCTTTGGACTCGCCGTCTCCGATCCCACACCCAATCTCTCTCTCTCAAAGTCAAATCTTTCTTTCGTGCGCTCGTTACCTGGTTCTTCTGGGATCTCTTGTGCGCTCGCTATCTGGTTTCCGAATCCGACTGTTCGGGTCGAATCCCATTTTTCGAATCCGACTGTCCGGGCTGAATCTCGTTTCCGAATCCGACTGTCCGGGCCGGTTCCCTGCCGACGAATTAAAACGTGAAACTGTCGTGTCACACACGAACGCATGCACTACGTGAATTTATATATAAGATTAGACGTACTCTTGAAGCATGTAGGGGTTTAGGAAAGTTGTGATGCAATGTTTTGGGGACCTTAAAGTCATCCTGTCTTCACCCTGTCTTTGGGCCTCTTTTCACCCCCTATCCCCTCTTTGAGTGAGGTACGCAAAGTAAGGAAGTTTTATTAAATCTGGGTATGAAATGCTAAAACTCAGTGCACAATTCCATGTAATTATAGTAGTTGTACATGTAGGAGTAGTGAAAATATATGTAGCACCAGTGGAGGCGCTGAGGAAAAAGTAAAGATGGGTCAAAATCGGATGAACCTCAGTTTGGCACAAAAAGTGGTGCATTTCTGAGTTTCTCCATCTTGAAGGCTAATGTACTTTTTTACATGTTTCTTTGACCACAGCCGTTTTGGACCAAATTCAGGGTACCAGTGCCCTGTTTTCGTGACTTTACGGAAAACTCTATTAGTTCAAAGGGTGCATAAGAAAATGAAAATTCGTGGATGTTTTGTTAGTCCTACCAATAAAGTTATAATGATTTGAGTGATATGTTTTTTGACCATTAAAACATACGGTGATGTAGTACACATTGTTGTGTTACAAGCATGTATAACTTTTGCTATAGTTCACAATTCATTTATAATTTTTTGAACAACATTTTAAGGACGGCCATATCCAAAATCTTTAGACTTATGTGAAGTCTCTCACTCGAAAGTGAAACTTTGGAATTACCAGAATTAAAGCCAAAATCCTAGACCCATTAAAGCTTAAGACAATGCTATGCAATTTCCATTCAACAAAGGAACTCAGTGTAAGAGAAATTGGAACAATACCTAATGTTGTGAATAATTTCTTCCAGACAAAAAAAGGATGTGTTAAATTTCACAATTATGTTTCTTAGTAGTTGAAACAACAATTTTCAATGGGTCATCCTAACTTCATTCCAAAGGTGCATAATATTCATTATAATTTAGTGACATATTTGCATGATGTTTAGCCCATACCTCACGGCCAAGGAAAGGCCCTTGGGAAGGCCCTATTATTTTCTTGGAGCATTCCCACAAAGTGTGCAAAATATGTGCATACATTACCATGTCATCACTTGACAATTTTTGAATGGGTCAAGAAGGGAGCTTTTTTTTTCTTTTTCATTTTTTCATTTTTTTGCATCATGAAAAGGTTCAACATACTTGCCCCAATGTTTTTTCTTTTGTTTGATTGTGATGTTGTCACACTAGCAATCATCCACAAGGAGATTTAGGCACCTTTGGCAATACACCAGCTGGAAAAGTAAAAATTTATTAAAATCCTTTTATATCCTGGCTACTCGCTTGAACTATGTGTAGAAACATGGTGATTTTTTTCTTAATTTTGGGGAAAAAATTAAATGAAAATTTTGAAATTTTTCTTTAAAAATGATTGCACCAAATGCCAAACATTTTCCACCAAAATATATATATATATTTTTAAAAAACTTCACCATCCCCATCCCCCATCCCACAATGTATCAAGTTTGAAATCATGAAGTTTTGAATTTGAAGAATATTCTGATTTTTTAAATCCTCTCCCCAAGAAAATGAAGATCAGGTTGGGACTGGATGGCATGTCATGCACTTGAGTGGGAAGCAAATGCAGTGTACCATAGTAGCTTTGGTTGCTTTGATGCTAGGTAATTATATTATTTGTAGAAATGTTGAAATTCTCAAATATATATTTTTTATTAAAGAAAAAAAAAGTGTGTAGGAAAAATAAAGAATATTTTGAAATATCCAATTTTTTTACATGTGGAATTATTTATTTATTTATTTATTTGACAAACATGTGTTGAAATTGCCCTTTTACTATGATGCTAAAACAGAAGTGCAAAAACCTTGGATCATTTTCAATTTGTGGACTAATTAGTATGGTGTTAATAGACAACCCTAATTACATTTGTAAGGCCCCTTGTTTGCAGGTGTTACACTAGGAAGGCCAATTTGAGAACTGAACCTTTTTTTTTCTTTTTTCTTTTTTCCCCCCTAATTTCAACCAGTGTTTTCCCCTAATAAATAGTGAATTTTCGCTGGAAAATTAATTAATTTTCCCAATTTCTTTTTCTTTTTTTGGGTAAAAAAGTCAGCAAAAGAAATCCACACCCAAAAGATCATTGATTTCAACAGGTTTTTTTCAAAGGGTAATAATTAAGGCCTCCCATTTTGGGTAATTAGGGTTGCAAGCTCTCTTGGATATCTGGAGGGCACATTAGCCAGCAAACCCTAAAGGTTAGCGTCATGTCTGTAGAGCTTCAAAGCTTCTAGAGGTTGCAAACTCTAGGCACAGTTGAAGGTATTTTGTATGTGACTCGTATATGGTTCCATCGTTCCATGCTGCCATCGCAATGGCTTCCATCGCTTCTTATGCATGCCGCGAGAAAACAACAGAGACACATTACAGGAGAAAAGGGGCCCCGCCCTGCTTTTTGTTTTGCTGTTCAATATCTTGGGGAATGAATGTTCGTGAGCGGCTTCCTTTGGTGTTCCTGGAAGTTCGCTTGCACTGGTTTATTTATGTAAAGAATTATTGCTCATATCTCGTTGACATGTCATTGCCCTGCTTTTTATTTTGCTGTTCAATGTCTTGGGGAATGAATGTTCTTGAGCGGCTTCCTTTGGTGTTTCTAGAAATCCGCATGCACTGGTTTATTTATTTAAAGAATTATTGCTCATATCTCGTTGCCATGCCATTTCAGTCCTGTTTTTTCTTTGCGTTCAGATCCGTGTCCTGTGGCTGAAGATTTGCCTGTATCTCCTTCGTCCTTGTTTCTGTTTTGTCTTGGTTTTAGGGATATACTGCTATTTCTCGAGTTTGGATCTGCCTGCCGGATGTGTGAGGAGCAGGTGCTTTGACGTTCTCTATTTCTAGTCTTTCTTCTCGTCCCGAGTCCGTTCTCTTTTGTAGCGCTAGATCGGTGATTTCCGGTCCCCTGTTGTCTTTCTTGTGACTCGCTGCGGTCGTCTGGAGCTCAGGATACTCTCTTCTTATTCGAAACAGGATTATCATTATCAGTTTGAACCACCAGACAGCAGCGGCAGCAGCGGATTCCGAGGTTCTTGTGTTCATTCTTTGTTCTGCCGAGCTTGAATTTTGTGCGAGTGCATCCTGTTT
>Ga0209208_10010899_pt1 | contig 11706 bp, 8 predicted proteins | sample S1TSphfallax_3_FD_187694 | JGI IMG/M metagenome (GOLD analysis project Ga0209208, IMG submission 187694) | Host-associated microbial communities from peat moss isolated from Minnesota, USA - S1T2_Fd - Sphagnum fallax MG (SPAdes) (version 2) | ecosystem: Host-associated > Plants > Peat moss >...
AATGTTGTATACTGAAGGAGAACAGAAGCAGAAGACGAAGAAGGAGACCGATGGTTTCGAGAAGTTCTTCGACAGATTGGAGCAACGCTGCGATTTGATCGGCCTCAACATTTTGTCAAGTAACAATTATCCGAGAATGTGCTTTGCCGTTTCGCGCCGAGAGAGTTTGGACCCTACTGCATCGACCTGCTCCCGTCTGGCCTACTTAGCAGTATTATTAGAGACCATGCACGAGAGACGAGATTACTCGAGCTTGTCCAGGTATGGAGATTTAAGAGACTAGAGAATGTAGGGGGGGAAGATGTTCCTTGAGTTTTGGTGCTTCACTTTGTGGTTCTAGTAAGAGTTTCGGTGTTTTAGCTTCTTTCTCAGGCCCCTCTCGGCTCCTGTTTCTGACTTCTTCATCCTACAAATTTGGGGGATACTTGAAACGGCTCTTCAAGGCGCGAAGACATTTTTAAGAAGAAGAAGAAGAAGAAGATATCAGTACTATTCTGTAGTTTGTGAATTTAGATTTGGAGTAGATAGTTTCGAGGAGATTTGCAGCGATGGTTGACACAACGTGCATTAAGGTCGACAAAGTGGAAAGATTTGGCTTCAACTACCAAGCTCAATGCCTGTATATCAAGGGCACATGGTTCCCATCTGGATTCAATCTCTGCATTTCTGATGGAGTTCATGCATGGACTGCTTGTCCTTCCGAAGCTTCCATAACACAGACTGCAAATACATCCAAGATTTCAAACCTTGAGTACATTGATAGGGCGCATTCTCTCCTTGGAAAGCCAAGCTATGGTGTCCAATTCCAATTCTGTCGGTTGGAGGATGAGCAGGTGAAACTGATTTTGTTTCAAAGTTCCTCAGGAGCTTTTTTGTTCAATGTCATCCTTGATGCAGCTGCATTGCGGGATGTCATTATCGAGATGTTAGACTTTGCAATGGACTCTTGGAGGAATTTGGATGAGAGACTGGGAAAAGAAGTGCGGAGATATGAGAGATTGGAAATAGAGCTCAAGTATGAGAAGTTGAAGGTGGAGGATGAGCTTGATCGCGTGAAGACTGAGTGTCTCAATCTCCAGAAAGCTATAGATGATGGAAAAGCTCCAAAAGAGTGTGTTGTGAAGGCTATGGAGGAGCAATCTCCATTGATAGGGAACAGGAGATGCTTTTCCATCAACGAACCATCATCATCAAAACAAGCTTCACCACAAATCAGGCCTTATCAAGCCCTGCCTTGCCAGGAGTTGGAAAGTAAAGAGGCCAATATCTACGAATTGGATGGCGAGGATATAATTGATGAAGGTGAGGTAATCATTCTTTCTCTTGTAACAAGAAATGAAGAGTCTGATGTAGTGAGGGTGATAATTAGGTCTTCTACATCTGCCAGGAGTGAGGAAAGAGCCTTGTATGCAGGAGGTGAGGAGGAGGAACATATTCACTGAACCATCGATGAAAGGAGAATGAGCTATTTGAATATTGAAGTTTTGTTTGGTGTGGCAGGGAAGAATGTGACCGGAAGCATATCAAACAAAAGCCAGAATAGGCTTGTGAAGAACTCACAAGGAGATACCAATCATGTTTTGAGCTCTCAATCTCACTCCAGGAGATGTGATAAGGCAACTTTACCTTCTTCATCACCTTTGACAAACGCAAAGAAAGTGAGAGCTCGAAACCCCATCAGCACCAAGAAACGAAAGAAGTCAGGTTCTGAATATCTGCAGGCTACATCTGGAGGCTCAGTGGATGCTCAAAGCTCTGAGGGCCAACGAGAGTTCAAAGTTCAGAGTTGTGATTTCCATGACTTTGATGAGCATCGCACTGAGAGTGAAATCAAGATCAACCAGTACTGGGCACTCTATGATGACCAGGATGGGATGCCCAGATTTTATGGCCGTGTCTGTAAGATTGTGCGGAAACCTTTTCAGGCTTCAATTGAATGGCTTGAACCTTTCGGAGCTGTACTTCCCGCAACTTGCTTTGTGAAAACCTCCAATCTTTGTGTCTCAAATGGTGAATTCAGGATGAGTTTTGTGTCTGTACAGAATCTACCTGCATTTTCTCACAGAGTAGAGATTGAGAGGACTTCAAGGGGCATTTTCAAAATCTATCCAAGAGAAGGTGAGGTCTGGGCTTTATACAAAGCATGGGACAAGAAGATAGGTTGCAAAGATGCAGAGACAAAGAAAGTTGAGTATGAGCTTGTGGAAGTACAGAACAATTTCTCAGCTGAACAAGGCTTGAAAGTTGTACCCCTGTTGAAAGTTGTTGGCTTCAGAACATTATTTAACACAGGACACGATGGATTGGCATATTGGATCCCAGCCAAGAACATGGCTGCACAATTTTCCCACCGCATTCTTGAACATCGTATGCTTGGATGTGAAGCTCGGGGCGTGCCATCAGGATCATGGGAGCTCGATCCTGCATCCACCCCTGCCTCCTTCCTTAGTTCCATCCCAAACACACAGGCAATCAATGAAGAACATCACATCCCAAACACAGAGGCGATCAATGAAGAACTTCCGATCCCAAACACACAGGTGATCAATGAAGAACTGGATTCTCTACAGCCCAATGCAGAATGTGATTGTCCTCAGCCTGAATTCTCTTTTTCTGATTGATCTCAGCCTCAAGGCCTTCAGAGTTGTCTTAATTTTTTGTGGAGACTTTTTCACTCTTCCTGCTCAAGCAGATTTTGTTGTGCAAAGTGTAGAGAACAATCAAGTGTACAGAATCTGAAGATGAATCCTGCATAGGTGGATGAGAGTGTTCAGTAGTTGTTCTGTTGAGGGACGCTGCAACAATATCTGTGTATCTGTGTTACCTACCTCTCAGACTTGAACCCTCCGAGTGTACCATGTAGCTATATCTGTGCTAGTAGGTTTCCTTGTGATTGCTGGAACAGACTCAAATATGGTGCTCAGGTAGGTTTCCAAGATGGTTGTCAGCAGGTTGGGAAAGCAGAAAAAAATTGTCAGGCAGAAGTGAGCCCCTGCATGCACAGACTGGATGCTCAACCAGTTTTCAAGGACTGCATGGCTCTAGTGTGACATTTTATGTGGGTAAGAATAGTGCGCCATCCATCATGTTGGCTAGCAAGCCCTTCATGGTCACACCACTATTTCATTTGCGGGAATGGGGTTGGTTGTCAATGTACAGCAACTTTGTAGACTTCAGAGATTTGGGTCCCTTGTGTATGCAGCTGAAATGTAAAAAATCCACCAGATGCAGCCATCAAGTAGACTCATCCACAAAGATGTGTAACTGAGGATTGGAAGATACCTTACTTTACAAGGTTGGCTCTCAAGTAGGATTCACCAATTTTGGAAAGTATTGTATAGGTTTGATGGTGCAATAGTGCAGGAAATTCAACTGAAGCAAACACAGCATTGAAATTTATTTTAGCTTATCAAAGTAAGTGACAGGACTGTGACATGTTGGAATGTTCCCAGGCACATGGTTGAGTTGTGACTTAACCCTAAACCCCATTAGCTTTCAAATTTGACAACTTGTGAAAAAAGACAGTAAGTACTAAGTAATAGTGCACCCCAAACGAGTAGCCTGCAATGTCATCAAAGAGCATAATTTTCATTGAGAAGTTACATGCAGCAAATATATCATCAGCATGGGCACATTTCATACCCAGTTTGTAATTCATAATCAGTTCTTGCTTCAAGTTGAACCAAATTTCCCTTACAATTTTGTCAAAATGCACCCAAATTGTTGAAGGGATTTGATGGCCACCTCAATACTCTTACTCAGAGTAAAACAAATCTGCATTCATCCTTGAGTGCATTATCCTTGAGATAGAATTTACATGATATTACAATTCAGAATCATTATCTGGATATCCATCTGGAGATAGATTTCTGGAATTGTTGCTGCACTTCATGGACCAGGTAGGACAATTCAGAGTTGAGAAGTTGTCCCAGTACCAGCTCTGAGACCAGATCAATTGGGGAAAAAAAATCATCAAACAGACAATCTGTGCATTTCAGAACAAATCAATTAAAAAAGACTCATCAATCAGACAATCTGTGCATTTGAGAGCTGTGCATTTCAAAGCAGATAAATTGGGAAAGAAAACTCATCAAACGGACAATCTGTTCTTTGCATTTCAGAGCAGATAAATTGGAGAAAACTAATCATCAAACAGACAATCTGTTCTGTGCAATTTCAGAACAGATATTGATTTGCTCTTCACAAACTCTCGAGCAAGGGTCACAAAAATTCAGCAAACTACACAGAATCCATGCATGAAAAAACCCAAACACATGTACCCTTCTTTTATGAACAAATTTTGTCACTCAAACCTGGGTTTTGTTGAACACCAATAAATTTCATTCTCAGCTCCTAGTTAGTATGTGATAATAGTGCCCATGGAAGTTGAGCTTGGATTTTGCAGAACTGTTGCTCAAAAACTTGGAGACAGAAAATTGCAACATGTGAAGAACCTCAGATTGATGGGATGTTCTGATGTTGTTGTTGTTGTTGTGGGTGGTGACAAATTTCTTTCAGCTTCTATATATATACATATATATATGTTGCAGAAATTATTAGGGTTCTACGAGGCCGTCGTCAGAGGAGGCTTGAAATCCTCAGTATGGTCTTTCTTGAAGAACAAGAAGAAGGAGCGCAAAGTCTTGGCAAGAAGACGTCCTTTGCAAAATGACGAGGAAGAGGAGGAGCTCCTCGACCCGGCCATGATCGCAGCCTGGCCGATGCACAGTTGTGGAACGTTCAAAACAGGTGTCACTCTTACACTTGAGGTATTGCCTTCTGCTCCAAGCTGATTCAGCTTGCAGTCTCTTGAAGGCCGCAATCTAGAAAGTCTTGGGACCGCTTGCAATGAGAGCTGCGTCTCTTTGCTTTCCATAGTTAGTACCTCGGCTGTTTCCAGCATTGAAGGAGGAATGGGAGGAGACTCGGCTACTTGCAAACCTGCAGACAAAACTGAAGGACGAAGATGCGATACAGGAATTAGAGGGTTAGAGGCTACATTACGGTCGACCAAACCAAGAGGTGCGGATGAGACTGCTCTTAAAGGAGTGTAGCGGGGAAGAATATTCTGCCGACCTTCGTGCGTTAGCATCTTCGATGACTGCGGACAACAAACTTCGACAATGGAGCATTCGTCTGGGTGTTCGAACGGAGGAGGAATCCGCGATGGAGGGACTTTCTCAGGTGGTTCTCGAGTGGGTCGACACCTACCGCCGTCAGATCGAGCTCTTCGCAAAAGCCCAAAAACCTCTCTCCACCTTGGAGATTTCGGTACACTCGGATCGGGACTCGACGCAGCCGCATGAAATGTGGCGGCAGATTGATCATTCTTCAACGACATTCTCGACCGCGTCGCGCTAGAGGTCGACGTATAGCTCCGCAGCTCCTCAGCGATTACATTTGGAACTGAGGTTATATTCGACGGTGCCGGTTGCAGCAGCTCCTGTATTCCTAAGCCGAATATCTCTACCTGGTTTCGTGAAGCTGGGAGCTGCAGGTCGAGATTTAGAGGCCGGAGCTTGCCCTTGTGGAAAAGCTCATCAGCAGGCTTGAACATGTAATTTCCTCCGGGCCAGCAACGGTCTACAGTCGACGTAGCTGCCATACTATTGAACTGGAAATCCGCTCCGAGATCCGCGTCCCGCCATAGCTCAATATCATGCCGCTCAGCTGCAGATAGCTCCGCCGCCCCGGCCACCACCCCAATATTGTTCGCGTCAACGAAGCCAGTTGAAAACGAGATTCGAGCTGGACTCATGAGCCATGATTCTAAGCCCGAGTGATTCATGGGACTAGTCGATGGATCCAAAGCTGTTTCGACCAAATTACAGCTACCCTTTCTCATCATTCTTCCTCAACTTCAGTACTAGGCTGACTGCTCTAGCTGCTAGGATTGCGCAATTGCCATTCTCTTCTGCAACCTCAATGACTGCCGCACATCCTGCAAGCATAAATGGCGATTCATCTATCTATAAACAAACATGTTGCGCATGATCTATACAGGTAACCACATACTTCTTTCTTGCACACAAAATTCAAGGCAGCCGCAAAAGGCTCAAGACAAAAGTCGGCTGTAAACCAGTCAAGCACGCTGGCCGGTCCCCTATACGCCTAGATATCAACAACAATGTAGGTCCAGCTGCAGGACTAACTTAGACCCAACTGCTGATCATGAGCTCCGCTCCTACCCAAGCGCCCCACGAGAATGGACCCGATCAACACTCTCGATCCCAACACTGAGTCACAAAACCCGGCAAAACATACACACAGACACGCTGGGCAACGACGACAACAGACAAAATTTTCTTCAACACCCACGCCACAAATTGTTGGTGGACGCCCACTCTACTCTCGCCAAGCGTGAAACCTCAAGCATCTTACTTGGCCTTCACGAGCTCCGTGAATGCGAACGAGCTCCGTCACTCCTCCTAGGCCTCCTCCGCCCTGCCCCAAGTCCTCCCCTCCAGACCATTAGCTTTCCTTCACCCCATTTCTATACCTTGCTTATTCAGTAAATAAATAAACAATTCTAAAATATGACATTTAATTTATTTTTTAAATGACGCTTGAACTTTTTAACCCTGATTTCGTTTTAAATCACCAAATAGCTTTTTAATTTTTAATTAATTTCTTAATTCCCATTTTCATCAAATTTTATTATTGTTTTCATGTTTTTTTTCATTTTGTTCTTCTCATCATCATCAAAGATTTGTAAAGCTTTATTAAAAAACGCACCATAAATTAGGGAAATGTACAAAGAAATAAAATAATATAAGGGAGAAGTGACAGGACATCAAGTTGGTTCAAAAATGTACAAAGGAGTAAAATAAAAGAAAAAAGAGAAATGACAAGACATCAAGTTGGCTCAAAGTAGTTGTGAAAATCTTTCCATGTCCATTATTGACTACTTGTGGATGGTCGACCATATTTATATGTCAAAACCAATGGCTTGAAATAAATCAGCCATGGTGATGGGAGGTGTGTCTTCCAAGGGTGGAACAAGAAATAACTAAACCTACGGCTATCGCCCAACTTAAAATGGAAGATGTTTACATCTTTTGTAATGTGATCAAAACTTTTTGGCCAAAAAAAATGACCAAGGTAGAAAAATGAGGGCTTTTTGTCCCATTCAAGCTCCAAATGGCATTAGCACAATCATGAAAAAACACATTGACATGTTTGTGTAAGCAACCAAATAACTCAATTGTTAAGGTGAGGAATTGATCAATGGGGTGTCAGTTGTAATAATCCTTTCCTTGGCTTGAGTTGTATTAAGAGGCAACAAATCTTTGAATTGTGCAAGATCAGGGAAGTAAATCCACTTGTGTTGGGTCAATAATGACAATGTTAGTGACGCACTCCCAAACCCTTTGATAGACTCAAAGATGAGTCTAATGTAAAAAACAACAGAAAGGTGGGAGGCTCGGGGCACGCTCGCTAGCTCTCAACACTTTAAAGGGGTAGAGGGGCGTGCTGGAGCTCCGAGAGGGGACTAGGAAAAGTGACAAGCAATTTATTCATTCATTCGATTTTGCATCCAACCAACCACAAGTTGGTTAGTACTATGTTGCAACACCTTTGGTGCTAGAACAAGCCACGGGCGACTTTGGACTCACAAGACTCACCACGGCCCGGATTTGAGGGAAACCACCATCTTCCCCCATATAGTATTCTCTGCACCTCTTTGCGAGGCCTACAACCGAATGGCCTTTTTGTCCCGGGACTCCCAAAGGGGAGTCTCGAAACTGCTAAAGTTGGACTCCCACAACTTTGCGAGACCATAACTTCTTGCTGAGACCTCCAATCGGGATGAGGTCTGAAGCAAAGTTGTAGCTCTCATCGAGAGTTTTCCAATGGTGTATCATACTCCATCTGCACACACGGAAGTCAGGTCGATTCTCGACTTTTTGTGGTCGGGAGTCAAACTGCCAATTTGACTCTCGACCTTTCTTTTTGCCATAACTTGTGTTGTAAATGTCCAAACGGGTCATGCGAGCCCATTTTAGACATCTAAAATTCAATAGCTTTCCAATGATATAAAGAACTCCTTAATGCGAGGTGTTTTGACCTTTGCAATCTGAAGGTTCAGAAGTCCACCGAGACTCCAATTCTCAAAACGAAAGCTCGCTTGGGAGTGTGAGTTTTCATTCTCATTCTTCTTGGCCCGCGCCCTTGACACCCTTTTGCTTTGGTCGCGAGCCCAAGGTTAAAGTTGCGATAGTCAGCTAAAGTACGAACACCATTTTTGATAAACATAATGTCAATTCATTAATGAAAGGAATTGAATGTAGTTGAAGGAAGTGCATGTAATTATTCTCGTCCCACGGGGAAACCAACATCTCGCATAATGACAACAAAGGTGTCATGAATTGCATCATGGGTTCCAATGTGTTCATTGTCATGAACACAACATAAGAGGTGGATACCCATAGGTTCGATGGGATGGGTGCACACACATCGAAGGATGCGTGCAATTAAAGGATGGGGTATTCCAAGTCGTGTACAAAATGTTATGCAAAAAACTAGGGAAGATAATTAAAAAGCTAGGTAGATTGGTTGAAATAAAAGCCAAATGCCTGCCCTTGGGCCATAACAAGATAAATTTCAAGCACAATGGGCCTCAAATGTCCCATCGAAGAGCATGTTGGAGAGGGTATGATGGTGCAAACGCTTTGAGATGGAATCTTAAAGTTGAACCATTTGTTGTCCGACAAGTTGTTCAAATAAAAGAAAACATGTACAAGCTAGGGGTGGTAGAAGATCACATGTCACTTTGAAGTGTTGCTGGAAAGGAAATGTGTTGTTGTCAACTTATGCCAAGGCTTCAAGAATGAAAAGAAGATGATCAACCATAAACCTAGCAGTTATGATTGAAACGACAAGGGCCCAACTCCCTAAATAAGCTACTAGGGCGATGGTGGATGTCGATATGAATTCGACACCATTGAAAGTTATTGGGAGGGAGGCTTGTTTACGAACTAAAGGTCTTTTTGGGCTATCAAAAGATCCTAGACCCAAAAGCGTCCAAACATTTTATGGAGGGAGGAGTTAAAAGAAATAAGGGATTTTTTAAACCACTTAAACATCACCCATTCTAAGAAGAAGGTCCACATGTCAAGCATTTTCTTACAGGGCATCATTGATGAAGGATGATGTGAAAGTTAAAGTGCCCAACAAAACCCCCAAAACTCTAATTCCTTCAAATGGGGTGGTAAATTGGGATGGGGTGTTGAAGTTTGGTGGTAGGCTAAAGGTTGACCATGCAATGCATTTCTAAAGTTGGATAGAAAGACCTATCGCATGGAATTTAATTTAGAAATGTTCATAGGCAGATGATATAATTGAAGGGGGACTTATGATGTGAGTGTCATCTATAATGGATGGAAATAAACAAAAAAGGAAATTACTAACTATTGAACATAAAACCTTAAAATGGGATAAAACAAACAATGCCCCCCCAAAGGATCACCTGCCATGGGATGATTGTGACATCACTTTCACGATTACGATGACTATAAAACAAAGGAGACTCGAATGCATAAAATGCACAAACAAAAGGGATGAGTTATATGATGTCCTTACTTATTGCACGAAATTTTTGAAATATGACCCTTCTTAACACTAAATTGAAGGTGTTTGCCACGTCTAGTTGAAAAACAACCTAGTTGAGGTGAAGGTTTAGGGTGCACTTAATTCCATGGATTACTACTTCACAACCACCTTTAGTTGCAACTTCAAATTGGTGTGGGGAAAAGTGTGTTGCAAAAGCTTCATGAAAATGAAAACATAGAATGCAACTTATGATTCGATACAATGTTTCCCCCACTATAATGTGATGAACTCCACCTAAAAGCTTAATCATGGCTAAAAGGCAAGTCGTTCCAAGGATGTGTGCAATTTTGGGTGGAATGTGACCTTATGCAATATGAAAAAAAATTTGAAACAATTAAAAGAATCCATTCACTGAATCTTTAGGGTGAAAACAGCCCCAAAGGTGTTAAAAACCATCCCAAAAAACCACTTGCTAATAAATGCAACATGTGTTGGAATGCCAACTTGAAAGAATCAAAAGAAAGTTTGAACTCTTGGTCTAGTTCGTAGTCTTCGAAGAAAAGTGGGAAATAACCATCTGATCTAGGGTGTTGTGAGAACTAAGGTGGTGTCAGAGGACATGGGTGAAGGAAAAAATGGTGCCAAAGTGCAAGCTATTCGAAAGTATTTCCTTACATAACTAAGGGTTAAACTATAAAGTAGGTGTTTGTGAATTGGAGGATCATGTTAGGGAAAAGGGATTAAAGTTGAACTAGCTAACAAAGCTTGGGCTTGCAAAAACAATTTCTCCTACAAGTTTTCCCAATCGCCTATTAGAAAGCGCTTGAATTGAATCTGTGTTTCCCTATGCCATGTCACCCCGCCATGAAGGGAGGAAACAAAACACCATTAGGGTAACAAGAGGAACAAGTGCCAAGTTGCCACATTGTACTAGTCCTACGTTAGCTTATCCAATGGAAAACAAAATGCCACTTGTACATGACACTATAGAGCGATGGGGATGTGATTATACAGACGAAGATGGCAAAGGCCTAAATGAAAGGACCCGAAGACATCCAATGTTGAAACCCAAGTCCAAACTTATGCAAGTGGAATGGGTGTAAGGGAAGGTATTGGGCTAAGACGATCACAGAGATTTGGATTGGATGAATTAGATGTTTGACAAAAACATTGATGACAAACTAACCCTCAATTAATAAATTGGCACCCACAAGTGGGGCATAAGACTTTAGGGGGAGGTTGACGGCGTGTTGAAGAAATGGGGTAGGTTGGGGGGTATGATCATGGCCAACTATAAGGACCAATAGAATGGGAGGAGGAAAATGTCTTAACTATGCATGATCGAAAGGGTTTGGGAATGTTTAAAGTTGGGACCTCAAATTCGCATAAAAGGTTGGGGGCTAGTAGGGGGCATTAGTACCTGGTGTATGATTTGTTAGAATCAGAGGGGTAATTAGTGGGTGGTTTGTGGTTTGCATGGGGGATGAGGTGGAAAACAGGTCAATGTTGTTGCATGATGAAGCGAATAGGTGATGGGAACCACGAGGTTTGATGAGACATGATGAGTTGGGGGACATGGGACGTTTCATGCCCATGAGGTAAGAGGTCTACTATGAACACGGGCCCCATTTTTTTTAAAAATCCTATTGCTACAACATAATTCTAAATCTACAAAGTTAATAACATAATACTAGATGAAACAAAAGAAAAAAATTAAGAAAATTTCCAAGGAATCCCTTGTTACAAGATTATGCCAAGGCCAAACCCCATTTCATTATAGGCCTATGTGTCACGATCACTAAGCTACTGGATTCAACGAGATCTAAACACTTTAATACTAAAATATTATTTGGGACCTATTTGCACAATTATAAATAGGTCCCACGTTTTAAAGATTGTTTATTTCAACACAGTAATTTTAAACCTATATATAACGCCAACCACATAAGACTAAACAAATAAAATGGAAAAAGATAATGAATTATTACAAACAAACAAATCTTATTTTTAAAGATAGCTGAACTTTAATTTTTCCATAACCTTCAACTTCATCATCCTTACTCTACTAGATTTGACACAACCTACATACTTTTTTTAGGACTATTATGCAAGAATTAGGGACCCATAAACTTTTTATTTTTTATTCTTTGGACT
>Ga0209208_10010900_pt1 | contig 11704 bp, 8 predicted proteins | sample S1TSphfallax_3_FD_187694 | JGI IMG/M metagenome (GOLD analysis project Ga0209208, IMG submission 187694) | Host-associated microbial communities from peat moss isolated from Minnesota, USA - S1T2_Fd - Sphagnum fallax MG (SPAdes) (version 2) | ecosystem: Host-associated > Plants > Peat moss >...
CTCTTAAAAAAAAAAAAAAACCAAATTCCATCAAGATATTATTATAACTCTGTATCTAATCTCAAGTTCCAACACAAGCCAAAATATCATGTTTCAAAAATCCTCATATAAAAATAGACCTATTATTACTTAGGGGCCAAAATCCCATAAGCTACTATACTCTATAACCAATCTAAACACAACATCGTTGCCTTGGTAGGCACGGCCAACAAAGCCATATCCTCCAAAATACAGTGTGAAATTTCCTTCTGCCTGGTCTTTATGCCTTTCTACTTGTTGCAAGCGATTTAAACTGTTCTGAAATTGTCATCTTAAGCTTTACAAATCATCTTGTAACTCTAAAGACAAAGAGTAATATTTAAGGATGTTTTTGAGGGGTTCAAAAACAAACTATGAGCTGAACAATTGAGAAAATTTTCTGCAAAAACAACCTCCCCTACTTGGGGGGGGGAGGAGGGGGCCATAAGTTTCTAGCCTCTAGTCCATTTTTGTTTAGTGTGACAGATGCGTCAAGAGGAGGGCTCCATGTTCTTTTTTGGACACCATAAATAATGGGCTCCTCCTGCAGAAACGGCGACCAAACCCTACCTTTAAATGTTCGGACACCGGCCGGTCTGCCTTAGTAGATGATACGAGGAAGGAAGGAGGAGGCAATACCTAGTTGCAGAACTCTTTGGACAGTCCTCACCTTCTTGATCGTACACGGAAATGGGTTTTTTAGGGTTTGAAGCTCTTGGGTTACACTAGCTTGTGGTGAAGTCTCTCCCGGGGTGCAATTCCGCTGACGGATGCTTCAAGGGAGGAATTAGGAGCTGAGAATGGGAAATGGGTTCTTGTTGGATCCTCGGGGAGATTGACGAGAGCAGTGTCTTGACAAGAGAATCCATGGAATCCAACAAACCCTAATTACTCATGGCAGCTCCAGCCGGTATTCTGAGAGTTGCAACCAACCGGGCATTAGGTTTAATGAGGAATTGAGAAAGATATGGCGGAGGAAGAAGAGGGAGATGGAGTGGCAGATACAGGAGAGAGACTAACAGCAAGGGAACCCAATGAATCAGACCATGGAGGTGGTGGAAGAGCAGTGGTGAGGGAAAGAAGAGAGAGGGGAAGAGGTCAGGGTGGAGAAGAAGAATGGATGGAGAACAAAGGACTAGACAGGGAGAAGGATAAGATTGGGTTGGGAAGAAGGGCCCAAGGAAGAAATGGTCAGGGCAGAAAGGAGGCAGAAGAAGCTTTTCTAGCCAATGAGACAATCAGTCCAGCCCTTGCAGAAGCTCGGGACCGATGGCTACCTCATATCTCTCTTGTTCCGTAAGCATCATTGCCACATCATGAAGTCTCTTTCATCTCAACCAACAAGCTGAACTGTCAGTATTCATTCCAGCGGATTGGAACTTGCGGCAAAATAATGTTTTCCTGCAATTTTTATTTATTTTTGGATATGCATTGTGCAGGGATTGGTTGCAGCATTGCGGATTAGCTATGCAGTCGCCAGAATTACACTATAGAGTACAGGACTGTGAAGGTCAAGATATGGCCTCATCCCTAAGACCGAGTCTGCCCCTCTTTTCTTCTGATCTTGTCCCAAATGTGAGCACCTTTTACTCCCAAAACTGCATGTTTATCGATGGAGTGAGTTTTGTGGTCAAGAGACAGACTATGAGGCTCATGACTTTGTTATAATCTGCTGGTGCGCCTCTGTTTTATGCAGGCCAAGGCCAGTTTGTCAACCAAAGAAGAGATGAAAGCATCATGGTGAGTGACAAGCAAAGCATTTCTTTTTTTTTTTTTGGCAAACCATCAACTCTAGAGCTTGTCTCAGATGCACAGCATGTAGGGTGAATATATTTCTGGCCTACAACATCAGCAACAGGCCTGCTTAGGGAGGCCTGAAAGTTTTTGTGGGCATTTTGCAGTACAGATTTTGTGCTTCATGTGGGTGGCTCTGTCTGGGCGCTGGACTGGTGTCCTCAAAGGCCTCAATGGTCTAATTTCAATGTCAAAACAGAGGTACCTTACTTCATCTCTATCACTAAGATTGTGCTGCAATGGCTCTCTCATGTACTGCTCAACAACATTGCCTTGGTACCTTACTAATTACTGGCAATGCTTTAGAGCAGTTCCTGGTAGTTGGAGCACATCCAGTACAAGAGCCACAACACAGGCTTGGTGAAGCCCTGCATGGGAAGGGCTTACTGCAAATTTGGGCTTTGGATCCATGCGTAACAAGAGGATCCATGCACCAAGAATCGAATGAACCTCCTTTCGATGTTAGGGCTGAAGAAATTGGCAGGAGATGTGGTGATGATGGGATGAGAGAAGTCAACCTTGTGAATGTGCAAGATATCACTAGTGAAAGCAGTGATGAACTTGAGGCTGTTTCGTTGTTCAGGGAGCAAGTTCTGAACTCATCTTTGGAAGAGAATGACTTGCTGTCAAGTGTTTCAACTGAAACTGTAGGCAGGGAAAGAGTAGGGACAGAAGGGAGAGGAAGGCGTGGAAGAGGAAGAGGCAGAGGTAGAGGAAGAGGTGGTGGCAAAGGAAGAGAAAAAGCTGATCATAGAAAGATTCAAGTTGATCATGCTCTTCAAGGCAGTGGGAAAGTGGACAGTGTGCGAATGTCCAGCATTCCAGAAGTTTCTACACCAGAGAGGACAAAATTACGCTTAAAAAATCGAGCAAGGGCAAAGGGTGTTGGGTTACACTGTGGCCTGGCCTCTTCTCCCCAAAGATTCTCTGTCCCTGCATCTAGTGATGATGACACACCAAAGATGGTCTTAGGATTGGTCCATGAAGGAGAAGTAACATGGGATGCAAAATGGCGTCCTGTGACAATACACGCCATAGTTGAAGATATGGAAGACAGAGAGTTACTGAGGCTTGGCTTTCTCGCAGTGTTGCTTGGAGATGGATCTATACAAGTGTGAGTAGATTATCACACTCTTCCTAGCATCTGGTTCCAAAAGTTGAGCTTTGAAACAGTCGACAAAAGGACTGTTTCTTGGTAACATCTGTGGCTCTTCAATCCTCCTGAACAATGGGAGGGTTCCTGCAAACATGTTCCATGCAGGTTTGATGTTCCATTGCCAAAAGCACTGGACTGGGCAGGCATTCGAGAGCAGAACACAATGGGGCTGGGGCCGCCAATTGTGAAAATGGACCCCATCTTTTGGTGCTCTGAACTTTACAGTGCTGGTCATCAGAGGTGTCTTCTGCACCAATTCCTTGTGTTGGGTGACTGAAATTGTGTCTGGTATTCATGTATGTCTCTTGCCTTCAGGTAGAATATATGGCATATCTGACAGCAAGCATTCAGATCAAATATAGCCAAGATCATCATTGATACATTGAACCATGTTCAGATTTACAGCAATTTTTCTGTCCATAAAAGTTGCACTTTGTGAAGCTGCAGTAATGAGCATATAGAGCCTGGGTAGTATGACCATGCTGACAAGTGCCACTACTCTAACTTGCAGTATTCCACTTGCCGTTGAGTGGTCAACTTGGGCTCCACATGACATGTTAGTAGCTGTCTGCCATGATGGAACTGTAAGTCTTCCCCATGCTGTATCTTCCTGAGATCTTACAGTCCCAGTTCTTCACAATGTGATCTCTTTTGCATCTCATTTGCAATAGGGTTGTTGAGCTACTTGGCTGTGATATGTTGTATGTCAAGCACTAAAGGAAGAAACTTGTTGTTCACAGGTTGCAGTGTGGAAAGTGTTTCCAGCTTTGTCTCCTCTCCAAGGTATCAAACAAAGTATAAAAGGGAAATTTGTTACTGCATGCTCCTGGTTCACTTTCATATGCTGCAAAGGATATGACAGCTCTATTATGATGGCATTGAGGACAGCTAGTATTGTTCACACCAACATTTTTGTTCCTTGGGGACTTCAGTTTTTGCACTGCTAACAATTGTTTATCAGCAGTGTTTCCACTTGGCTTGACTTAAAATTACTGAGAGAAACACTTCTTCCATTTTGTTTTGTAGAGACACGCCCATTGTTGTTTTTTACAGCTGATTCACAGCCACTGCGGGCAGTTGCCTGGGTTCCTGATGGCAGGTTTCTTGCTCTCTCCCACTCTCTGTCTTTGATGTGTTGAAATTGCTTCCCTTTCTTTCTGCTGTCCCATGCCTGTAGGATGCACACAGCTTCCTGCAGGTATATCATTTGAGTTCTTATGAATCCTGTTGGAACAATTGGTATGCCATTCTTGCATCATTCTTGGTATTGTTACTGCAAGATTCATTCAGTTGTGGGAGATGCACATAAAACATCTTCCTGATAAAGATGAAGATTGCTTGTCAATCTCATGCTTAAGAATCTGTTTTGACAAACGTATCTTGTCGCCCAAAAGATGTGGTTCTCATTTCTAGCCTGCTTTTTGGCAGTGGTTCAGCAAGCAAGCACCTGATATCCACAGGTGGACATAGCGGTTATATTCGCTTCTGGGATTTGCGGTGAGTGTTGTTCTGGCCTCTCTCATCTGCTGCTCTTTTGTGGATAATTTTTGTCTAGCATGTCTGTAAATTCTACTTGTTGAATAGTCTAAATGGCTTTGCAAACTTGCTTATCCCTGCAGCTGCCAAAGTAAGTTCTAGTGGAGATTGTGTTTCTTTGATAGTAGGTTTGAATTCTTTTTCAGCTGAAGAATATTATGTGTGTGGGATTCTAGCAGAGAATTCACTTCTGATCTTCCACAGTTCTTTGGAACAAGTACTGGTTTCATGTCTAGAGCAGGCAAGGGGCAGCAGCTTTGATAAGAAAGAATATGGATCCAGCTATTTATGCTTTAGAGAGACCACTTAAACGGGTTTAAATTCAATGGGTTTGCAGGGATCCTTTTCGTCCTGTATTTGAGTTCCAGATCTCACGAGCCTGTATCACCAACATGGATTGGCTTGCACAACCCAGGTATCAACCTTCTATTGTTGGAATGCATCAAGCTGTATGACCATCAATGTGCAGAGGACAGTATCTGCACTCATGATAATTGTGAAGAAACCAGAAACTTGGCAGAGAATGCTAACAAGGAAGAAATTGGGTGGGGGATTGGCAGGTGTATGCTGGTGACAATGGATGATGGTACCTTGCGTCTGTTTGGACTTGATAATGCTGGCTCAAACACTCCATTCACAGGGAAACCATACAGTGGAACACAGCTGCAAGGCCTTCAGAGCTATTTCTGTAGCTCATTTTCACTTTGGGCAGCACAGGCCTCACGGACTCTAGGCACATTCTCTACCCCCTCCCTCCCTCCCATTGCTTGTTTTATTTATTCAGAAGCATATTCTTCTCTTGGTCATCCTGTGGACCCCACTAATGTTGTCTTGTGATCTTCTGTGTCTTGTTTCATTGCATTCATGGATTGCTCACTGTAAAATGAACTTCATATATCATGGCTTTGCTTTCGGCATTTGGACACTAAACCCTGAACCCTAAACTCTTGCCATATCTTGTAATAGCTTGTACTCAGCCTGTGCTTTGGGTCTACACATCTGTCCCCCCTTACCTCTTTTGCTGTCAACTTGCAGGTTTGGTAGCATACTGTGCAGCAGATGGCACTGTTCTCCAATTCCAGGTGCTCCTCTCAAATCTGATGACAGATATGGGTACACAGTAATCTCTGGAATGATAGTTTCTGAAGCAGGTTTGTGAGTACCCATTTGTATGAATACTGTAAATTCTGCCTTGGTAACCTGTTTTAAGTCATGTGGCCTTTGCCATGAAACCTTTGCCATGAAAACCCATCTTCTTACTTGCAGTTGAATTGCTTGAACAGTTAACTGAGAAGGCAATTGTAAAGGAAGGAAACCGATACAGGGAGCCACATTATCTCTGTGGAGCATTTGCTGCTGAATCAGAGACCGGAACAATATCAATACTCTCTCAATACCAGGCAACTCCAGCTCCAATGAGGAAAAGCATGACAGAGTTTGGTTCTACACCACGCTCAAGACGAGGATATTTAGCCACAAGAAACCAAGCAATGAGGGGAAATGGCACACCTGTGCCTCCTCTTTTCTCTTCCCCAAATGAAACATCCCTACCCAACTCTGATAATCCTACTGCCAAAAAGAGAAAAGCAGCTAGCACAAAAACCAAAAGAGGCAAGAAAGGTGAGAAAAGGGATGAAAGTTTTGCCTTAACACTGTTGGAAGATGACTCAAAGGAGTTTGTCCAATTGTTGCCCTCGGCATCTGGTGAGCTGGAATTAGACCTAGGTGATCAAGCTAGCCCCATGGAGGTTGACAGAGATGGAGCTACTCCAGGTTCTGTTCAAAAGCCTGAGAATGGAATCTCCTTTGGAGTTGAGAGATTTCCTTTGAGAGTAGTAGCTGTGCACCGTGTGCGCTGGAACATCAACAAAGGTAGGGAAAGGTGGTTAGCTTATGGTGGAGCTGCTGGTCTGGTTCGCTGCCAACAGATTCTGCCAAAATAATGAGCAACTTCTGTCATTGGACTACCCAAATGGGTAAGGGACCTCACCCAATTGTCCCTCTCACTTGGCGAACCGTAATTTTTGTAGCAATACTCATCAACTCATAGACTAAACCTCTCTGAATGAGCCTCTAAATTCCAAGGCAGTGCACTCCCATGTGAGATGTAATTATGTAGTTCTCAGTTAGTCGCAAGTGCTCAAAAGACTTGTATTCAAAAGGATGTAAATCATACATGTACTTTGACATGTGCTAGTGAGCATACAAAAGCACTAATGATATATGCACCCTGGTTGTCTTTTGGGAGCTTGTGGGCCCCCAAGCTCATCTTGTTTGTTATTCCCTTCAAAATTTCTGACCATTCCATCACCCGCTTTGCAAGGTGGCAAGGTGTGTAACCACTACCTAGTGCATCACATGAGGCTTTATTACGAATGCCTTGCATTGTGGTGACGGCTCCTACAAAGAATGCTATTTGCAGCTTGAGGTCTGAAGAATGTCACCCATCCTTGTTATCATTTCTTGGCCCAATAATGGGTTTACCCAAGGATGGTGCATTTGACAGTCAATTGAAAATTTGGAATTGTATGAATCATCAACTGTGAGCCAATTTGAAATAACTGAGATTTTGCAAGAATAACAGTAATTATCAACATGGTTTTTGATGATAACAAAATTGAAGCTATAGTGTGTGTGGCATGTGGCATTGAGTGCATATTGTAGAATGTTGAATGAATTTTGAAAGGCAATTTGATAAGGTAAAAAATCAGTTTTGAATTTTGATCCTTGATTAGTAAGGCACTCAACACAAGCCCCAAACCTACTTAGGACCTATTGTAAGAAAGCATGGCTAGTGCTATGTGATGACTTGTTTGGCACGCAACAAGCTCGACGCATTTTGAAAAATGCTCAATCATAATCATGACATAGACATTATCATTGGAGGTCTATGGTAATTCTCCAATTAAATCACATGACCAATGATAAAACATGCCTTGAATAGGGAGTGGAAAGTGTGAGCTGTTGAAAGGAGAAGGAAATTTTCACTCTATCACATTATTCACATTTAGTAATGACGTCTCGGATTTGAGCATACATACCTCTCCAATGGTAATGAGGAGCGAAAATGCTATAAGTACGTTTAATTCCAAAGTGTCCCAGCTCCGAATGTACCTTTTGAATAAAACTAAGCCATTCATGTGGTGGAGGAACCACTCTATTGCCTTATGGTAAACATCAGATGAGGTGATTATCCCTCCATGAGTACCGTTTGGACCATTGTTGTATGCGATCCCGATGACTTGATGTAACTTGAGGAAGGTATTCCCCATGCTTAAGAAACTTTAGAGTGTCCAAGTCCTCCCATATCATTCACCTAGATATACTCATTAGGTACAATGCAATATATTTTATATCTTACTTTGTTTTTTCAAAATCAATATCTCTTAATCAAATGCATATCCAAGAGTATAATTTTGAAAAAATATACATGTTTCATAATTTTCAATATATCTCAAAAATACCCATATCCAAAGTTAAGTATGTTCTCAAACCTAGGTAAATCTTGTTAGGTAAGTTTCACTTTAAACCTTAAAATCACTTTCAGTGTTATGTGTGATAGTTGTGCAAGGTATTGAGAAAGAGAGTGTCACTTGATGACTTCAAGGATGTTGAAATAAAAATTTTAGATCAAATTGAAAAGGAATTTGAAAACCAACCAATTAGATCACTATTTTTGAGCTTGTTGACATGGCAAATTTTCATTTCTAGATTTTCATTTATATTTAGTAAGGCAAGTGGGTCCAATTTGATCGAAATGGCCTCTCATTTTATGTATGTTTAGGAATAAAAAGTTGAGATATTTTCATGCCATTTTATTATTGTAATTTTACATCACATTAATGTGGCCTGTGCCATTGGCCCCAAGTGTTATCACGTCCTCAACTGATTTTTTCCTTCCAAAACCTGGTTTTTTGGGAATTTATTTTGAATTTTCAGCAACAAAAATCACTTGAAAATCAATATCTCCCACATTCTGAATCCAAATCTTACCAAATAAATTCCATTAAATCTTGCTCATCAAAATCTTTCCAACAACACCAAATGCACATTCCAATTCCTCCGAAATTTTCAGCTACGATTTAATTTAATTTACTTTTCAATGAAGAAATCATTGAATATTCAAGAACATTTGCATTGCAAGTCCAAAAGTCATGGAACCAAGCCCATGCACCCCTTGTCGTCAAGAGCTTTCCAAAGACACCAAGAACACGATCTGAAGCATCCCGGTTCGGTGGATTTCATAACTACAAAACAAAACAAACTATCTTCCTTCATAGATAGATGTGTGCATTGTCCCACTAAAATTTAGGCCTACAAAAGTTGTCTAAATAAATTTCAAAATGTGAAAAAAATACCCTTACCTTATGACATATCAAAAACAATAGACCCACACAACATTGGTAAAAACACCAAACACAAATGGGTGAACAAACATCCAAAGAATTTTTTAAAAGGCATGTTAATAAACAATATTCTACTAATAATTGTTCAATGATGTCTTAAAACCAAATAACTAGTTTTTCAAACTTGTGATAAGGATTTTTATGTTTGGTGATGGGTAATCACTCCTCACAATCAAAAATATTGATTGTTGGGCATTTACCCCATTTGTTTGGCCACAAATGAGGTTTGTCAAAAATAATAATAATCTAATATATTAATTCATTTAGTCTGTCCTTCTATCTGTGACAATACGTTCTACTGCAAAAGCATTTTCTATGTTTCTGCTGCAGAACCAGCCATAGGGAAAAGCATCGTCATCTGGAACGCTTGACTGGCCCGTTCCCTGTGGAGCCTGTTCCCTGTCTGTGGTGACAAACAGGGCAGGGCGACCAGGGCAGCCGCTGCGGGGGGCCGGGCGAGGTGCCATTTCTATTAAAGAAATCCTTGGGGAAAACCGGGGGACATGCATCTAATCAAACAAAAATACAATTTTTTTTAAAAATTATTTTCATTATAAAACATATTTTAAAAACTATAATCTTTTTTAAAAAGAAAATAGAAACAAAATAAATAAATACATAAAAATAGAAAAAAATGAAGATAGACAAAATAAAAATAAAAAAAATAAAAACATGAAACAAACATAAACCAAAAAAAAAGTAAAAACACAAAAACTATAAAAAAGGAATGGAAACAAATGAAACAAGGAAAGGGAAATATAGTAAAAAAATTTTAAAAGAAAAAAAATTTCCAAAAATGAAGAAACAAAATAAAGAGTAAAAAGTAAGAAAAAATAAAACTTATAAAAATTGAAAAAAAACCTACTTGAAAAAGAATGAGGTGTGTCTTCTTTCTCCAAACTTCAAACTTGCATCCAAATAAATATATATATAAAAGTGAAAAAGAAACATTTTATTTTTATTATACAAAATAATAATAAAAATTAAAAACACATAAAAATTAAAAAATTAAAAGTTTCTAAAAAAAACTAAAACATGAACCAAGTTTAAAGAAACCGAGGGACTTCACAATGGCCGAAGGTCACAGGCACCTACTAGTAATAATAATTGAAAGGTATTTTTACAAATAAAGTCCACAATGTTTGATAATAAGAAGAATATCATTTGTGTATGAAGTCTAGCATGTTTAGTTATAAAATACATTTCAATTGCACATGGAAACATAAATTTTCACAAGAAGCTGGAATTTTTTTACCCACCCCTACTTTTGAGATATTTTTTCTTGTTTCAAACCCAAATGGAGGCTTGTAAGTGGCAAGAATGGCACTAGGTGAAAGGCTACCTAGACCATTTTAACATCTAAGGCTGAAAGTGATGGGATAATGAGTACATTCTCCCTAAAAGCCTTAATTGTTCATTCATGGACCTATCTACCCTACATCTTTTTTGACATAAGTTTGAAGTTCAATTTTCATTAAGAATTGAATTTCTAAATATTATTAAATTTTCAATAACCAAAAAAACTTAATATCTCTTGCAGCTTAGGTCTAAAAATGGAAAAGTCACCCCCAAAAAATTATACTCATTGCAGGCGTTTAAAAATACCAAGATCATGCCCAAATTTTTCTATTTTTTTTGTTTTGATTTTATTGAAATTTTAATGACAATGTTGTTTAATATTCAATAACTTCTACACCATAGGTCTAAACATTACAAAATCACCTTGGTGCATTCATATTCATTGAAGGCTTTCCAAGTATACCAAAATTGTGGTGGGGTGTAATGTGGTTTGGGACATCACAACATGAGAAAACAAAACAAAACAAAAACAACCAACCAACCAACCTTCCTTAATAGATAGTTTTTCACCCTTGATATTGACACCCAAACTAATGGGGCTAAAATATTTAATTGCCCTTTAAAGATCATATTTGTAAAGATTGAACAAAAATTGGTGTGCTAGTCATAGTTTGAATTAAAATTCAAGTATGAAAGTCAATGTTTTTCTTGGTGAAAAATCACCTAAAGGCAACACAATTCATGAGCTTGTGAAAGGCCTATTGTAAAATCCAAGGGGTCATATGTGATTTTTTGCCTAATGTTATTGCCACCAAATGGCAACATCACCACTATGCAACAAACCCCAAACCTAAAGTCACCAATCTTTTGTTCTAATCAATTATTGTTCACCATCACCATTACCAAGAAAATGAGACTTTGCCATAATGCATAATTATGTTAGTAGATGGCAATGCAATGAAGGTTGAGATTTCACTAGTTACAACTAAAATTTTAATTGTCTTGGGATTGCAGTTTGTAAAGTGATGGTGTCATCAATTTTATAATAATTTTATTGTAAAATCAAATTTGCAAGTTGAATTTTGTTGCTTACACAATGCACTTGTTTTGTATTTGGGATTTTTTGGAATGCAAAAATTTGATGAATTTAAAGAACTTGTGATTGATTAGGGGAGAAAATGTTGTACATTATGCAGTAACAATTATGGATGACGGGATTTGACAAGTTTGAGGGTTGTTGGAATTTAGATGAAATTTGAAAAGATTTTCATTCTTCACTCTTGTGTTTTCACCTTTTAAAATGCTTAGTGCTTGCATTGCACAATGTGCATTAGTACAAGTTACACAATTCAACATTGTGTCTATCGTTTCAATTTTTAGGACTCAAGAGTTAATGTGTGAAGGTTGCTTGAGGTAAATCATGATTCATTAAATATAAGCTTTACAATTTCAACTTTATCATTATTCTTTGCATTATTCTTCTTTGCCATCTCTA
>Ga0209208_10010901_pt1 | contig 11704 bp, 10 predicted proteins | sample S1TSphfallax_3_FD_187694 | JGI IMG/M metagenome (GOLD analysis project Ga0209208, IMG submission 187694) | Host-associated microbial communities from peat moss isolated from Minnesota, USA - S1T2_Fd - Sphagnum fallax MG (SPAdes) (version 2) | ecosystem: Host-associated > Plants > Peat moss >...
AAGGTAAAATATTCCTTCACTCTAGTTTCCTGCCTAGTTTGAATAATTGCATTCATACTCAAGGTTCTCAATCGATGTCTTGCACCCTACATTCAAGCTTTGAAATTTTAAGGTAACGGAAAGTTGCTTCATCAAAATCACAAGACACATGAAAGCTTTCAAGTTTGGAGGTAGTGGAAAGTTGCTTCATCGAAGCCACTCCCAAGGCTTCAATTGATCACATTGGACAATCAAACAAATCATTAAATTTCATTGTAAACTCACTCATGGCCCAAATAGGTACAAAGTTGAAAGTCATCATATTGCGCAACCACAAAACACATCAAATCTTCAATCTATCTTCAATCTATGGCAAACTAGTAGTTGGTGGCCTTCAATCAATCTCTTTATCCTCCAAGTTGAAAAAAATGATTTGTCCATAGTATAGAGCATTGGAGATCTTTTGGTGTACAAATTGTTGGACAAAATAATCTATGGTTGGCTACATCCCTTTCAATCAAAGGTACAAAGACGATCAATCTCTCAAAAAAAACATTGAGTGTACCTACTCGTATTGGGCAAGGTAAGGGAGCTGAAAATACAAAGGAAAAATGCAGGCAGTGCTTTACATCAGCCCTAATTGCAAACGCTGGAGTCCTCCGTCTCTCCCGCCCTGCTTCCCGTGCGAGACGAACATCAAACCCTAAAATGCTGATCGCGAACATCCCATCCTTTCCATCCTCCAGTGTTGTGTCAGTCCCCCAACAGTTACGCCCGCTTCCTTGCTTGCTTACTTTGCTGTGCCTGGCTTGCTTACAAATCTCTGCAATTTTGAACCCTGAAACTGTTTTAATGTGTGTCTGTATGTCTGAACGTTCTTGCAATTAGTTGCATTGCTGTGGCTATTCGGCTTCTGCATTTGCTTTTTTGCTTTTTTGTTTTTGGGCTGTTGCTTTGGTTTCCTTTTGTCGCTACATGTTGTTGGGTGGAGGGGGGGGGGGTGAGACCAAATCTTCGTCGTGGCGGTGAGTAATGGCGGAGAAGCGAGTGAAGTTGAAGAGTTCGGACGATGAAATGTTCGAAGTGGAAGAGGCTGTGGCGTTCGAATCGCAAGCTGTGAAGAATATGATCGAGGACACGGGTATGGATCATCCGATTCCGCTCCCCAATGTCTCCAGCAAGATTCTGGCCAAAGTGATTGAGTACTGCAAGTACCATGTCGATAATCAGAAGGCTAGCGACGACAAACCTGCTACGTCGGAGGACGAAATCAAGGCGTGGGATCTGGACTTCGTGAAGGTGGACCAGGCTACGTTGTTTAACCTCATCTTGGTAAGCAAGCTGCAACAGCACTTCTGGAACAACAGTTGTCTCCCTTTTTTGTTTGTTTGCTTTGTGAATCCCATTGTGAGTTTATTATTCTTGCAGTATCCGTGTTGGAAGCATGGTGGAAACACGTGGCTACCCTAAACTCTACACCCTGATCGATTGCTTCTCCCAAGAAAATGCTCCGTGTAGAGTAAGAAACTGTATGCTGCATTGATCCTTATGTGGAGTGTGTAATATGCCACAAAGTGGAGATTAAGCTGCAATGTGCCTCTGATGTTTTGTCACTTTCTGTAGTGCTTTCTGGGAGGAAAAAGCTCCTCTGACTCTGCTGGTTTTGGCTTCTGAAAAAAGACTTCCAGAGAAGCTCTATGACATGCACACTATGCTTGGATTTTTTGGACTGTCCATTTTAGGGTTTTCACGAACTTTTGGCCATTTGTTGATAAAGGTTTCTGCTGGAAAAACTATGGTCCTTAGTCTGTTAAGAAGGAATTGCAATTTGTGGAAGCTTTGACAAGATATATTCAAGGTTTAACTTGCAGTGCCTGCATTAAACCTTGCTCACATGCAACAGCATTGCCCTATTATGCTTTTGATGTCTTTATCCTGAACAAATTGGAATGGTGGTCATGATAAGCTTGAACTGCAAGTTCAGTAATTATGAAATTATAAGGGTTTTGATGTTTTGATGATTCAGATACCATAGAATACACGTGGGTTCTATTGAAAACATGTTTATTTTTATTAGCCTGATAGTGAATGAACAGAGGCTGGCAAATCAACTTTGTCGTATGGAGATCATTGGTGCCATTTCTACATCTGATAGGGGCCAGCAAGTCTACATAGTTTGGTAGAATGCAGATGAGTATCCACTTCAGCCATTTATGTTTTTTTGTGGTTTCTAGGATTGATTTACATAATGCATGGGATGTTTACTTGAATTCGGGGTGGTATGGAAACAGGCTGCAAATTATCTCAACATAAAGAATCTCCTAGATCTGACATGCCAAACAGTTGCTGATATGATCAAGGGCAAGACTCCTGAGGAGATCCGCAAAACCTTCAACATCAAGAATGATTTCACACCAGAGGAGGAAGATGAAGTGAGACGGGAGAATCAGTGGGCTTTTGAGTGAACCTTCTTTCTTTCAATCAAATCCTCATAATTGAATACTGAGAGCAGGACGTCTGTAAGTTGTTTTTGAAGCGTTATTGCTGAAACTAGACAGTGTCTTTGTGAATGTGTTGGGAAGTATAACACACCTGCTGGGAGATTATGCAGTCCAGTCTCAGGATGCTAAATTGCATTCCAGTTTATAGACTTCTCTAGCTATCAAGGGGCAGAAAGGAATGAGGGGTGAGGATAAAGGTAGAAAGAAAAAACCATAACCTCAACTTTTGATCCTAAGCTTTTAATTTGATCAAAAGACCAAATTTCAAAGACCAACCACACAAGCAGGGTTCTTGTAGGACCATTGGTGCAACAGGTTGGGGGGAGCAAGATTCTGTCATGGATCTAAAACACAATTTCATTGCCCTTTTTGACCAAATCAGGCGGGTAGATGTTAATTTCTTCCTGTAACCTTACACCTTGGAATAGAAGATTGTTTCATGAATCTTTCCAGCTGACTCACAAGCTCCTTGATTGTCATGCATGCTGTAAAGACATGTTGCTGAAATAACTTTGAAGTGATTGTGGTGGAGTGATAAGCACAACTAGAAAAACAGAATGTGAACCACCTTTAGGCTTTTGCAAGAATTGGGTTGGTATTGACAGATCCTATGTTGGTATATTTTGGTATAGAAATGTTAAAATATGAACTAAATGTGTACATGGAACTTGGAAATGATTGAACACGTCAAATGATTGTTAAACGTGTGGTACTCTGACTGCAGACATTATTAAAGGGTCACTATAAATTCAATGCAAAATTCTGTCACAACTGCCTCTGATTGCAAACTTGCATGTTATCAAGTCATGAACCACATGCAATATTCTATTACATGTCACAACTGTGACAATCAATAGTATTATGAATTTGCATAAAATATTTGAGGAAGAAGCCTTGTCCCTCTTGTCTCACCCTCCTTTCTCCAATGAACTGTTATATAGCGCAATGAGCAACATTGCCATACTAAGGACTTATGATTGAATATCAGACTAAAAGGCTTACAGTAATCCACATTCACTGGACACTTTTGAGGCTCCCCTTCTTGAAAAGTAGAGTTAAGCAGCAAGAATATCCCAAGCTCATGTCTTGCTAACGGTAGGTATACACTTGAGGGTTAGAAGGACAAACATGGAGGAGATTGTGATCAGAAACTGACTAATCTTCTTGACAAGCTGCCAACACTTGAGAAGCTGCTCAGAGAGAACTTTTGGGGTTCTGTAAATCACTTAAAAGAATTCTCCAAGATGTGAGCTAGGTTTGATTAGTGCATCAGAGAAGAAATGAACAAGAACTTATTTCCATAATTCTGAAGATGTGATATGTGGTGGATGTTGCAGCATGAGCAGCTGCAGTCTGCAAGGGCAATGAATGGATCTGCATAACAAACCTTCACACTACTACTACTGTCAGCAAACTGTGGCATTTGCCTTGGTACTCTATTCTACTCACTTCAATGGCCCAGTTCTATCGTTGATGGCCAGCCTCAAATGCAAGGGAATGTGAATGGAGGAGCCCGCATGCAATGGTGGTGCTGATGCTTCAGGCACCAAGGAATGGTGCAAGAGTAATATCCATGGACTCTGGGGGAAGATGATGATGGAAGCATGTTCTAATAGTTCTGTATCTATCTCTCATCAGAGGGACTCTACTTGTTACAATGTGTCACACAACAGCAGTATGGGAAAATAAAAAAAGCAAGCAAAAACAAAGAGGTGCACAGCATGAGTTGCAACAACTGTTATGTACACAAGAATTGAGGCATTTGCCACTCCCCACAAACTTGGAAGCAAACGGCAAGAGCAACCTCCCTCTACAAGTGTGGTCCTACTGGGAAAAAAGCTTATGCACATGTCCACCACAACAGGGCATGTGCTCCAAGAAAACCGGGTCCACAACCATCTCTATCACATTCCTAAAGGTTATTGATTGCACCACAATGGAGAAGACTTGATAGCACTGCAGCACCACTCAGGTAGGTGTTGAAGCTCAACAGCAGCACCCAGGGAAGAAATGCGTCCCACAAGAGTCGTCCTGGAACCCCAAAGCTCATGTTTCTTGCACAGCTCTACTTGAAATCTTCACATGCCCAAAGAGAAGTTTTCACTCCCGTCACATTCATCAAATACAAACTTCTCCAACATTGGTGAGGGATCTCAAGACTTCATGCATTGTATAGTACCAAGTCCAGCAAACATACTGCAAATCTTGCACCAGTTGAGCTGTTCTTGCTGTCAGGCCAAAGTTTACAGAACCCTTTCATGTATTTGCCTCTTCCATAACTGCGCACAGCCTTCTGTGTTTGTCCCTTTTTCTCTCCTCACTACACTTTCAAGACAAGTTTACATATTGAGCAGCACAACAGGTCTGCAACAAAGTTGCTGCTGTACATTGGATACCACAGACCAGTGTGGATGATCCAAACATACCAATCTGTGGGCAAAAATCAAATCTCAGCAATAAATTATCTGTATAAAACAAGCTCAATCAGTCTCTTGCCATTGCAGTACTGCGAGCTGCAATGGGTATTTAGGGACCCATTTGTGGGTTTGGGGTAGGGGTTTGAGTATGGGTCTCCTCAGAGTTGTTGTTGCTGTTGCTTGGTCGATGCTGTTGCATTGGTACTGCATCCAGGATCTCAAACTGATCATGGCTCATCTGCAAAACTTCAGATGGTGATAGTATCTTGAGTGATCGCACACAGTTCACAAATTCCCTGTAATGTCATCATAATGGCAATAATCAGATAGACTTCCACCAGAGAAGGTTAGAGAAAGACACTGTGTCCTTACTATACAAAGAATAAGCTCAAACAAAATCTACAGAAAGGTAGTATAATAATATAACCATACTAGGAATGGTAAAGCTCAAAAAAAAACCTAAACTACACAGAACAGGAGCAAGAAAAATCTAGCATAATAACTGCTGAATCAACCACACTTCCTAATGAGCATAGATGAAGTTGAAGGCTTGGAGAGTCCAGAGTTGGAAACAGGAAGGACTTACTCCCATGGATCATCACCAACTAAGAGTGTATCATTCTCATGGTCCACAAATACAAGCTGCCAGCCTGATTTTACTGGTCCGTCCAGTATGCCTTCTAAGTTGAACATGCATGCAAGCTCACTGCGCAGCTCTGCATAATTGTGAAAATTCCTAATGTCCAAAGATCTTCCAGGCATTCCAAGCTTATGCACCTGGAAGGATAAATCCAGACACCATCAATGTAAATTCAATAAACACTTGCATTAACATGTATGAGTTGTTAAGACCATCCTGATGTCTGAGGAAGGCTTGAACAATTCATGAGACTTCACATCTGAATGCAAGCCTTCTATTGGCTAAGCTCCATAGAAGCTTTCTGCAGGATTGGATTGAAAAAAAATTACCTTGACGAATGTGCGCAGAGGTGGTGCAGATTGCATGGAAGGCCATGCATCAGAATTTTGCTGGTATAACCCATTGTCATCCAAGCTTCCACTAGATATAACACCAGATGGAATGGTGGGGAGGTCTGGTGTGGTTCGTGGACAAAGTGAACCTTGCAGCACATTGCTGTTGCCAGAAAACCCATTTTGCTGCTCCTTGGTCTTTTCAAAGGTGTGGGAGGTGAGGGATGCTGAAGCAGTCAGGGGTTGATCAATTGGAACACCAAAGAGGAGATGGCTGCGGTCTGCTTGCAACTGCTCAGCATCCTGGTCATTATCACTAAACCCCAAAGGTGGATGTTCAACTAGGCCAGCCTGAGCATTGACCTCATGGTTTTGTAGATGTGTTAAGGCACCAACCACTTGAGAAGAGGGTGCTGTGTCCACTTGGCCCAATCGAGCAGTTGCCATCAGTTGTGGATCAGTTTGGATCTGGTTTTGCATAGCCGGAAACCAGGGCAAGGACACCTGTGACAGCATATACCCTTGCCTCAGTTAGCTGGATGATACATGCTGTGGATCATGCTGGACCCATTCCATGTGAATAAAACTGAGGCAGAGAAGTGAAAAGATCAGGTAATTGATAAGCAAGTAGATGGATTCTTCATACCTGAGAATCTTGCACCAAAAGGTCAGATGCCTGTATCTGTATTGCATGCTGGCTTGGTTGCAGAATGTTGAAAAACTGATTATTTTCACTTATTGGGTTGCTGGGCTGGACTCTTCCTAGCATGCCTTGCAAAGAAAATGATGAAGAACCCATCTGTAGATCTGATTCACAATAGTCTGCTGCTGGCCTCGCGGAGCACCCCAAATCCATTTGTGACTGTGGTCCACTAAATGAAAGTTGGAGCTGTGGCCCTGGAGCATCAACCCTTTGATGCATGGACTGTTGGTTCTGTTGCTGTTGATGGAACTGTAACTGTGGTGATGATGGCAGGACCGGCTGAGGGTGAAGTTGCTTTGAGGAATGTCCAGTTCGGATTTCTTGAAGTGCCTCTGCAGCCATCACACGGTAATTCCCATTCTGTGGAGATGGGACTGCTGACTCCAGCCTTTGCTGAGGTGGCCACATCCACATGGAGTCCATGGCTAGGCTGCGGAAGTCAAGCACCCCTTGGGAGTCACTTCCATCAGCCCACATTTGTGGCTTATTGAGCAATGATTCAATGTCATCTTCACCTGGCAGAGATACAATTCAATCAGCAACAGAAGGCAGTTCAGCCAATCATATCATCTGAAATAGCTTTCACTTCACTGTACAGAACACCTGACTCACAGACCTTACCTCTGCCTCGACGAGTGCGCTTGGATCTTAGTGCAAGCGGAGGAGGATACAAAAGAAATGGTGTGGTCAGAGGTTCAATATCCCAAATTGACACCCGCTGTTGTCTTTCACCTGCAGTAGACTCATCCCATCCAACCTGCAAAATAACCCATGAAACTTCCACCAATCAGAACATCCTTTTACTCCCCAAAGACAGGATACCCAGGACAACTTTGCCTCAACAATCCAGGTGTTGTTGTTCATTAAGTCCTTTGTGCTCATTGTTGAAGCAGAATCTTTGACATAATATCTACAGTGCAGACAAAGCAACACAAACATTTTCACAAAGTTTCAGTTGATATCAATTTGACATACCTTGAGAGAGCGCCAACCTGATTTCGGCCACCTGATGGGATCAAGGTCCTCAATCCCAGTAATAGTGCCCATGTATCTGCAGCTTGAGGACAAATGTCTCAGGAACTGTTAATATAAATTGGAGACAAGCAATTAATGAAGTGTTGGAAAGGAAAACTTTGATAGAAATAGGCTGAAGTATTATAACTTCTTTAACAGGTGCTCACCTTCGGACACTAGATTCCTCGGTCTCAAACACCATCCGAAAACGCATTCCCACATCAACCTGAGTGTTGATTGCCTTACAGTACTTGGCCACTGGGATGACAAACTCTGATGGGCTTTGCCTGAAACCAGGATGTTCAGAAGAAATCAAAAGGACCACTGTCAAATTATCACATAAGCATATGAAAGCCTGAAAGAGCATAATGAAGGAATGAAACTGAGAAGTTATGCAAACAGAAAATGCAATGCTTCACCCACATGAACATACAAAATATTGGATAAACCTTCAAGCTAGTTCCCTGAGAATCATAAGAAAAGACACCATCAGTACAACTTCCTCTCCATACAGCATGAAGAAAGACTTTCACAACACATACAATGTTATTGAAAACTTGTGAAAGACCTTGGACCATCAATCCGTTAAGGCTAATCTCCTGAACAACTACTTGCTACATCAATTGCTCCTTCCTTCGATTACTAGTTATTTCCAACTTGTTCATGTGTGCCACACAAGGTTTCATACAAACTCTCAACCACCAGTCATGGAAAAAGTTTCTGACTTTCAGCAGTCCACAGCAGGGTTAGTACCTTGGATTGTAGAATATAGTGAAACGGCTGTTTGTGGTTGCAGCATGATTGGCAGCAGCTAGGACACCAATATGCATGCTGTCACTGGACAGCATTGATGATGGCATAATTGTTTGCTGTCTCTGAACACGTCTAATTCCCAACAATAACTGGCCTTGGTCATCCCTGTATTTGCAATCAATAATCAGTATGTGGCCAGGACAAAAGCAACACAATGGATGCATGCAAGTTGTTGCAAAACATGAGGTGGGAGGAGGCATTCTTGTTACCGTATGAACAGAACAGAGTCACCCGCTTGCAGTCTCTTATTATTGACAAATATGCTCCACCCAGTAGTGAGTAGATGCCTGCGGGGTTGGCCTGTTCCACACAAGAAAGTACTGCTGAGATTGTTGCTCCTATAGGGCTCTTCATAAAATAGCTGCTGAAAAATCTGCAGTAGCAAGTATCAAGTTGCAAATCTGATTCCCCAACACTAGTACAAAGGAAAAATTTCAGACATTTCTCACCTCGATAAATGTGACGGAAGTGCCATTCCTGATCATGAAGGTCCCTGGCTACGAGCTCCTGTGCTGGTGGCTGCTGCAAGTAATCCTGGATGTTCCAAGAACAATAGGCCATACCATCCCATGGTTCTAGATGTATTAACATGAAAACATCACATAAGCTGACTGACACATCACTGAGTTACACAGGATCAATCAAGAGCATAGATCACAGGAAAAAGTATCAATTGCAGCAGATAGTGGAGGGGGACGACAACACACCAAGGGTGGAAAAACTTTCTCTGCAGCACGTCGGGGAACTGAGAAGCCACCATGAGTGCTAGTATCACTTGCAGTCAAGTTCTTGCAAAAAAACAGTGTTGGCTGTCTGTTGGCCTGAGGAAAATCTTGAGTCAACAATGGATCCTTCTGTTGCTGCATTGCATAGGCATAATCAGCCCATCTGATCTTGAACCCTGACAGCAGTTTACAGAGCACTTACACCACTGGGAGCCACAGTTTAAAAGACTGAGATACTAGCGATGATGCTATAACAAGGGAATGCAACATCAGCTGCAGGACCTCCCTCCCTCAGATTGAGAAAGAATGATAATGTTCATTCCAGCAATTGACTTCCACAATGCAACAACTCAGATTAAGATACTTACAGAGGCAGGCAAAGGTATCAAGGTCATCTGTGCATATACTTCATCTGTTTCCAAATCAGCCTGCAGAAGCACACACTAAGACCATGTCAGGAACCCAAAAAAGTTTGATTGCAGAGCCCAGACAGGCCTTTCTGCCATAACAAGAAATCTCCCTAAAGCTTTCAAGAACTTGTGAAGCAGAAACAGAAAATGGGCTATGTGGGTTTAAACACTATGCTTGCAAGAAAAGTGTGCAAAACAAAGCACAGAATGAAAAAACCACCACTTCACAAATGGCCCGTACATGAAGGGTGACATTGTCCAGCAGACAGAATAGTCGAGAGGGAAGGTTGGGATAGTTGGGGATTCGAGCATCCAACTCCTTCTGTGTCGATGCAGTCACCTAGAACCACAAGAATCAATTCAAACAAGCAAAATTCCTCAGAATCTCATGAAATTACCATCATCTCAGCTGCTGGAAAACACCTTAAAAATTTGGAAGAGAAAATTGCCCAGTAAAGAGAACTTCTGGGATAACACAATAACTTACCTGCTCAGTGTGCCCTTGGGGAAAGTACACAACACGGCTACCAACAGGAGGTAGGGAAACCAAAGGTCCAGCACAGGCATGCCACAGCTCGGAGTTCAGAAACCTTCTCTCTGTTTTCCACGCACAAGAGAGCACACCCATTGTTAGATAGGTACCCTGTTAAGAAGACTTGCTCCTCTGCAAAACAGCCCCTCATGCCAGTCTTCTTTCAAGAAATGCCAGAAGTGTGTCCCAGGCAAAGAGAGTATGAACAAGAAGACAGCCCAACCCTGGGTTTTCACTTGAGCTTTGTTCTCACATGGTGGTGAAGAGCCTCTCTAAAACTTAATCTGATCCTGCAGAAACTCTTTTCCCCTAGAGAAGTTGTAATTCTTTTCTTGCTAGAAACAATAAGACAGACTGTGAGACTTCCATCTCCATTCTTCACGAGGAGAGACAGACAGAGAAGGGAAGGGGAGGGTTTCACATCGACACAGTCTCTGTATACCCACCACAGCATGATGCATGACCAGGAACATCGACACAGCATCCGAGCAAGTAGTCTTCAAGTTTCACTGGACGAGGTGAGCAGCAAGGTCGGAGCTCTGAAACATACCTTGTTCCGTGACGGACGGAGGAGAATAGCCCGAAGCTGGAAGCCTCATTGGAGGACACGGATACATCAAGGGGACTGGCCGTGGTGCTGATCACGGCTCAAGAGCAAAGGAGAGAAATCCGTGGCTCCAGAGAGAAACACTATCTAATGGCTCCAGAGAAAACTATAGACTCCTGCTAGGAATGCAACGAATGCTCCATCTCCAATTTCCACGCAACAAGCAGATTCTTCAGCTCTCCTGCTGCTGTAACACACACACACAGACACTCTCACTCTTCTTCTTCTTCTTCTTCTTCTCCAACATGTCCGATCTGCACACAGTCACAAAACTATCGCGATTAGTCTCCTCCTCCTCCTGATGCGAATCGACGACCATTTCCCTACCTTCACTACATTCCAGCAGTAATATAGAGAGAGAATCATCTATTCCGCCACCTGAAGAAGAGCTGTAAGAGGAAGAAGACGACGCTCCTCCGTGAAACCTTGTTCTAGCTCATGTGCCAGGGATAAACCACCATCGCGTCGTCACGGAACTCGTCAAATTCAGGCAAACAAAGAGGCCGCCTCCTCCTCCTCCCCCTCCTCCCGATGTCTCCGGTGCTTCAGAGTGTCACGAGTCGAGGAGCTAGAAACAAAACAAAACCGCCATGCGCACTCCATTCCCTGTTGCAAGCAGTCCTAGAATCTTCCATACTAAAGCAACTCGTCAACAACATAACGTTCTCTCTCTCTCTCTCTCTGCGTGCACAGTCCAAAGCTCTCTTTCTTTCGTTTCCTCAGCTTTTCACCACAGCAGCAATATAGATGAAGACGCCATGGTCGGGGAGCTCAACATTCACAAACAGAGGAAAAAAAACAAAACAAAAAACAAAAAAAAAGATGAACTCCAGATCGAGCTCGTTTCTTCTTCTTCTACTCCTATTACTACTACTACTCATGGATCCATTACACTTGAGAGGCTAGAACACGAACAATTCCGTCATGGTTTGATGAGACTCCCGGGAGAAGGAAGGAAGCAAGCAAACAAGCAAACAAGCAGCAGCAGCAGCAACAGCGCCACGCTTAAGAAGCCCTTGAGGAGCAGACAC
>Ga0209208_10010904_pt1 | contig 11703 bp, 3 predicted proteins | sample S1TSphfallax_3_FD_187694 | JGI IMG/M metagenome (GOLD analysis project Ga0209208, IMG submission 187694) | Host-associated microbial communities from peat moss isolated from Minnesota, USA - S1T2_Fd - Sphagnum fallax MG (SPAdes) (version 2) | ecosystem: Host-associated > Plants > Peat moss >...
GATCTTGGGCATAAAATTCTGGCTCTCAAGTGACATCTGGACTACTAACTGTAGCACCTTGGCAACTTGGACACACATCCATCCAATAATTAATTTCAATTCCAACAAATAAAAATATTCTTGAAGAGTCAATAATTTCCTTCACAAATTTTTGTTCATAAAAGAAAAAATTTCTGAAAATTTCAACATTTTAAAATTTAATATAATTAGTGTCGAAGCTGGCAAGGTAGTAGGGTTTGTATGTATGTGTGTAAATGATGCATCTGAAAGAAACTCTCGAGCATACCAGCTTCATTATTTAACATAATGTCAAATTACAAAATATGTTATTTTTATTGCTGAATGTAAATGAAAAAAATTAAATTAAATAATTAATTATTAGGCACCTTGCTGCTGAACCAAGTTAGGCCACCAGAGTATGATCCAAATGTCACCACCTCTCTAGCTTCTTGCCCACCCTTTTTGGCCCCCATTGAGATGCCCTAGATGAAATGTCTCCCACACCATTTTTTGTCTTTTTCTGCAGGGAAGAGTTCATTTTATGTGGCACCTAACCTTACACATCAAAGCTTGTTGTATTCCATCACAAGTTACATGTGATGCCAAAGGTGAATCTGATGACCTTTGGCCCCATTTTCCCCCATGTGTTACTTGTGTGGGGCAATAGTGTGGGGACATACATAGTGGGGAAACTCCTCCTAAGAGCATCACCACCGGTGCTCAGTATGTCACTTTGGATAATAAAATTAAATATCTAAGATTAGCGGTTTGTTTTTTGGCAACCCCACCAATAAAACTGCATATATGTGGGGACTACTACATAGCAAACCACCTGGACCAATCATTATGATCGACAATCAGAAATACTGAGCTTGCAGTTAGGTCCAATTTATTACACTGTTTTTTTAAGGTGCACAACTGTGTTGCGCCTTTTATCAGTCACGGCAAGTTGTACACATTTGGTGCAGAAAAACCAATTTCCTGAGCTAAACCAGCACATTTTGACTTTTTCGCAATAAATTTGACTGTCTAGTGTCACATACTGAGTACCGTTGGAGATGCTCTAAGAACATTGTGTATTTGAGTTTCTCAATACTCTAAATCCCTAGGTTGGGGGCACTCACAAAATAAAAAGCCTAGGAGAGTCGGTACACACAAGTGTAGTCCCACATACAAGAATGCTCCCCACCTTTGGGAATTTACTCATTCTATAAGCTTATCACGAACCTAAACACATGTAAACCATGAGTTGTTGGAAGTGGTTCTTACTCTTTAAGAATCTTATGCTCACTTCTAAGCATAGATCCCTCCCACTCTTATATTCATGAATATAATGTGCCCTCCAAATATAGTAGGAAATTCCTCTAATTCGATTTAGAGTAGTTAAATAGAGCTTATTCAAGTCGAACGCATTGAGCAAAGACTTTCAAGAATGACAATTGTTGAGCAAAAGGTTTTCATACAAACCCTCTTTTGATTAATTCCAACCCTCCTTTGAAATTGGTGGTTATAGAAGGTGAGGATTTTGTAAACAGGGTGCACCAAATTGAGCTTGCCTCTAGATTTGGCTTTGTGAGTAAGTTAGAAGCTCTACATTAACTCTTTGGACTTTGTTATTAACTTGGAAGCTCCAAGCATTGATCTATTTGCGATCTAAATTTAACGTGGAACCTCTAATAACCCTCTTTCAAGTATGTACTCAATTTCAAATTTATGCATTAGCCTCTTTGGGGTTTGGATTCAACTTGGAACCTCTATTGAAATTCTTTGGGGTATAATGTACTTAATTTCAAAAAAAAATTATTAGCCTCTTTAAGTTTTTTATTTAATTTCTAAGCTCTAGATAAGTTCTTTGGGGGTGTATACTTAACTTAAAAAGTCTACATATCCTCTATAGGGTATATACTTAACTTGAAAATTTTGCATTAGCCTGTTTGGGGTCTAGATTTAACTTAGAATCTTTAATGAAACTCTTTGGGATCTATACTTAATTTGAGGTGTATTTATAACTTGGAAACTTTGCATTGCCCTCTTTGGGTTCTAGATTTAATTTGTAAGCTTTAATGAAAACCTTTGTGGTTTGTACTTAATTTGGGAATTTTGCATATTCTCTTTTGGGTTTGGATTTAACTTGGAGCTTATAATCAACCCTCTTTAAGGTCTATATGGGTTTTGGACAATTTTAGGTTTCCAATCAAGTCTAGGTTCAAATTTTGTTTTAGGTGTAAAAATTGGACTCAATGGGTCTACATGGACCAAAAGCTAGCCAAAAATCAAACCCAATGATTCTACATGGACTTGAACCCGACCTTAGAATCAAACCCAACAGGTTATAAGGGGGTTTTTTAATAAGTTTTTTAAATCTTAGGGTTAGTTAGGGGGCTAGGGTTTTAAATTTTTAAAAATTTAGAAAAATCCAAAAAAATCCCCAGATTTTTATACATGCTTCAAGTAGGTAGCAAAAAGATAATGGATGTTCAATTTTTTTTCCTTTCATATAATATTTCATTAATAACCAAATTTGGCTAAATTGGTTTATAGATGTTCAACACCTTAGCTACATCACCAAATTAAGGGGGGGGGCACAAAAAAACTAATCTTAATTGATTTTCTTTACACTCTAGCAATTGTGATTCATATGCAAATCAATATATACACTGGTAGATTCCGCATGCATTTTGGCAAGCATTTCATGAGTCCTAGTCCAAATCCCAAATGCATGCGGATTCTACGAGTCAAGGCTATAGAGGAATTTATTTGGGGGGCGGGGGAAGGGGGGGGGGAGGGGGGGCGGGAAAAAAAAAAAAGTCACCATATTTTATGGAAAAAATTTGTCTAAAGTCCTCACGGTTTATAAAGTACATTCCTAGAGATTGCCAAAATAAGAAGGATTCTAAACTTTTTTTTGGCTCATTCCTCTTGCGGATGATCATGATGAGTCAACCTCCCACATAATTTTTTAAAAATCAAAATTTTAAAGTTTAAAAAAAAATGAAAATAAAACCCTAATCACATAATAGCAAGGAACTTGTAAACATCTTTTTCATGTCATGAGCTTCAAGAATTTTATATTATTATTCTTCATTAAAAATGTGGAGAAATTCCACATGCATATCGTGGGATCGATTTCATGGGTCAAGTGATTCAAACAATCACAATTGGTGGGATGAAAGTTTTCATTTTTGGATGAAATTTTGCCAAAGCCAACCAAAAGAAAAAGGTGGGAATGACCTCTACAAATGAACAAATAATTAAAAATTTGTTGTTTTCGACAAATTGATTTTTTGAAAAAGTGTTGTTGCTAGTTGGCTCACTTTGACAATGACAAGTGTCACAAAAGAAGAGAAAACCTAAAGTGTCAACTTGTCGAATGTCTATGAATGTAAAGGGGGAGGTTGTGTGAAGTAATCATGAGCGTAAAGGAGTCATTCGCCTAAAAGGTGATGTCCATGGCCATTTGGTCACTCCATTTTGATGTGATCATAGCCATTGCATTTGCTAAAAAGTGTAACATCTTATAGGTGGAGTTTGCCAAGATCGAACATTTGATAAGGGAATGCTCACCACTTAAAACTATTTGGGCCCATTCATGGTTGAGGTTCCAAAGAAAAAGCAAAAAAGAATTCCCAAGATTTTTTAGTAAACCATTTGGGCCCATTCATGGTTGAGGTGCCCAAAAAAACGCAAAAAAGAACTCCAAGACTTTTTAGAGAAGTACGTTTTACAAATAATATTTACATGGAACAAATTTGAGTAAGAAAAATAAAATAATTCAATTTATAAAATAATTCATGTGGTGGTGGTGATTTTTCACATATGTACAAAATTGTGCATCAATGTTTTAATTTACAAGTTGAAATGTAAAAAATGTCAAAATGAACTTCTATGAACCAAACATGTTTTGTTTATGATTATTTTGTACACATGTGATTTGCACTTGAGCTAGAAAGCTTGAACCTAATGAATATAAACAACTAGGCACATGGTTGAAAAATGATTCTTTTTTTATTTTATTCCCTTGCAACCTTTTGGTTCAAAATTTCAAGCTAATGATTTGTTTTTTATCAAGTTCACCCAATGAACGTGTACTTGCTTAGGGGTGCAGTTTTGCAAACATGTACCAAAGTGGTTGATTGTTTAATTTTTTGTATTTAACATTTTTTTTTTAAATGGAATTTTTAAAGCAATAGTAACCATTATTTTACAATGTAAAAATATTCATATTTAGTTATTTTTGGATATATATATATATATATTGACAAAGTTTTATTATAAACCTTAACATAATAATACAAATAACACTTTAAAGATTTTTTTTAAAGTGTCAAGAACATTCTTTAAGTAAATAATGGCCTAAAGAGGTGGGTGTGGTTCATTATTGAATGTTTACATCCATAAAGGAAACATGTTTCAATGGAAGCTTTAATGGGGCCATGACACACTAAAATTATGAGCTTGTTTACAAATAGTGCACACAACATTACCTTGTGTGTTATTTTGCATTTTTCAAACTTCAGGTGGGAGTTTTTAAATGATTTATGAATTGTGTTTAGTTTGTAGTGAATGCAAGGCTTTTGAATGTTGGTAGTTTGTAGTGTGATTATTGTTTCTATTGTTTTTATAAACTATCATGGGACCTTTTAAAGTTCCAAGTCCAATTCTCGATGGATTTCCTTGCTTTTCTAGTTTTTATTATCAAGTTTCTTGGCATCTTAATCTATTTCAAATCAAGATTCCAAATAATGAATCCAAGTTCCTTTTCAATTTGACTTGGGATCTACAATTTTTTTTGTTTTTCTTTGTGTTGTTTTTGTATGTAGACTTGTTTTCAAGTTCCAAGTTCATTGGGTTGCTCTTTTGCTCAAAATTTAGTGTGTCATGACCCCACTAAAACTTTCATTGAACTTTAGGTACAAGGCCCTCTTTGGTTATAGGGTTCTTACTTTTTGCCCAAAATTTTTGCCCATTGAGTTTTTTCCCCTTGAATATTTCCCCCCAAAAAGATTCCATGCATAGTTTATTAATCATAACATTACATTGTCAAGCAATATAGTTACTACAAATGTTGTAAATTTGGAGTAAGAGCATGAACTCCTAAAGTCCTTTGTCAAGAAACGAAAATATGAGTTCATTGATCAAAAGTTCCAAGGTTTTGGGGTGGCATGATTATCGTGGGTAGAGTCTATGATCAACAAAGATGATTTGGTGACATAGTTGATGTGTAAAGATTGTTCCAAATTGAAAATAAAGAAAAATTATTGATCCCCAAACTTGATTATTTGTTGAAGCATGTAAGGATGACAAAAACCGCTTTTATTATGTCAAGGGTGAAAACTAAAGAGTTCCATTAGAACAAGTGTGCACATGTAAGAAACAAGGTTCTATTTGCCAAAATCATTCTATTGATTCTATTTTCCAACTTGTCAATCAAGATTTGGTGTCGAATTTAGAATAAATTTGTTCAATTTATTGTCATCTTGTACATGCTAGCCCAATGTGATTGACCCATGATGAATTTTGAAAATACGAGGTCTCTTCTTGATTTATTAAACATCAAGCACTACCCAAAGAATCATTAGTGTTGATAATGTAAGTCATGGTATGGTTGAAGCTTTCCATAACATCTTCATGCATTTGTTTTGTTTTGTGATGAGGTCATTTTAGTTGAAAACAAAGTTTCATTGTCAATTTATGTGCATACACTATTCAAAATTAAACATTTAACTTCCCATGTTGTTATCCCTAGATATGTACTGGATGGATATAATGAAGTTGACTTGATTATAATTAGTATGCAAGTTGTAATTATTATCAATGGAAGTATTTTGAACTAGGCGCAATTAAGGTAAAATAGATTACGCACTATTTTGTGTCAAAAAAATTACACATAACCATGAACTTTTTTTAATGTATTGAAAGTAGAATTTTCTTTGGGTACAATAATTAACATGATGATAAAATTTCATTTAATATTTTAAATGTTGAAAAAACCTATCTTGAAAAATAGAATTAAGTAGAATTTTTTAAATGTTTATGCTTACACAAGATTTTAACTTTTACAAAATGGGCCCTAAAAGTTAAATTCCAAGTTAGTGGGGCCCTAAAAGATATTTATTTATTGTCAAATTATGCATATTATAATTATAACATATTCAATTTTTTATTGACCCAATTAGTTTCAAACATACTTTCAACCTATTTTAATGATACCAAAGTTGTTCAAACTTTGTGTCCAACTTCCCATAAACTAAATCCAATAACTTGTGTTCTCATATTTCTACTTCAAAATATTTTGAATATATTTTATTATGTCCATATCAAAAATTCTTTCATTTTTAAATTGGATTTTTGGTAGATTATTTTTCTGGGTATACTTTACCTTGCTAATACCCAAAATTGATGTCATTTTGTGTTGATGGGGTTAATGTATTTCAAGGTTGCTTTTGTCACGAACATGAAAACTACCAACACAATTGACAAAAGGATAGGTCGAAATTTAAATCCAAAACATGAAACAAATGGATTAATACAAAAACAAAAAAGCTAAAACAAAAAACATGAAATGTGCAAGACTAATGTACAAACAAATTTTTATTGCAATGAAATAAAAAGTTGTAAACACAAAATAAATAAATAAATAAATAAATTATAAAATAAGATCATACCTTAAACTAGTGTTGAATAGATTGAAAGTAATGGGGGGTCCTACCTCTATTTATACCCTTTTGGTGACCTAATTCAAGGAAGTTTCCATGTGTCCATCGACCAAGGAAACTTTTTAAAAAAATTCCTAACTATAAGTGACTTACAACTTAATCAATATTTAATTAAGAGTGAACTAATATTTAATTATGATTTAATTCAAAGTTAATTGAGACTGAACTAAAAGTAAACTATGAGTTAATTAAAAGTGAACTTGAAGTTAATTGACAACGAACTGAAAGTTAATGATGAATGAGTTAAAAGTTAATTATGAATCATGGATGAACATCCATATGAATGAACTCCTTCATTATGTGAAAATGGTGTATGTGAGCACTTCATGGTGTTATTGTAAAGATTTTGATGTAGTCCCTATGAAGAGGCACAAAATATATTATAGGGAAGGGAGTGATGCCTTTTTCCAAAGGTTACGAGCTGTGTAAAGCTTGTGCTTGAAGTTGTCCCTATTAAGTCCATCGCACCATTTCCATTCAACTTGCATTAAACCCCCTTTATTTTGGTTGTATAAGTTGATTTCATTTTAAACTCTTGCTTGTGAATTCGTCCTAGTCCCATTTCGAAACTCCAACATGCCCTCCTACCCCAAAGTGTTGTGAGTTAAGGAGCGTGTTTCAACTATTTTCTTCTTCCGATGTTTCACTATGGGACCCACCTTTTGGTCTCTTGAAAATTTGGGGGCGTGTTAATATATATATATAATATATCATAATTGTACCCAAAAAATATAATTTAAATATATGATATATAACTTTGTCACATATAATGTTTATAAATGGATCCTAAATTGACCCTACTATTGAGTTATCCTATTCAATAAATAAATGACATTGCCTACCTAATTAAATAATTAATTAAAAAAATCACCTATCAACATGACAAAATACCTACTATTTAACCCACATACATATGACCTATTAGCTATTTACTACTTACTACCTACTTTAATAGCTAGATTATAATGTACTTAATGAAATATTTAATTTATACAAAAACATTATCTCATATTATTTACCCCTACTATTTATTACTTAGTTCACGGACATATTTCTTACTACATATCTTATATATTAATTCACTTGGTATGTCAGTGTGTCTGTCTGAACTTGTCCATTTCGACCCGTTAACAGTATTTGCGAGGCCGATTCTGCAACCCCCTAGATGACAGAAACAACGTCCCTGAACCTGTCCATTTTGACTCGTTAACAGTCTCTGCGAGGCCGATTCTGCAACCCCCTAGATGACAGAAATGACGTCCCAAAAGGATGTCAGGATGTTAAATGAAGCTTCCCCTGAATCTGTCCGGTCATCCATTTGGTCCGTCACACCATCCCTCTACTGAGAGTCTGACACTACAGCTTTCTGCCCGGTGGGGGTGGTGGGAGGTTGGAGGGGAGGTTTTTTTTTTCAAGCTGTATTTGGTGTGGACAGTGGACAGTGGACTTTTCCATGCAAGTTTTATTTGGGCGCGAGGGGGAGGATTTATTTTCTTTTCAGCCAATGGGAAGGCCCAAGGTGCCTTGCTTTTATTCCTTTTAAGTTTGGGGGGCGGGAAGGATTTTTTTTTCCATTTTTCCCTGTTTCCCAATGTGTTCTCATGGTGTTCCTTCTAAGTTCCTAATGGGTTCCCAATGTGTTCCCCAAGTTCACAATGTGTTCCTCAACATGTTCTGCATATAAGCACCTCACTTTTATCCCATATGTTTTGGCAAATGTTGTTCTCCTTTCACCTGTGCATTAGGCACGGGGTTCACACTAGTCCTACTTAATTACTACCGATTACCTAGCCTACGTAATTAATTAACTAATTAAAAAATAGTATGATATATCAACATGATAAAAATCAATGTTGGAAATTCTAAATAATGGTCCATATTTGCCATTGCCATGGGTCTTCTGAAGCTTCACAAACCTACTAAACCTTACTATACATTTAATGATTTCCCCCATAATGCAATTAGGTGAAATTTTTAGCAATGTGCCATGTAAGCTATAACTAGATTTTCATTGCTTGTTATATGTTTTTCATCAACTAGAAGAAATGGTTGCCAAAGATGTCTATAGTCACCTTTAATATGTTGCCAACAAAATTCATGAAAATAAAATCCTATTTGACCAAATTTTCATTATAAAACAAAATTGTTGCATTATTTTTTTTCACAACTCTAATATTTTTGCAAAATGTGCAACTCTTTCTTTCCTAAATAAGGTTTTGTTTTTCAAATTTCTCAAGTAGGTCCATTGGTGAAGATCCCTAACATTAATTAACATTAAATTAGTGATTGTTCTAGATGGCTCATAGCATTTTTACAAAATTGTGTCTCCAAGTGGTGACCCAAGGAATGCCTAGGTCTAGATGTGGCTATTTTTTAAATTTTTATTTTGAAAACCAAAACAAAAACAAAAAATCAGAATTTTTTTTTCATTTTCTAAGAAAAGAATCGACAATTTGCAAATTTCACCTCAAATTAAACATTGTTCTTAAAGTGAGAAATTGTGCAACTTTTTCAAAAATAAAACAAGATCCCTAATCACAATGAGGACCAAAATCTCTTTGGTGCAAAATTTTGCTAGAATGAGAAAAAATTATAACATAATATTTTATCAAAATATTCCTTTTTTCCTTAAAAAAATCAACAAATTCTGAATTTTTTGGGAGTCATGTTTGGATTTTGATTTTAGTTTGGTAGCATATTTTAAACTGGTTTTTAAAAAGCATTTAGAGAGGTTCAAAAAACCTATGGCCATCTAGTGCTAAATCACCCTTGGGATGCTAGCCAATAACACAACATCAGAATATTGAAAAGTAATCACTAATGAGGACTCCTAAAGAGACCTATTATGCTCATGGAATCTAAAAAAACACTATTAGGTAAGTTATTTGTAATTTAGGGCTTTCTAGAATCTCTTAAATGAGTGTTGTGTTACTAGCCTACGAGGTAAGTAGTTATAAGTGCAAGCCTCAAGAAGAAAAGATTGATGATTCTAGTAGCCTTGTGATTGTTCTTTGGTGACTTCTTTGGTGATTGTTCTTTGGTGAAACCTTAGGCAACCTATGTAGTAGATTATTGAGGCTATTTGGATGAGGCCTACACAAACCACAATTGGTTGGTATGGCGCCCTAATTGAAACTTTTGGGGTCACCTTTCAAACTTGAGGTCCCTCACCAATGTTGTCCAATCCGAGGTGTTGGAAGAGAATCAATCTTTGGTTTCTTTGTTTTCAGCTCTTTGGGAATTGATGGAAATCCATGGTAAAGTGATGAAACCCTGGCAAAAAAAACTTCATTAAACAAGGGGTGAGTCACATTGTGGCCTTGCCATTTACATTAAAAAGTGACTCAAGGCAAAAGAAAATTGATGGAAACTCAAATATTTCACCATGCAAAAATCTAACCAAAACCAAAATCCTTCAAGATATTATAACTCTATAAAAACTAATCTCAAGTTTCAACACAAGCCTAAGTATCATCCTTCTTCCCTTAAGCTAATATACTCTATAATGAAATCTAAACACAATATCCTTGCCTTGGTAGGCAAGGGCAACAAGGCATGAGAGAGAGAGAAAGAGAGAGAGAGAGAGCTCCCAACTCCAACCCAGAAGATCAAAACCCAAAGTGGGTTCCATTTCTGTCCTGTGGTAAGCTTTTTGAGAAGGTTCTTCCCATTACTTAAACTTTGGTTTTGGTATGGGATCTTTCTCTTTTTTTGGAAAATTATAATTTTTTAAAGGTTTTGGCATAATTTTTACAAGATTCCAAAAACTCTGTCCCCAGTCTAGTTTAGAATCTGGTTCCAAAATCTGCTTACAATTACACACTCCCCAAGAAAAGAATGGAGATTGTGTAGGGACTTCCATTGTACAAGGGGAACAAGGAAGGCATCACAAACACACTGGCCCTACCAATAGATAAGATGCTGTACTTGTGTCTACTGGACACCAAAAGAGTCCATTCCAATCTAAAGAGTCTAAACACTTTCACCAAAGAAACCAGTTCATCAAAACAATCCATTCCAATCTAAATAGTCTAAACACTTTCACCAAAGAAACCAGTTCATCAAAACAATCCATTCCAATCTAAAGAGTCTAAACACTTTCACCAAAGAAACCAGTTCATCAAAACAATCCATTCCAATCTAAACAGTCTAAACACTTTCACCAAAGAAACCAGTTCATCAAAACAATCCATTCCAATCTAAAGAGTCTAAACATTTTCACCAAAGAAACCAGTTCATCAAAACAATCCATTCCAATCTAAAACAGTCTGAACACTTTCACCAAAGAAACCCGTTCACCGAACCTGAAACTGGTTTTAATAAGGTAAAACTTCCAAAAGTTGGATCGAATGTGATAATAAAAGCCTAGGATAATAATAATTGTCTACAATCACTAAAATGCAATGCATACCTTGGTATTGAATTAGATACCTTGGTTATCAATCTTTAAACAATTAATTTTAAAAAAAAAAACAGAATTATTTTTTAAAATTTTAATTTGCAAAAACCTTATAATGGGTGGATAACCAAAAGATTAACTGGGGTGTAAACATGGGAAACTTTATTGCAAAAGTGGCTCAATTACCAACTGTGAATAACAAGTAGCTGTGAGAATGAACAGTAATTATCCAATTTCTATGTAAATAAATGCAAGAGAAAAAAAAAGAAAAGTGTTGCAGCAATCCCTAAATACCCATATGTAGAACTTATTTTGCAAATATATGTAAAACCCTCCATCATTTTTTTCAAAAACATAATTCTCAAAATACTCATTGGGTATCTTAAGAAAATGGAGAATTAATTTTTATTTTTTAAAATGAAATTCTAACTAGGGTTTTACAAGACAATTTGTATTTAATAATTGGATTTACAATCTGTAATGCATAATTGTAATAATAACTCAAATGGTTGGTTGGGATGAGAGTTTATCAGCTCTCTTTTTTTCTTTTTTCTTTTTTTTTTTTTTTTTTTTTCTTTGAATTTTTTT
>Ga0209208_10010905_pt1 | contig 11702 bp, 9 predicted proteins | sample S1TSphfallax_3_FD_187694 | JGI IMG/M metagenome (GOLD analysis project Ga0209208, IMG submission 187694) | Host-associated microbial communities from peat moss isolated from Minnesota, USA - S1T2_Fd - Sphagnum fallax MG (SPAdes) (version 2) | ecosystem: Host-associated > Plants > Peat moss >...
TCAAAGTGTTTGTAAGTGAGCAATGGACAAAAAGAAAAAAAAAAAAGAAATAATTGTCTATAGGTGGGAATGGAAAAAAGGAAAAAAAGAAGGTTTGTAAATGGTGATCAAGAAAAAAAACAAATAAAAATGTATTTAGGTGAGAATGGAGAAAGGCAAGAGAGAAAGAAAGAGCCTTCAAAATAACTTGAACCCCCTAACTCTCATGACCATACCTTACAATGGTGATGATGATGTAAAGAAAGAAAGGAGAAAAAGAACAAGTTTAAGTTCACTTGGTTCAACCTTTACTTGTTCAAAATCTTTGCATGTAATGATGTTCACTCATATGCCTTGCAAGTTTATCTTACAAGTGCCAATCATGACCCAAAAAATAAAAAAGGAGAATTTGTTCTTGAAAGCTTGAGCCATCTTAACTTTCATAAACTGTTCTTGCAAAGGTGATGGTGACCAAAAAAAAGGTGAAGGGAGAGAAGGGGAACAAGCTTGGGCCCTCGATTTTGATTTATACCTTTTAAATTTGATAATTGTGATGTGACCATTTCCCACAAGTGTCAATTGTGATGGAGAGAGAAAGAAAGAAGGAAAAAAAGATGAAAGGAGAGAAATATGAAAGAGTGAAACTTGTCAAGCAAGTTCAAGCCCTCTCAACTCTTGTAGAGTTTACAAAGCTTGCTTATTTTTTCTGTCAATCGTGACATAACTAGATAGACAAAAAGAGAAGGAAAAAGAGAAAAGAACAAACTAGTTCAAGAAAGTTCAAGCCTTCTTAACTTTTGTTCATTTCACAAGCCCATGATATTTATGTCACTTCCAAAAGTGGAGGGGATAACCTAATAGGAAACCCTTTGCATTTGGTTCATAATACCAACATCAAACTTGTTGTTGTGGATGCATTTGAGTCTACATCACAACAATTATAAGCAATGTCTTATTCATTTTCTTAACTATGTTCAAAATATAAACTAAGGACTTCAGGGGATTGGAACTCTCTTGGTTTTCTCTCAAGAGCCCACTAGTCTTGTGGTTGTTTATAGATGAACATTGACTTCATGCACCCATGCCCTTTCCACTAAAATCATTCAAAAAAAGAATTGGATAGAGAGATAAATTGGATTCCAAAAACCTAACTCTTCCCATGACACCCATAATAGACTTGAAATCCCTTTCTCTTCAGACTTCCCACAAGTTAGTAAGTACTCTCTTTCCCAAACTTAACAAACTAGTAGGTTCCTTCAAAATTTTCAATCAACACACAAATCCACAAACAAACCACATGGACCATTATGAAACCTCTAAACACTATCATCATCTCCCTTGAATCAATCCTTACATCTAACATTATTTTATTTTCTCTTTTCTTGAAGATTACTGCACAACGAAAAACAACAACTTTAAGTTAGAACAAGATATTAACAAAGTGATGTTCTTTGTTTATGTTTTCACAAAATACACTCTATCCAATAAACTTATACTTTCTAACAACATTTGAAAACAAACATTTAACTTTCTTCTAAAGACTCGAACTCTTCTGTTTATAGTCCATTATCAGCTTTCATTCACCTCCATCCAATCTCTAGCACTGATCAGTTTTTAGCTATGTGATCCTCATTTCTCATTTAAAAGCCAACCCAATTGTAGCAACGAACCTGCTCCATCCCCAAAACCAATTCAGAAGCTCATCTCCATTGAATTACAAACTTCAAACACCATAAATTTGTAAATAAACAAAACACACCCAAACACAAAAACAAACAATAGACATTAGACTTTTGGCGCCTTCAAAATTCATGATGAACAAGTGTCTTGTATTTTGGTGTTTTATGCCATCATGAATTAAGGTTGCTTCTTTCCTTTCATCCACATCCACATATTCACAAAAAATGTTTGACACTAGTTTTGCATCATACTTGCTTTCTTCCTATGGTGATGGTGAGACAATTAAATAGAAAGAGAGGGAGGAAGAGAAAAAAATAGAAAGAATTTGAGAAATCTTAGGCCTTTTTGGCTCCTATGAATTTCATGAGTTGAGTGTGTTGGTCTCCTTCCTTCAACAATGACAACACAATCAAACACAAAAAGACCAAGATAAATAAAAATGTAAGGAAAAGAAAAAGAAGGCCATTTGACTCTTGTTGAACTTGATTAAACTTTTTTGCTAAATGGATAAATAAATAATCTTGACAAATAAAAAGAGCTTGAAGTAAAGAGGATGACAAGAGGATGACATTGTTGGGGTGTTTGAACCAAGCTTATAAACAAAGATGAAAAACAACATCATCAAGAAGAATTTTTTTATGAAGACCAAAAGAAAAGTCAAGAAAAATAGTGACGCCATCATGGTGGACTACTTAAATGAGTTACTTACCATGCTAGAAACAACATTTAACAAGAGGAACAAAACTAAATTCATTTAAGAAAAAAAACCATCATGGTGGAGTGTTTTGATACGTACTTACCATGCTAAAAACAAGATTAAACAAGAGGAACAAAACTAGAATGATCTAAGAAAAAAAAGGTTATGATGACAATGTTTACAATGTCTTTTTTTAAAATATAGAGAAAGATAGAAAGAGATGAAAGGATGTGAATTGAGATTGCCACATGTGGCATTGGATGGCTATTGATTTTATGATTATTAGTTAGAAGGTTCCATATGCACTATGGTTATTCAAAGCAATTTCTATTTGAATCATAAACACACTTGCGGTTGTGCGGCTAGGGTGAATTTATTTTAACATTTTTGAGGAGCCATAGTTTTCTCATTTGGGCTTGAAATTAAATGTTGTAAATGCCTATTAGTGCCATGACTGACACTTCACATAAGGTTTTTGGAAACCATGGTAAAAAAAGGCACAATTATTGAACCCTTAAAATCCTAATAATTCTAAAGTGTTCCAAAACCTAAGTAACCTTTCCAAGTAAAACCTTATGTGACCTAAAAATAATACCCAACATTTTTTATGGATGAATGAACACGAGAATCCTAATTCAAATGTGTGGTAGTCGATGTTGAAACTGTTGTGCTTCAAGGATGTTGAAAGTTCAATTAGTTGTTTTTTTATTTTTGGCTTTGTTTGTTATTTTGCAAGTTATTATGGAGTGGCTTAGGTGAGCTGGTTTCAGTGATGGAGCAAGATCCTTGTTACTTAATTGAAAAACTTTATGGGGAATGTGAATCACGTTTAAGGAAGATGATTGGTGCCAGCGCGACTGAACAGGAAGTCACTTGGATTTTTCTAGTGCGAACATTAGTTTGTTTTAAGGTTTAAGTTTTGTTTTGAGCAGCTGTCAATTTTCTTCATGCAGACGATGGAGTTTATCATGATTGGTTGTGAGTAGGAAACTTTGTTGTTTGTGTGTTATGTGAAACATGTTGGTAGCATACGATGGGTGGCCAACAAATCTTCAAGCATGCAAGAGAGATGGGAGTAAGATGTAGTTGGACAAGGATAAAAAGGCAAGTTCGAGGGCAAAGAAGACATGTATGTGGTTTTGGATTGCATTAGTGGTAGATTGTGGAGATTCAAGAGCTTGCAAAAGTGAATAGTTGTTGTTTTGATTTCCACTGCGTTAGTAGTTACATCATGACAAATGTTGTGTTCTTGCTAGTGTTAAGCTCTATAAGGGATTGATGCTGAGGGATGATGATGCACAAAGGGGGTCCGAGTTATAGAATTAGGAGCATGTAGAGGGATGCATTTGTATGGGACTTTGGTGGAAACATTCCTGAAGTAGCACATATGTGATGAAGTAAAGTTAAAAACCTTAGCGAGTATCCTTGGGTTGGGTAGAACATGGGTACATAATGGGAGAGATTACAAAAAATATCCATAGACCCATATTATGATCAAAACTTTGTTTTTCCCAAGTTGTTGCAAGCCAACTTGGCATATGTTGGTCATCCTTAGTTCGAAACTAGAAGTCATCTTGTTTGTGGAACCAAGACAAATATCTTTTACATTATGTCATAGGGTAGAGGGACGGATTAATAGCTCATAATATACCAAATGAACACATAAGGTGTTGACCTCAAGCCAAATTCCTCTAATTCATGTATTCACAATATCATGAATTGTTCATGGCAGCAGTTAAACGGATACTACATAGAGATCTAGAAGGGACTAACATGTATGTGGTGCTTGGAGGCTCATTTGGGTATAAAAATTTATGCTCTGTTGGAATAGTAGCACCAATATGTTGTAAGAGTGCCCAAATGGTAGGATATAAGTTGCAGAAGTCGCAAGTATAAAGTTTGGATTTGTGATGAAAAGATGATTTTCATACCCTTTTCTTTTCAGTTACACCAAGCTTTCAAGAGAATGGAGGGAGGTGGACAAGGGGCATATATATGAAGCTGGTTGAAAATAGAAGGGAGGAGGCAAAATTTTCTTTTGGGGGAAGTGGGAGAAGCTAAGTTTCGATTCAACTTGTTAGGAAATGTCGCATTTGTTTAGATTTGGATTGTATTCAGTTGAGGATGGAAGTCCCTTTAGACTTTTCTTTTCTTGAACTTGGCGCCTAATCTTCCACTGTACCAAGAATGTCAGGAAGGGATTAGGAGGTCTAAAGTTTGTATTTTAGGGACCAAAGCAAGGTAAATGATGAATGAGTTTAGGATTTTAGGAACAGTTATTGTGGCAACATCATCTTTGACAGTTTGAGGGTCTTAATGTGAATGTGTAATGCGGTCATTCTGAGAAGAAAATACCTATCAGATAATGGGAGCTCCGGGGATTTTGGAACAAAAAGATACTATGAAATGTAGAAGATCACACCCACCTGTTTTGTTTTTAGTTTCTGTCCAACTTATGAAAAAAACCATGTGATGATGTTGGGGTTGCACTTGTGGGATTTTTGTTGTTGAAGTATGAGTTGCCACATTCAATAAACAACCAACCAGTTGGCTGCTTGAGAGGAAATCAGAGGTATGATCCCTTGAGGTCCATAGAACTAGAATAACAAAGTTTGATGACCAGAAAGATTTAGATGTAGAAATAACACTTGTAGTAACCTTCTTTTTGCTACTTGAAAATTTGAGCAAATCTTGTTGCATTTGTATTCAAGATGTTTTGAGATTTCCATCCCAAAATCATCATTCCCTTTCTTTTTGGTGACACTTGCTTTCCTACATAAGACTAGAACTTCCCACATATTGGCCTTTACATGTGCTCATGGGACATAATTCACACCTGATCAAAATACAACATCTTGCAAAAAGGAGTAGATTTTTGGTGTATTTTTTTAAGGGATTTTTTTTTTTGCTTTTGTTGGGGACATGGCAACATGAGGAGGATACTTCTGAAACTCTTTCCCCTGCACACATGAATTAAGGATCCAATAGGGATACATACACAAGCCAAAAAGTTGGGTATGTCTTGCATTTAGGCTACATTCTTCCTCTTGGTACTTTGACCCTGTATTCACTCTTCTTTTGCCATATGTCAACACCTTCAAAGGTGGTGTTATGTTATGTAAGTACACCAGATTGGTAGGTAAATATAATAGAGTTTTTCCTTAAAGTCATCCTGTCTTCACCCTGTCTTTGGGCCTCTTTTGCAACCCCCTATCCCCTCTTTGAGTGAGATCCCCAAAGTAAGGAAGTTTTTATTAAATCTGGGTATGAAATGCTGAAACTCAGCATTTAATGCACAAGGTTGGAAAGTAATTATAGTAGTTGTACATGTAGGAACAGTGAAAACTCTAAATTTCTAGCAGTTTTCTGATACCAGTTCCCTTCTACCATCTCATTTGTGTAAACACCCAATATAGGCTACCAGGAGGACCAGACTTGTATGTCCTTTAGGTGTACCAAACCAGCACTGGTTCATTCATAACCAAAAAAAAAGAAAAGAAGACCATATATTTTTATTAGACAACATTTTGCAAACCCCAAGGGACAAAACTAAAGCTTCTCAACTTGGCAACCATCTTCCAATCCACTCCACTCCACAAGTTTTGTGTTAGGAATCTACCATTTTCATCAACCTAGCATGTGACAAAATAATACAACTATAAAATATCAACATTAAACTATCTTGTTCCTTGGAGTCCTTTCCCTAGTTTGTGTTCCTTCCTCTTTTATTGAAATTCAAAGAAATGACTAATTCTTTCATGGAGTCATTCTTCATTAGTTTCCATAGGCAAAAAAAATAGTCATTTCTTTGGATTTATGTTTTGGTATAGTCGTCCATTATCCATTTTGTGGGGTCATGCTTCCTATTTCCTAATCATGGATTTGGTTTAGAATCTTCATATGCCTTCAAGAAATAATTGGCATTAGTCTAGCACATTGAGCTGTTGAGCACATATTATTGTAAAGTAATTTTGCAAAGTATATAGGTTTGTGTGAAATCAAATTTCACCAAAACATTTGAGTTTTAATTTTTATCAAATTTCCAATTGAATTAGATTTATCTTAAAAGGGTTTTTTGTATTTAGGTTGGAGGCAAGATCTTAATGCCAACATTATTTTGCACTAGGCATTTAGGACATCCAATGGTTTTTGGTGTTTTAGGTTGGAGGTGAGATTTTAGTGCCAACCTTATTTTGCACTAGGCATTAGGACATCCAATGGGTGATAAACTTGGTGTATTTCTCACCAATATGCATTAGAAAGTGAGTGCCATGGTCAACATTCATGGTTTAAAGATAAGTATAGGATGTAATGTGAGCTCAAGCCAATATTTGTCCATGCTTGCAAATGACACAAAATTGTTACATATTCATGAAAAAATGGTAGGATTCATACATATTCCTTGCCCTAAGGAAAAAAGACTAATCCATGGTTTGGTTTTGTTTGGTTGCCTAACTTCAAATAATTCTTGTTCTTTCATGAGGTGTAAGGAAAAAGCTACATAACTACAAATTCCTCTCTCCTTTGTTTCTTTGATCATTGAAAGCTTGATCTCATTTAGCTTATCCGGAGAACACAACTTTTCTAGGTTCTTAACTTACATGAGACAAAGAATAAACTTCCTTCATTAAATACAAACAAAACCTCATCCCTAAACACTTTTCTATTATAAGTTAGTTGATTTTGAAACAAAATCTAGTCAAAACTTTTGGGGTTTAGTGAGGGGAGCACTTGTCACATGGACATTTTGAGAGTGTGGGGATAGGGTAGGGCAAGTATAGGGTCTATAGGTGTGCACTAATTTTTAATGTAATTAATTGAATAGTCCCATTAATGTCGGTAGGGATGAGGAAAATTGACACTAGTAGTTCAAAAGAATGCTTTGATGGGTGGTATTGATATGGATGAAGAGTGTGAAAATGGATGAAAAGGTGTTATTCTAAGGGTGACTCTTTTCAATTCAACCAATTGCCAAACCTTGAATATATATGTAGAGGTACCTAAGTAAAGCCAAGAGCAAATACTATCTTTGCATTATTAGCTCTTTACACATCTTACACCTTGTATTTTTACAATAGGTAAAACCTAATAGATGGGGTTGGGGGGGTGGGGGAGGGACATTCCCAATTATGGCCTCCTCCCTCCTAAGCCCCTTAATTTGGGAATGCCCCCCACTTTGGGGCTTTACCCTATATAGTTACTTGTATATATAGAGTTCATGTTATCATTTGGATCTTCAACATGTTGATGACATCCATTTATTGTTGTGTAAGTGTGGCAGCTCATAGCCCACCCAATTGTTTCATTCTCATCCATAGCAACAATGGGTGGCAAGCATGGAGTTGAGCTTCATTCTTTTGTTGTAAACCCAAAATTGGTAAGGTGCCATGCTTTTGACAAGATGGGCTTACATCCTTCTTAAAAAAGGAGAAATAGATCACAAAATCTCAAATCCACATGATGGATGAGGTTTCAATTACTACCTTGAAGGTGTTGAACAAGATTTGGCTGGGCTCATGTAATTGCTAGCAATTAATAACTCCATCACTTTTCTATGGATACTTTTTTGTGACTACAATAATATGAGATCAAGTTTCCTTATCTGTAGTGTTATAATTTGAAAGGTTTGGGAAAATCAATGGCTTTATTTAAGGAGCACCCATTTCTCTACTTGGGAAGAGAACCCATAAAAGAAGGGATTAAAATGGTCAAGGAGAAAGAAAAAAAAGACTTGGGTGAAATCTACTACAATTCCTTTATACTAAACCCTCCTAACTTAAAACCCTACATCCCTTCACAACACAAAGTGCAAATTAAAGAAAGGATGCTGCCTGAAAATATATGTTAGACCCTAAAATTTTAGGTTCTAATTCCAAAGTACCCCCATTATGGCAACATTGTGGATTAGGGTTTAGTCATTTCATGTTATGTTAAGAAGGCTCGTTTAAAAATTATCTTTGAGGCAAAGAGCATGAAGGGCAGCTGAAAAGAAGTTGAGACTACAATAGTACTTTGGCAACTTTGACACAAATTATATTATTTGCAAAAGAATTGAAATTATAATTTTAAGAAATTAATTCAAAGAACAAAAAATTTGTGAAGGAAAAATGAAGGATTTTTTTTGGAATATTTTTTTTTTCAACATGGAATATTCAAACTTAATTAATTTTTCCAACATACATGTGTCAAGGCTGCCCATGGACTCCGGCATGGGGTTTCAAGCCCAAAATGAAGAGTGGATAATAGAGTGATTTGTGTATGGCGTATGTTCATCTCTTGATTTTCATCCAAAATAGGTAGTGAATGAGTTCAACCTGGAATTGGTGACATGTTTACAAATTTCAAACCTTGTTATAATATAGACATCAGACTCACCAAATCTTTCAATTATCTAATTAGAACTATGGATTCTAAGGAAGGTGATTTTTTTAGGAAGTCTTATACATATATGCATTAATTCATTTAAAATTCATCTACAACTTGTGTCCATTCTTAATTTTTTCATCCCTTGCAAATAACACTCATATCATGGTTCCAACTGGATTTTTTCTTGGTTTTCCTCTACTAGGTTTTACACCCCAATAAAACGTATTAAAACATTTAAATAGTCATTTTGGGAATCCTTAGTCTCTACATCTTCTCTTCCATGGATTTTTTTTTTGGGAGCTATTTATAAGTTGTTTTCTTTCATTGGGATCTTTCAAATTGGATAGGCGAATTCACATATTTTTTTTATTCTGGTTCATAATACTTTCTCAATTGTTTTTTTTTCTTTTCATTAAATTTTTGCAATACCTATGTACGGTAACCTAAATTTTCTTTAGGCAAAAATTTTCAAAGGTTGACATTAATTCCTTTTTTAGTGAAAATAATTTTATTTTCATTAGTAATGCCAGATTTTGCCCTAATTGTTTTTTTAAGGTACAATGTTGCAACATTGGTGTTTCTTGGGGAAGTTTATTGGCTATTATTTTAATGGTCTAAAATAAAAGTTTGTCAATTAAATTGAATTTTTTTTGGGATAATCATCACTCAAGTTGCATTACAAAATTGAAAGAACATTTTCAAACTTCTTTTCAAAATCCCTATAAATAGGTTAAATTTATTGCCTTATTTTTAAATTTGAATTTACCTTCTTTGTATGGGTGGAGGTTTAGATTGGTGTTGGGTGGATCCTAGGTTCTAGGAGGAACCCCTTTGGTTACTATTCCTAATTTTTTTAAGGATCTAGTTCTCATTAGGCTTTGGTTTTTTTTCATTCCAATATGGGACCCAATTTCAATTCTAGTTTTTCAATTATAATTACAGTTTTTTTAATTAAGGGGGGTTTTAGTTTCGGTTTTAAAAAATAAAATCAACATAGGCCATATCATGCGTCTAAGGTAGGTTAGATTTTGTGTAAGGTTTCCAAATATGAAACATCATTGAAAGCAATGAAACAAAGAAAAAAATTTACTCAAAATAAAGTTAAATTGTTACAAAATTTTGCCAAGGCCAAATTGAACCAAATTAATATGCTTTTAAATTATAAACTACACCACTAGTTCCTAATGGAGTAGAACCATTAAAAAAAATGTCAATTGGTCTCATGATTTCCTACCTCATGCACTTGTATGCCAACTTTGAAATGTGTCAGCTTGCCACCCTTGAAATTAACCCTCAAACTTTCCCAAGTGTGCCATAATTCTCCCTTAACATCCACCCAATTCCATTTGTAAAACCCACCCCAAATAACCCCAAATTTTCCCTAAAAAAATCATCCCCACAAAAAATCCCCAATTCATTTGATTTCCCAAACAATCCTCAAATAGAGCAACATCAACAAACACTAGCTAAAAAACACCAATATTGTAGCCTAGGGTTAATTCCCACATTGACAAAATGAATAACCTTTTTTTTTAATAAAAAAATTCGTTTTTTAAATTTGAAATTATTGTATTTTTCATTATCTACTATGATATTGTCACATGAGTAGTGAAATTATTCAAAGTGTAGCATATGATAATTATGATGATTTTCAGCATATGAACTTCATATTTTCACAAATGTTCATTCCATTATTTTGAAGATTATTCAATGACGAAATTGACCTTAGAATGAGCTAGATGAACACATGCAAAATAACATTAATAGAAAAACATTAGCAAATGAACACTAACATAAAAGCATCACCAAGGCCATGAACGGCACCAATAGAAAAATGCAAACCAAGAACATGAAAGAGCACTAAAAAAATATGTGACCAAAGCAACAAAAAACATGACAAAAAAAACATGACCAAAGACACAAAGAGCATCAACAAAAGAACATGACCAAGGTGACCAAGACATCAATAAATAATATCACGACCGAAACAACAAATATCACCAACAAAATAACATGACCAAAGACAAAAAAAAACACCAATAGAAGAACTCAACCAAGAGAATCAAAACATTGGAACACAACCGAAACAACGAAAAAATTTGGTAAAAAAACACAACCAAAACACAACCAAAACCACAAAGATAATAGCAAAAGCACACAACCAAAGCAAGGAAGAACACTAGTAAAAAAACATGACCAAGCCCAGTGAAAAACACTAGTAGGAGAACATGACTGAAACAACCGAGGCACTAGTAAAAGATTATGACCAAATAAATGAAGAATGTCAGTAGAAGAACATGACCAAGGCCACAAAAACACTATAAAAAACCATGACCAAGGAAATTACAAAAAAACACCAATAGAAGAACATGACCAAAGCAATTACAAAAAACATCAACATATTAAAAAATGATGACCACCGTCACCATGATTGTCATCACCATGTAGACCACCATAGAGAAAAAAAAAAGTGAAATTGGTCAAGCTCAAAAAAACATTAATAGAAGAGCATGACCAAGGCCATGAAAGGCACTAGCAAACAAACACAACCAAGACACAACTTGAATGAACAACTTATTAGCTTTGGAGCTTGATCTTGAACTTTAAAGTTTGATCTATGGAACTTGAGCTTTGAAGAAAGAAAAAACCAAAAACCTTGAGCTTCGTTTGGAGCTTGAACTTTAATGAAAGAAGAAATAAAAGCCTTGACCTTTGAAGCTTGAGCATGCATGCAACACAAATGAAATGAAACAAACAAAGAAAACCGTTGAACTCTAAATCTAAAGGTCCAAGAGCCGTAGAATTAGAATTAGAATTAGATTTTTATAAACATTCTAGTTCTGTTTTGGTTTTCATACTTTTTTGGAATTAAACCTTGAGTTCAGGTGTAATTACATTTAAGGTAAAAATTGGAAGGTTGATTCCCACCCAGTTGCAAAACTTGCCATTTTAAACTTGAATTTGATTCCACCCATTTTTA
>Ga0209208_10010906_pt1 | contig 11702 bp, 8 predicted proteins | sample S1TSphfallax_3_FD_187694 | JGI IMG/M metagenome (GOLD analysis project Ga0209208, IMG submission 187694) | Host-associated microbial communities from peat moss isolated from Minnesota, USA - S1T2_Fd - Sphagnum fallax MG (SPAdes) (version 2) | ecosystem: Host-associated > Plants > Peat moss >...
CGGCATCTCGGCCCGCGACTCCCCCTCCCACCGGGCCCAGAAATTCACCAGAACCACCTGGCCGCGGAACTCGGAAAGCCGCAGATTGGAGCCATCCAAACTCTTCAGCACGAAGTCCGGCGCCGGTTTGCCGACCAGGGATGCGGCGGGAGAGGACGCCCACGCCAGCGATGCGATCCAGGCGAACCCACTGAGACAAAGACGCTTGCTCATGCGTTCACCGCGTGAGCTTTGAGCTGGCCATCGTGAAGCTCAACATAGGGACCTTATGCAAAATCGCACAATGCGAGCCGCAGTGTCAACGACTAACCCGGCACGGCGCCGTTCACCAAGCCGGCGAGTGGTTGGAAGGCGATATACGGCTCCAAAGCCGCTCCAACCCCAAGTGTGTTGTTGAGATTCGGGGCGGGATAGAGGGAGGCGAACGCCGCCGGCGCGGAGGCGGTGTGCAATGCGATGTAATTGAGAACCACCATCTGGGCCAGATTGAAAACGTTGTTGCCGCCGGGACTTCCGGACGTGTTGATCGAACCGTCGGAGTTGAAGTTCCCGATCTGCAAGCTCATTTCGGGGTTGCTCTGCGCCGCCACCGGCTTGCCCGCCGGATTATAGACCAGGAAATACGTGGCCGCGACGCTCTGGTTGTCGGCCGTCCAGACACACTTGCCGCGGCCCGCCGCTGAATTGTCGATCATGCCGTTGCTCGCCAACGAGCCGTCGCTGAACACATAGATCATCACCGGCTTGCCCACTCTCGCCGCATACTCGAGCACCGCGCCGATGCAGTTGCCCAGATTGAAATCGCGGGTCTCGCCGGTCGCACGATCACCGGTGTGATAATCGAAGCCGTCCATTTCGATGGTGCCGGCCGCGGCATTGCCGTCGATCACCAGCTTCATGATGGCGGCGGTCTTTTGATAATCGGTGTTCGCCTGATATTCCGCCGTGTTGAAGATGCCGCTGGGACCCACGATGTTCGGGTCCACGTCGGGATTGACCGCGGACGGACTGTTGTACTTGTCGACGATGTAGGCCGCTTTGGTGAAGCCGCAGCCCATGATGCCGGGGCTGCCCGGGGAGGTGCTGCTGGCCGGTGTGCCGAGCGCGGCCGCATTCAGCGTCGGATTCGATGCGTAGGCCGTGACCTGCGCGTACTTGGCGTCGCTGATCCGCTTCATCGATTCGAGCGTGTTGGTGACATCCGACGGATTGGGCAGGAGCGTGCTCAATTGACCCGTGCTCACCAGGCCCTGGGTGTCGGCGGAACTTGCCACCTTGGTCGGTTGGGCGGCGGCGATGATCATGGTGGGGGGGGCGAGGGAGTTGCCTCCCGACACCGAGCTCTCCGAACCGATCAAATTCAAGAGACCACCGCGTGCGCCGTATTGATAGATCGCGTACATCGGATTGTGGACGTTCACGTCGGTGTCGTTCTGCGACAGTGCGGGAATGACCGACCCGTTGGTGCCCGCCATCGCCTTGGCGCTGGCGCGAGCCTTCATCCCTCGAAGGTGAGCGCTGTCCGAATGGAAACGCAGACCGAAGCTCGCGTCGACGAAACTGCCCGCGGCGCTCGAGTTCGGCACCATGGTGCCCGGCAGGCCGAGTTTGTTGTAACCGGCGACACTCAGGAAGTCGAGCTGCCCGCCGGGTCCGCCGACCAGCACGTTGGAGCCGGCGATGTTCCCGCCGCCCGACAGATCGAAACAGATGAAGGGCACCTTGCCCGCACCGGTGGTGATGTTGCAGGTCGAGAGCAGGGCCTGGATGTCGGGCGCGAGCGTGGCATGCGCCGGGCGCGTGCCCGCGAGCAGGCCGAGCAGAGAAGGCCCGACCACCGTCGCCGCCCCGGTCATGAAGCTCTGGGCGATGAATTGACGGCGCGTGGTCGGCCGGGGGTGATCTTGATGAAGCAGCGGTTGGTGAAGTCCCACGGCCTGGTGTCTTCTGCGCATAGATGATGACCTCTTCATAACCATTCCTCAGTTGATCAACATGTCGGCGCTGCCGAACGCCGCCGCGCAGGCCGCAGCGGTCACCGCCTGGACCCGGGCGGTGTTGTTGCACGCCGACGTGCTGCATAGGTTGTTGATCAAATTGCCGAGCTCCGTGGTCACCGTCGATGCCGCCGGTGATGAGTTGAGGCCGTTGCCGAGCACCGCGGCGGCGAGCGGTCCGGTGACTGAGCTCACGCCTGACGGTGTGGCGAACAGCGACGGGCTGAAGCTGACTCCCGGGAACATCTGCGCGGCCAGCGACGGCGTGTTGACCATGACATTGCAGTACTGGATGGCGATCTGCGCCACGCCCACCTGATTGGCGGACGAGAAGGACTCGAGCGTCGGCTCCGACGGCAGCTGTTGCTGCACCGCCTGATAGGTGGACAGAACCGCCGGCTGCGACGTGGGCACGCCCGTGAGCACCGACAGTGTCGAGTTGACCTCGGCGAAAGTGCGCACTCCGACATCGGCCACGGTGGGCCCGAGGGCCATCGCCGGCGTCACCGGCACGGGCTCGACCACCACGTCGCTCTGCGTTCCCAACTGATCGAACGTGAGGAAGAACTGATCGGTGAGCGGACCGCTCTGCAGTCCGATCACCGTACCGACACTGGAGAGCACCTGCCCCTGCGCGGTGTAGTTCGCCGACGTGATCGTCGTATTCAGCGGAATGTAGGCCTGGCCGACGGAGGGGATGTTGCCGTTCAAGCCGATGCGCATCCCCTTGACCACGATGTTGTTCGGCGTAGCGGTCGGATCCAGCGATATGAACGTCGGCTGATAAAACAGATAGCTGTAGCTGTCGTACTGGCTGACGGTGAACATCACATAGGATTGCGACACACCGGTCACGTCCGACACGTTGAACAGCATGTAGTAGCGTTCTCCGACACCGGCGTTGTAATTCTGCAGCACCTGGGCGGCGGTGAGTGCACGGCTGTGGATGGCAACCATCTTGATGAGTCCCTGCCAGGACCGGTCGCCGGAAGTCTCATTGCCGAGCACCAGCGCGAAGGTGCTGTCCCAGTTGGCGATGGTGCCGCCCTTCTGCGGATCCGGCACGTTGGCATTGACGCCGTTGACGTAGATCTGGCGGCCGTTGACGGGATCATAGGTCAGCACCACGTGCTGCAGCGAGGCCTGCAGCAGCGTGGCCGCGTCCGGCGTCTGCAACTGCGGCGTGCCATTCAGGTTTGAATTCGAGCTGCGCAGCATGAAGTCGTAATCTTGATTGGTCTGGCCCAGGGTGAAGTTCCGGGTGGTATCGCCGCCCGAGTAGCTCACCATGTAGGAGTTGTCGGCCGCGACCAGCGCGGGTGCGACCCACGCTTCGACCGAAAACTCGCCGGTGGCCTGGATGAGGTTGTAGAGCTTGGCGCTGCCCGACGTGGTCGCCTGCAACTTGCCGCCGGCGCCCACCGTCACCCCCCAGCCGCCGGCCCACGTCACGCTGCCGGTGATGGTCAGATCGGCGGACGGATCGACGCCGCTGGTGTCGTAAGCCACCAAACCGGTGCCGGTTTGGAACTGGTACATCGCGATGGTATCCGCATCGTAGCGATTGGCGCCGCTCGCGATGGTGCCCTGCTGGAGCGTCAACGCCTTGCTGACCACCAGTGATGGATTGATGTTGGTCGGCGTCAGCATCTGCGCGAAGGCCTGGATCTGCGAGAGCATCATCGCCGCGTCGGTGGCGCAGTTGCTCCAGCAATTGTGCATGTCGGTGAGCAGCCGCTGGTAGAAGCGCGAATTCGTCCCGCAGGTGGTCGCGTTGAAGGGTACGCAACCGGTGAAGTCGATCTTCGGTATCGCCGCCTGATAGGCATTGGCGATTTGCGCCACCGGCGCCGCGAAATACGGCGATTGCATGGTGGCAGCCGGGGCGGCCGTCGAATGACAGTTGCTGCAGTAGACGCTGGTGAGCGTGTACACCGTTTGCTCGTAGTCCATGGGCGAGGCCGGGAAATTGAGGCTCTGGCCGACGGTCTGTACCGGGGGCGCCACCAGTTGCACCGTGGTGGCCGAGCTCGCCCCCGTGGCGCTCGCCCAGTTGCTGATCCAGGTGGTCAGAATCGTGCCGCAGGCGCTGTTGTCGGCCAGCCAGCAATTGTGGCCGCCCGCCACCTTGGTGACCATCAGCGAGGACGAAGGCTGGGAGAGGTTCACCACCGTGTTTGCCTGCGCATAGGCCAGATTGACGTTGTCGCTGCGGGCGAAGTTCGGCATCTGCGCGGGAGTCGTCGCGTTGTGGCATTGCCCGCAGCGATTCTGCACGCGGATGTTGTTCCACAGGTTCACCTGGAAGGCCTGCACGTCGGCGGTGGCGGCGGCCGGCCCCGTATACGCATTGACCGAGCTGGTCGGTGCCTCGGTCGGCAGCGCGCTGGTGGGCGCGCCGCTGCCCCCGCACGCCGCCAGCAGAAAGGATGCGGCGAGAGCCGCCCAGCAGGCAGTGCGGCGGAGCATCGTCCGGCGTCGGTTGTTCATGGGGCTTTGGCGGGTGTCGGGGGGAGTTTGCATGTCCATGTCAATTCCCCGCGCAGTAGGCGGCGCTCTGCGCGAACACCTGCCGCAGGTTGTAGCCATTCTGGAACGAGCTGACCATCTGGGTAACCTGGCTGACGTCGGCCTGGGTGTCGGGCTGGCGCAGACAGACATCCTTGAAGACCCGGGTCACCTGACAGGTGGCGAAGGCGGTGCTGCTCTCCAGTTCCTGGCCAAGGGACTTCGCGCCGCTGCCGCTGCCGGGCAGCGCCGGACTCCAGCCGAGCACGGCATTCGGGCCGGTGCGCCAGCGATTGCTCCAGCTATCGTCCGGAGTCGAGAAGCCTTGCGGAAAATTGGTCGCATTGATGTGATACTTCGGCTGCACCTGGCCGGCGGTGTAGACGATCTGGCCGACCGGCCAGGCTGTGGCGCCGATCTCGCTCGCGGGATAGGAGAAATTGTAATAGGCGAAGGCCTGTGCCATCGGATCCATGCCGCTGTGACAACCGATGCAGTTGGTCAGGAACAATGTGCTCACTCCGCCGGGACTGCGGGTCACATCCTGACGTATCCGATCCGGCGGCCGCGTGGTATCCATGACCGTCTGCATGTCGTTGCACAGATGATTCAGCATCGTGAAGCGGAACATCGCGCGGTTGGTGCCGTTGACGAAAAACGCGCTGGCCGCACCCCGCGTGGTGAGCACGCCGGCGGTGGCAGCGGCAGGAATCCCCGTGATCGCCGACTGGGTGGAGGACACCAGGTGCGCCTTGAGATCGACGTTGTTCTCGTCCATGGTCTGATACATGTCGTTGTTGTCGGGCGAATAGGCGGGCACACCGGCGGCGGCATCGGCGATGTAGACCAGATCGGCGGAGAGCAGGGTGTTGAAAGGCACGTTGTCGCGAACCATGCCGACCACGGTCGCGGTGTAGTCGTTGAGCGGCGCGAACACCGTCTGATCCCGGTTGGTCCACGGCGTCGCGAGATTGCGGATCGTGTTGTTGTAGAAGGCCGGATCATTCGTCGCGAGGAGCGCGGCACTCACCATGTTGGTGGCCATCATCTGCGCAAGCACGCTCGCGGAGGGCGGAACGCCGGCGATGCGGTTGTACATTCGCGTCGCCTGGGTCGCGGTGGGATTCTGCGCGAAAGCTCCCGGCGCCAACAACAGCCACATGCCGACACGCGAGGCGTGCCGAATCACCAACTTCATCCCGATCTTCATGTTCACATCCACTCTTTGTGATCGATGGTTCTTCGTGGTGGAAATATACGCAGCGATCAAGCCTCGGGAAATGTCTCAGCCGCACGACGTCGGCATTTCGCGACATTCCTCGGGCGAACGCGAAGGCCTAACCTGCCGCCTTCGTCACGTCATCCACACTCGTCGAGCACAGAGAATCGGATGTCGGAAACTTCTTCTGTGAATGCGTTAACAGTACGCGCTCAAGGCTCGAACGATGATGCGAAGATTGCGCCGATTAAGTTCAATGACAACGCGCGAAGCGGGACCGCAGGTAAACCAATGATGAATCATCGCTCGTGTGACTCGCGTCACGGTTTGCTCAATGTGGCTGCCGTGCTCGTGCCGCTGCTTCTTCTGTTCGGGTGCAGGGGTGCCGAAAGCGGTCACGCACCGGGACTCGCCGGCGGCGAGACGCTGACGCCGGGCATCACGAATTATCCGCTCGCCTACATCAAGCAGCCGGTGCCGCCCAAGGACATCGACGTGCGGGATCTCATCACGTCCATCACCGGCAGCGATCTGTACGTGCGCACACAGGCGAGCGCGGGCGGCGTCGAGAAGAACGTCACCCTGCCGCTCACCGGCGGCAAGGGCGCGGTGCGCGATCTCGATGTCTCGGTGGATGGCACGAAGGTGGTTTTTTCGCTGCGCATGCCGCTCGACACGACGAAGGCCAACACCGACCCCGCCCAGCCCACGTGGAACATCTATCAATATGACGCCACCACCGGCACCATCACCCAGCTGACCAACGATGACATCACCTCCGGTCACGACGTCGGGGCGCATTTTCTGCCCGACGGCCGCATCGTTTTCGCCTCGACCCGGCAGCTTGCCACTCAGGCCATCCTGCTGAACGAGGGGCGTCCGCAATACCAAGCGGTGGAGAACGTGCCGAACCTCACCCCGCAGCCCATATTCTTGCTGCATGTCATGAACGGCGACGGCTCCGACATGCATCAGATCACTTTCAACACCAACAACGATTTTGCCCCCTCGGTGCTCGCGAATGGCCAGATCGTGTTTTCGCGCTGGGAGGTGACCAATGGGGTGGACCAGATCAGCCTGTACACCACCAATCCCGACGGCACCGGGCTCGAGCTCTACTACGGAGCGAACAGTCATGCCACCGGCGCGAACGTTGCGGGCACAAATGACAACGTGATTCAATTTCTGAACGCGCGGCAGCGCGCCGACGGCAAGTTGATCGCCATCGCGCGCCCGTTCTCGGGCACGCAATTGGGCGGCGACACCCTGTTGATCGACGCCAATGATTTCGTCGAATATGACCAGGCGAGCTCGCCATCCGCCTCCGGCGCCGCGGTGACCACCACGGCGGCCGTCGGGCAGGTGAGTGCAACCTCGCTGGGGGTCACCACGGATGCCAACATGCCCTCGCTCGGTGGACGGTTCGCCTCCGCCTACCCGCTTTATGACGGCACCAACCGGATGCTCGTGAGCTGGGCACCCTGCCTGGTGCAGAGCGCAGCGGGAACCACCGAGATCTGCACGAACGGCAACACCACCGGACCCACGGTGCAGCTCGCGCCGCCACCCTACACACTCTGGATTTACGACTTCGATGCCGGCACCTTGAGTCCCGTATTGAGCGCCGCGACCGGGGTCGAGATCGTCGATCCGGTCATCTTGGAGGCGCGTAGCCCGGTCCCGACCTTCATTCCCGACGCCTCACCGTCGTCGACCGCGGGACAGACGCTGGTCACCAACCAGGTGGGCATCCTCGATATCAGCAGTGTGTATGATTTCGACGGCATCGATACGGCCAAGCCGAACATCACGGCCATCTCGAATCCCGACCAGCCGGCCTTCTATCAGCGCCCCGCGCGCTTCATTCGCATCGAGAAGGCGGTCGAAATACCCGGACAGAAAGTGCGCAAGATCAATCAGTCGGCGTTCGGGCCGGCCGGCATGGGTATGCGCGAGATCTTGGGCTATGCGCCGGTCCAGCCGGACGGATCCGTCCAGATCCAGGTGCCGGCCGACGTACCCTTCACCATCGACGTGCTGGACGCCAACGCCCGCCGCATCACCGCCCAGCACACGAGCTGGCTGCAATTGATCCCCGGCGAAACCAAGCGCTGCAATGGCTGCCACAGCACGGCAAATCACGTCTCGCACGGCCGCATGGGCTTGAGCACCGCCGTCAACACCGGCGCGCCGACCACGAGCCTGCCCTTTCCCAACACCAATCCGGCGCTGTTCGCGAATGCCGGCGAGACCATGGCCGAGACCCTGGCGCGCTTGAGCTGCGCCTCCGGCAGCAGCATACCGTGCTCGCAGATCCTCGCCACGGATGTGCTCTACGCGACCGTGTGGACCACCGGCGTGACGCTGCCCGCCGGCGATGTCGACGCCCCCATCGCTTACCGGTATTCCGACCTGCAGGAACCGGGTGGACCACCCACCAATGCCAACTGCGCGCCGTGGAGCGCTCAGTGCCGCATCACCATTCATTACGCGAACGCCTCCACCTTGACACCGGTGTTCCTGCAAAACGTCTGGAATCTGTCGTCACGCACTGCAACCATCAAGAACATCGCCAATACGCCGGCCGTTTGCGTGACTTGCCACGCCGGAGTCAGCGCCGCAAACGCGATCCAGGTACCGCCGGGTCAGCTCGATCTGACCGGCGCAGCGGACACCGCGGACACCACCGTGGTGACCTCTTATGAATCGCTGCTGTTTCCACGCGACGAGCAGACGCTTAATATGGGGGTGTTGACCAATGTGCTCGTGAATGGAGCAGCCGTGGCGTTGACGGCGCCGATGACCGCGGGCAGCGCGAATGGGTCGACGAGTTTCTTCGAGATGTTCGATGGTACATTTCATGATCCTGTACTCGATCACACGGGCTTTTTGACGCCCGCGGAGCTGCGTTTGATCTCAGAATGGTTGGACATCGGTGGCCAGTTCTACAACGATCCCTTCGTCGCGCCCGTAGCGAACTGAAGCCGATGCGACGTCTGCTGGCTTACGCGCTGCTGCTGCAGGCGCTGATGGTGACTTTGAGCTTTGGTGCAGAGCACCCGCTGGAACTGATCGTAACGGCACCGTTTCTCGAAATGCACTCGGGGCCCGGCCGCGGCTACCCGGTGGTGTACGTGATCGGGCGGGACGAAACGGTGACCGTCCTCTATAGCCGGACCGACTGGTACAAGGTGCGTGCGCCGCGGGGGGAGGAAGGCTGGGCGCGGCGCGCCGACCTCGCCGCCACCGTGCTGCCCAGCGGCGCACCGGCACCGATTCCGCCCTATCCGGATTTCACTGCGCATCGCTTCGAAGTGGGCGCGGGCTACGGGGTCTATAACCACGAAAACCTGGTGACGGCCTATGGCGATTTCGGCCTCACCAACAGCATCGACATCGAGGGCGTGATCGAGCAGGCACTGGGCACGCTCGACAACCGGGTGATCGCCACCATCGGACTGCGGCACACCTTCATTCCCGAGTGGAAGTGGGTCTCACCAACCGCCGGTATCGGCACCGGCTACCAGCACATCGTGGACAAGGAGCCGCCCGCCCCGAGGCAAAGCGACAATCAGCTCGCCTATGTCTCACTGGGCGTGCGCGGTTTCATCACGCGACGATTCATGTGGCGGGCCGATTGGCGCCATTACGTCGTCTTCAACAATTTGAATACGTACGAGGACCTCGAAGAATGGAAATTCGGCTTAGCAGTATTCTTCTAGCGGCAGCCCTGCTGTCCGGCTGCAGCTGGTTCCATCGCGGCGAGAAGCCCCAGAACCAGGTGGTCGCCGAGGACACGGACACGGATCCTTCCATCATCGAACCGCAGGTCACTCGTCGGGAGGTCAAGACCCCGAAGATCAAGGCCAAGGATTTCGAGATCGGCGCCTACTTTGGCGCTCTCAGCATCCAGGACTTCGGCGTGAACCCCGTGTATGGCGTGCGGCTTGCCTACCACGTCTCGGAGGACGTTTTCTTCGAGGGCTTTCTGGGAACCTCCAAGGCCGGCACGACGAGCCTCGAGGACGAGTTTCCCGACATCACGGTCGTGAGCAATGCTGGGAGACGCTTCACGTATTACGATTTGGACTTGGGCTACAACGTGTTGCCGGGTGAGGTTTTTATCGGGCGGGGTCGCGCATTCAATTCTCAGCTCTACGTGACGGTCGGCATGGGCGACGTGAAATTTGCCGAAACGGATCAATTTGCCCTCAATGTCGGCCTGGGCGAACGCCTCCTCATCACCGACTGGCTGGCGCTGCACCTGGATGTCCGCGATCACATCTTTGAGACCAGCCTCACCGGGCGCACCAAGAATGTGGACAACATCGAAGCCACGCTGGGATTGACCACATTTTTCTGACAGCTCCCCGCGATTAACAGGAGAGATCGATGCACCAGTCAAAAGCGACTTATCTTCGAAGGTTCACCTTGGGTTTGGCGCTCATCGCATCCGCCGCGTTCGCCGCCGATGCCGGCGGGCCGGCCCCCGCATTTACCCTGACCGATGTGGCCGGGGGAGAGGAGGCGCTGTCCCAGTACAAGGGACAGGTGGTGATGGTCAATTTCTGGGCGACCTGGTGCGGACCCTGCCAGCAGGAGATGCCGCTGCTCGACCAGATGTACAAAAAGTACAAGCCGGCCGGCTTCACCCTGATCGGGGTCAACGTCGACAAGGAGGCGCCCGCCGTCAAGGAGCTGTTGGCGCGCAAGCCCGTGAGCTTCCCGGTGCTGCTCGATCCCGCCAATCAGGTGAGCAAGGCATACCATGTCGACGAGATGCCGAGTTCCGTCATCATCGATCGTAAGGGCGAGATCCGCTACATCCATCGCGGCTACAAACCCGGGGATGAAAACGAATACCAGGATCGCATCCGTCAGCTGATCCGGGAGTAGCCATGCAAACCACACGAGCCTCCTTGCTCCTGCTCGTCCTCCTTTCCCTCTCGGCCTGCAGCATCCAGCCCTGGGTGAAGCCTTACGAGCGGGATCGATTGGCCGATCCCATCATGGCCTGGGACCGCGACGCCATCTCATCGGCCTACCTCGACCATATCCGCGAGACGCGCGAAGCCGCGCGCGGGGCCACCGGCAGCGCGGGCGGCGGCTGCGGCTGCAACTAGGCCGAAGCCTCGAGCATGCGCAAAGCGTACCGTCAACTGACCCGCCTTGCAGCACTGACGGCGCTGGTGCTCGTGCGCGCAACCAGCGCCGACGTGCTGCCCGATGACCGCGCGGACATCTTTTACAGCAAGTACAGCGGCGGCGGCATGGATATCACCGGCGAGTCGGTGCTGGTACGCAAGAAGATCACGGACGATCTGGCGGTCGAGGCGAATTACTTCGTCGACAAGGTGAGCGGCGCGTCGATTGACGTGCTCTCCCAGGCGAGCGTCATCAAGGACGAACGCAAGCAAAAAACCGGCACCGTCGAGTACATGCACGACAAGACGACCTATTCCCTCTCTTATATCAACAGCACCGAGCGCGACTACGTCTCGAACACCACCCATTTTTCCTTGAGCCAGGACATGTTCGGCGACCTGACCACCCTCACTCTGGGATGGTCGTACACGCGGGACGAGGTGGGTGAAAACGATGGCACGGCCTTCCTTCCCAAGGTCGTCTGGCTGGGACATGCCGAGAGCCAGGCTTACGATGCCGGCATATCGCAAATCCTCACCCGGAACCTGATCGCCGGCGTGAATTTCGAGGTCATCACCGACAACGGCTATCTCGCCAACCCGTATCGCTCCATCCGGTATCTCGATCCGTCCAACCCCAAGGGTTACTCACTGGGCAGCCAGGTGTATCCCGATACCCGGACCAGCACCGCCGTCCAGACCGAGGCGAAATACTTCCTGCCCTGGCGCGCCGCCGTCACCGGATCGTATCGCTGGTACAACGATACCTGGGGCGTGACCGGCAACACCTACGAACTCGATTACACGCATCCCATCCGGAACATCTGGATTCTG
>Ga0209208_10010909_pt1 | contig 11700 bp, 11 predicted proteins | sample S1TSphfallax_3_FD_187694 | JGI IMG/M metagenome (GOLD analysis project Ga0209208, IMG submission 187694) | Host-associated microbial communities from peat moss isolated from Minnesota, USA - S1T2_Fd - Sphagnum fallax MG (SPAdes) (version 2) | ecosystem: Host-associated > Plants > Peat moss >...
AGTTCAAACTATGTAATTGATTGATCTAGAAAGTTTTGCACTAATTCCACATCTCACTCCATCCATTTTCATGTGGACTTAGCCAAGTCTTGAAATTTTAATGAAAAGGCTAAGTCCACATGAACATGTTTTTATTTCATTTGCTGTTCATATTAATCTTTCATCCATTTTCATTAGGCAACCTGAAAAAAAATTGATTGGGTGGTTTTCTATTATGGAGCAGAAGTTTGGAATAAATTTTGGGTGTTGGGTAGCTTGTAAATTTTTTTAATTTTTGGCCAGTTTGAAGAACATGCATGGGCAGTCTGCACAAGATGAAGCCAACTTCGCAAGTTGGCCTTGTAATAGCATTGACAAGGTGGAGGTGGTGATTATGCAATTTGGAGATGGCAATTTGGTGACTTAGCAAGTGGACTTGGCAAAGTGGAAAAATGGATGTGGAATGTGGCCTTAGCCTTTTGTCAAGATGGACTTGGCAAAATAGGAAAGGTCAAGTTGGAGAAAATAAGAAAAATCAACTTGGCAAAATAGCTTAATGACCAGTATTTCATAGTAGAGAATTATTCAACACAACAGGTACTTAGTTGTGAGTTCAAATCATGAACCCTTAGTTATAACTTTAAGGGTAGTGCAATATGTTTGTTTTATTTATTTATTGATTTATTTTCAACCCCCTTCTTTAGAGACTATTGAACACTGACTTGTAGTGACATGTAAGGTTTCAAGTGTTTCAAAATCTTCCACCCAAAATAAAATAAAAGTCTGGTTGTATCAAAGTTGCTTAGGTTAGGTTGTATCAAAGTTGTTCTTTTGTGTTGTTCTTTCATGTTGTTGGGGTTGCTATTCGTTTGTCACATTGTTGGTGCTACTATTGGTTCATCATGTTGCTAGTGTGGTTTGTCAGGTTGTTGGTGTTGTTGGTTCATCGTGTTGTTAATGTTATTGCTAATTCATCATGTTGTTGGTATTGTTGTTGGTTCATCACATTACTAGTCCTACTACTAGTTCATCGTGTTGCTAGTACTAATTCCCCAACTATGTCACATTGTTAGTCTTATTACTAGTTCGTCATGTTAATGGTGTTGTTAGTTCATCACGCTGATGGTGCTATTACTAATTCATCACATTGCTCCTAGGTACTCACCTACACCCCTTTATGTTCTTGTTCTTTTGCATTGTTTCTTCACATTGGGTGAATGCAAGGTATGGTGCCTCGCTTTTGGAATCAAAGTAGTAATTTCTATAGGGTGTTTTGTGTTTAAATGTTTATGGTGAATAATTTATTTTTAAATTCATTATATGATGATACATTTCATATTAACAACTTGATTATGAAGACATTTGCACGATTCTTTTTTGAAAATAATGCATTCATTATGAATAATGGACTTTTGAAAACAAGAAATATGGATTGATTAGTTGACTAGATTGTTAAGAAATTAAGAATTCATATTAATTCAATTCCAAATTGTTTATAATGATTAAACATGGGTTAAACAATGAAATCATAAAGTTAAATGTGAAAGTTTTTTTGAAAAACTTTAACCAAATGGTAATTATGAACTTTTGAAAGGTTAGAATTGGACCTTGTTTTCAGAAGTCCTTCTGAAATGAATTTTCCTTTTGTTTATCAAAAATTTATGCTCAATGGGTACATAATTGAAATATTTAAGTGGGCTTTCATTCTTATGCATTTTATAGGTTTTTCTTTTAGGATTTTCAAAATGATTTCACCATGCCAACTAATAACAACTTTTTCAATATGGGTTTTGACCTAGTTTTTAAAACTTTCATAAGTGGCTGAAACTTTAATAATCAAAGACTACACTAATGAAATCTTAGAATTTAAAACCATATCCATATGCATCATTTACAAAAACTTTCTTATGACTCTTGTGAGTGTTATATATACCTTAATTGAACCATTAGACTATGCATATACCCCATTATTCTTTTGCATTGCTAATTGTTATTATCATTGCATGTGTTTTGGTGAGGTACTACCACCATCACCATCGCATTGCAAGTGACAAGTTGATGGTCCGTCACGTTGTTGTACACCTTCGTTACCATGTACATCACAATTTACCTTCTCTAGTGTTATTGTCAGTTTGTTGCATTGTTGGTGTTGTTATAAATTAGTTGTGTTGTTTATGCCATGGTGAGGTATTACCCCACCCATTGCCTTGTGCATGTGGTGGAGCTCCTTTGTAATTGGAAACAAAAGAAAAAAATTAATTTTTCCACTTTTGTTTTTTCCATTTGTTTGTTTAATAAATTTCTTGTTTTTCTCGAAAAGGCTTTTTTTTGGGTTGTTTAATAACAACTTTTTTTTTTTGCACGAATTTTTAAAAGAGTCCAACATTAACATAAACATCTTCTATTTGTTTACCAAAAGAAGATAATTTGTAAATCTTTTTGTAAATGCTTCCATTTTAGGTTGTAGGATAGGTTTTGGTGTTTTGGTGTATCATACATTTTTTTGGTTTTTTCCTTCCATCTCGGAGTTGCATTTTCTTTTGACAATGGCCCAATCCTCTAAAAATGAAAATATGATGAATGAAAATACAACTAAGTTGTGCATGAATGATGTAATGGAAGAAAAATGTTTGCAAGAATGTGAAATAAACCCCAATTTTCAAACAAAAAGTAGCCAAAATCCAAAAAATGAAGAACAAACAATGAAAGAAAACAAAAGAAAATTGCATGTTCAAAGAAAAATTTGGAAGGCACATGATAAAAATTCTTTATGTTGGGTTTTTTTTTGGTGTGAATGATAACAAAAATGTTGATGTGAAATGCCTTCAAACCTTGATATGTATTTTTTGTTACAATAGTCCAATTTTGTTTTGTAACCCTAAAACTCAAACAAGGAAAGGTTTAATCATATACAATACAACAAATGGAATAACAACATTGAAAAAACATGTGAATGCAAAACATTTTATTATTGCAAAAAATGTTTGTGGAGGAAGTGAATAGTCCATTGAGAGGAGAAGTTGCAAAACAACTTGCCAAAAAAAATCAAATTCATCTAGCATTGCAATTATGAATTCTTTCACTACCAAAGATCCTTTCCAAAATGATCATATGCATTAGAAATTATTTTTGAAGATATGGGCTTGTTGATTGTTAAAAATCATCTACCCATGCAATTTGTAGAAAGTTTGTGGATGAAGCACATATGTTTGCATGTGACCAAAACTTCTTTTTCCTTTCATAAACCAATTTTCACAAGAGATTTTCCTTGAGTTGGAAGGAAAAACTAAATAGTTGTATGCTTACTAACTTTGACAAAATGTAATTCTACAACATTTAGCTTTGATCTTTGGATGTTGAAAGGAGTGCATGACACATTTGCCCTTGTAATTAATTTTTTAAAAGGTGTTTGGTAACAAAAACATGGTGCACTTTGTCTTTTTGAAGCTATAAATACTTCTAGGAGAACTTTGGGCATAAACTTGATTGAATTATTAGAAAAGTATAACTTGAAAAAAAAAATTGTTGCTTATGTGAAAGATGAAGGTGTAAGTTGAACACAATGATTACTGCATTAAAATGCACCTATAAGTTGTGACATTTTAGGTTTGGAGGAAAATTATCAAAATATTTTTTTTAGTCATGCATTTTCTAAGGCATGTCAATATGCTAAAATGGATGAAATTTTTTGTAAAAACTTGACATACATTATAAGGAAATTTGTAGAAATGTAAATTAATATGGTCAAAAAAATCTAGGAAAGTTCAACAATAGTGGAACAAAGCAGTTGTTGAATCCAATTTGGGCCTAAAAAAGTTGAATACACCAAAGAAAGACAAGATAAGTTCTTAATTTGATGTATTATTATAATGAAAAATACATATGTTGCAATTTTTGTAATTAGTTTCAATTTGTAGTAAGTTCTAACATTTTATTTTTCTTTTGCAAATTTGTGAGTAAAACTATCCTTTTTCAAGAGGCATTGTAATTTCAAAAAATAATTGTTCTCTTATATAAGAAGTAGACTATTATTAAGATCTAGATTAACAATTTCATTATGAAGAGAATTGTGTGCTTATTCATTGATAAAAAAACTCATTTGTTAGTAGTAATGGGCTTTTAAAATTGAAAAATATGGATTGGTCATTAAACTAAAACATCACAAAATGGAAAATTATATATTGATTCACATTCCAAATTTGTTATTAGGATTCAATATATGATGTAATATAAGATGATAAAATCATACAAAGAATCTTTTTTTTTTAAACTTTAATTGTTTAGTAATTAGGGATTTTTGAATGGTTAAAATTTGACCATATGTTCATAAGTCCATATGAGTTGCAATTTTTGTTTGGTTTTCAAATTTTTTATTCCAAAGAATTTTTTTGAAAACTTTACATGGGTAATGTTCATATGGAATTTGTGAATTTTCCTTTCAAAACTTCCAAATTAAAAAATGACATCACCTACGTTAAATACAAATTTTCACATAGGTTTGGGAAGGTTTATCAATAATTGAACATAATAATCAAATATTAAAATAAGGATATTTTTAAAAATAACAACCATGTCCATTTGAATCATTTTTAAAAAAATTGCATGGATTTATAAAGAATGTAAATTAGCCAATATTGAACCATTTGATTGTCCATCCACCCCTCCCCCTTATTTTTCTTTCTTATGTTATTAATAAATCCAAAGGTCATGTTGGTTATTAAATGACATTTTAAGTTTTATCATTTCCATTTGTTTCAAATTTAAAAAAGAAACTAGAATTTAAGTTTATTTTGATAATTTTATGGAAGAGGAGTCCATTGTGGTTTTTTATCACAAAATTTTAATAAAATACATGTAAAAATTGTAAAACAATATGTTTGTGCAAAATTTGTGGGCTTCAAAATGTAAAAATGGCACGAAAAATAAATTTTTAAAAAATTCAAAAATTCAAAAGACAATTGCAGAAGGTGAAAACTCATTGGATCGAAGAGTTCATTATATCATAGAAAATCTCTTCCAATGTAGATGTCTAAAATGATCCATTTGGATATGTAAAACATAAGTTATGGCCAAAAAAAGGGTCGAAAGTCAAACCCTAAACCCAATTTGACTTTTGACCATTAAAAGTCAATAATTTTTTTTATTTATGTGCGTGTAGGTGGCATGCCACATATCATTGAAAAGATCTTGACGAGTGTTACAACTTTGCTTTAAACTTCATCTCAATTAGACGTTTGTGGAAAAAGTTATGGGCTTCCAAAATTGCGGAAGTCCTAATACAAAATGACATTTGGGTGTTAGCCTTGTGGCCAGCCATAAAGAATACTATAAAGGGGAAGGTGATGGTTTCCCCCAAGTCTGGGTCTTGGTGAATCTTGTGAGTTCATGTTTACTTATGGTTCGTCCGTGTATTAAAAATGTTCCAACTATGCACTAACCAACTTGTTGTTTGGTTTGTGTAGGTCCATGCGAGTAATTAACTTGCTTGTCATTTTTTTTAGTCCTTATTGTATAGCTCTAGCATGCATTTCTAGTTCCAAAGTGCTACGAGCCAAGGAGCATACCCCAACTTTTCATTCTTTTGTTTTGTTCAGCTTATATTCACATTTGAGTCTATTTACGAAACTAGGAATGCATCACCTATTCTTTACAAAACGTTCTCATAAATAAAAACAAGTGTAACACATGATAGCAAATCAAAAAAACCAAAATTAGTTATTAAAATATCATATGGCCTGTTATTCTTATGCATCTAGCATTTTTGCAACATGAATTACCATTGTACATGAAAATGTATGTTGAGAGCCCTGAATTGTTATTGTTCAATTGAGGTGGAGGCACTAAAAAATATGTATATATAGTTGTGAAAGAAAATCCATTATGATCTTAAGCAAAACCAATGTCTATTAAAATGCTCAAACACCATTTTTTACCCTAGCATAGCTAAAGTTATTTGCATTTATAAACACCCTTTACAATATTACATGGTCTTGTAAGAAAAAAAATTATGACTTTGTTCATTATAGTTAAAGTTTGAGATATTGTTATGATAGTTTCAAGGAAAAATTGGCAAGGACTCCATTCTTATGACATTGAGAGAAAAATTAATTAAAACATTCATTATACAACACAACAAACAAACATAACAAGAAAGTTGTAAGGGTTTTGCAAAAAGGAGGTTGTGGTTTAAGAAATCAATTTCCAAGAAAAAACATATAAAGTTACATGGCTTGAAGAAAGAAATAAATTACACTTGAAAAATCTTATGAAAAAAAAATATGTTATATATCTCTTATTGTTGGAATCCTTTAGCTACAAATGCATCTATAATATCTTATTTTCCAAAATGTTGATGACTTGTTTTTGTTTTTCACACATGTTCATCACCCAATTTCACCCAACAATCTTCAATAAATGTTTATGAAAACACAATTCATAATTCCTTGCCCTAAAATTATCACCAAAATCCTTTAAAATCAAATGAACTTTATCATATTAATTCCCAAATTGTTGTTGACCCATTTTTCCTACTTTGACTTTGAAGAATGTACCCTTTCTTTTCTATAAATTGAACATTCTCATCAACTAGTTCTTTATTTTTAAAGTATGTACAAAAAGCCCATGAAATCAAAGCTCATTATTCCTTACCCTAAATATGCTACTAAAAGAAGAATTTACAACATTCATTGTTGAAACAAGTAAATTTGATAACTCATTTGGAGGGTTATCAAGGTCCCAAACCTCTATCTTTGACTAATGTTGTTGATAACACAAATTTAACTTTAAAATATTCATTAATAATATGGAGATTCTGTACAGTTATGGCTTGCATTCTCTTTGGTAAAAAAATCCATGTCCAAAACATAAACCCCTTTGTTCACACATATGTACGTAACATGCCTTTCATGGCTCAAAATTTGAATAGACATTTACATTTCATGAATTGGAAACATATAATTCCATGGTAAACATATAAGGGGGTTAGGATGAGTACATGATTTTGGATGAACAAGGTGTTTAAAATAAGGATTGAATAGGGAACTTTGTTAGGTTGAATTTTGAATTTGTTGGTTTTGATCATGGTGATGTGACCTATGATGGTCCAAAAAGGGAGAGTTTTAGAAAACAGGGAAATTCTTAGACACAAAGTTTGGGAGAGAAAAGAGAAAGGAGCTATAGGTATTTGTAGTAGAAAACCACATATTTTGTTTTGATATACCAAAAAATTTAATTGTTGTTTAAGATTTTTTTTCAACAAAACATGGAATTTTGTTATAATTTTGATTTATGTTTACAATAATACAAAAAAACATAGATTTCTATAGTGAAATGTTCATATTGTTGTGCAAATTGTTTAGTACGAAAATATGATGGTTTCTAGAGTTTTTTACAATTTATTCTAAAGTGCAAATTCTGGTTATATGAAATAACCATGAATTTAGTGTTTTAAGGAATGGCGATGTTAAAAATTAAAACATGAATAGTGAATAGATGCATATGAAATGAAAATTTATTATTACAGTAATGTGAAATATTTTACAAGAAATAAATTTCATGTCACCAAAACATTGAAAATCAAAATTTCAAGGTCCTTAATTATTTTTTTATTTAAAATTGGAGGTTATCAAGGAAATTGTAAGGAGTAATGTTTGTTAATAAATGTGATATTGATTAATAATGATTGTTAATAAATAATGTTGCAAGGCAATGCCTATTGATAGATGTCAAATTTTATTTTAAAATATTTGGATTCCATAATCTTGTATCTATAATTGTGATTATGAAAATTATATATATATATATATATATATCATTGTTGATTGGTTGAAATGCCACAACATTTTTGTACAATGACTTGTGATGTGACTTTTTAACAATTGATGGATTTTTTCTTTTCTTGATTAAGACACATATGTAATTAAAAATTGCACATTAAAAATATTCATTAAAAAAAAAACTTTTCTGGTTGTAATTAGGTTTGTTCCTTCAATTTTATGATATTGAACCCTTAGCAAATTTATCCAAAAAATAGAAAAATAATTTGAATTTTCAAGGAATTAATAACAACCCACTTCCCTTCAAACATTGCACGAACTTTGTTTGCCTATTTTTGTTTCTATTTCTTATTATTATGTCTTCCATCATTTTACATCAAGTGATTGTAACATGAGCTTTTGAGTAAAACTTCAAAAAAATGCACAGTAGTGGGTAATTTTGGTTTAGGTATGTTGTTATTTTTTTTGTTATTTTAACATCTTTTTCCTTATTTCATTTGAAGGTCTAAAATGAAATGAAAGTATTGAAATGTATATTTTTTTAATTTGTGAGCAATAGGGCGGTGGAGAAAGAAAATTAGATAAATGATGAATACATGATCATAGATCTTATAAAAGAGTTAGACAAGAAAGAAAAGTGAAATGAATTTCACAAGAAATGTGAGGGAGGACAAAATTGAAGACAATTTTGGAGATAATGACATGGAGGAAGTCTAGGATTTCCATGCAAAACAACTCAAATTTGACAATTTGATGATGTGTTAGCATTTCAACATCCTATTGATTTAACCCCTTTGCATTGACAACCGTTGATTAGTGGATGTAGTGTTAGACCATTTTCCACCTCCAATTTCTTGATTTATATGCATTTTCTAGCTTTTATTTACCATCTATAAAGTAAAATATGGAAAATATGAAATTAAAAATGAAGGGTAATTGCCTTATTTGAAATAAGTGTACATCCAAACAAGGTTGTTTAGGGTGTTGAATTGTTAGGGTAAGAGGTGTGAATAAAATATACAAGATAATAATTTTTTTTACAATGGAATCAATTTCAATTCATGAAATACATATGTCTATTAAAATTTTAGGTCATAAAATGTGTGTTTTTGTTAGGCATGTATGTGTGAGTGAGGAGGTCTATGTCCTAGATGTGAATTTTGATGTGAATTCTTTACCAAATGTAAACCATGGATGTCCAAAATTTTCACATTATCAATGAAGACCTTGATGTCAAACCTAGTGTTGCCAACAACATTGATTAAAAATAATTATATTCATCTATCATCTTTTTCAATAGTTATATGTGTTGTTCAACTTGATTAAAGTAAATAGTCCATTCCTTCCAAACACAAAAAATTGGGGAAATCCATTTATTTCATGCATTTTATCCTTAATGAATATTGTAGGACTACTAGGATGTGGGAGCACCTAGGATTTTTTTCAAAATAGTAAGTACTTTTAATATGGAGGGAGGTTAGTGGAATCTAATGCAACTCTTAATGACTAAACCACAACCCTTTTACCAATAGTATGTATCAAAATTGTAATGTCAACCTTTGCATTGTCATCCATGGATGTTGGAAATGTATGACCTACCTACGTATTTAACTAAACCAATGGGAGGTGGTGAAGATAACATATTAATAAATTTTTGCAACAAACTTGAACTCTTGGTCTGCATGTGATTAGGAAAATGACCTATGTCAGATGCAATTTCATCCTTTTATTCCTCAACCAATAGATGTTCCAAGCTTGGGGAACAAGCTACTATCATCATAATTCTTTCATTTGTTGTAGGCCTCAAAGGTATAATATCAAAATTTTGATCTTGATCACTATTGATACCTTCTTATTCAAATTTGAGTTTATTTTTTAAGTTTACAAGAAACTAGAGTGTTTCAAAGGATCATTTCCATTGCATATGGCTGCATTCACAATTGGGGTATCCGACAAAGAACTAGCACTCTAGGACTTTAAAGTCCTTTTTTACAAAGAAAACTATTTAAGCCAATTTTGACTATGCAATGCATGTAATTTTAGTTAGATGTACTTGAAAACATTTCAATATTTTGTAAAAAAAGTTACATCTAGCATTAATATACATCTAGATGTTTCATATTTGCTTCAAAACACACTAAATAATGTTCCTTCATTAATCCTTAAGCTTGTAACTTGAAAATATTGCATGGTGATAGGGCTACATGTTGTCATTGGAGAATTTGGACAATGTACATGGTATTATTTTTATGCCATTTGATATCTAACAACAATTTGTGTACATGGTTTAAATTTGGTGCGATTTGGCATAAGTACACTAGTCCTTTTGATTCCTATATCATGTTACGAATGCTATGACCAAAGACTAAATTGATTTTTTAGGAATCTAAATGACATTAAATTGTGCACCAATTTTTTAATTTTAATTATCATTTTTTATATTACAACTCATAAAACTCATTGGGAATCTTGAATTTAAGATCTAATATGAAAAGAAAAAAAAATCATATTTGAATTTTGTGAATTGCAATCCTTGGCGTAATCCTTTTGGGTTATCCTAATTGTGATTGGAACCATATGTAAGGGTGAACTTTGTATGAAACCTCTTGTTGTGAAATTTTTTTACTTCCTTTGCCAAGTTCTAAAAAACAATCACAACCCAATTCACCTTGTTCCACTTCTTGGCCTTGAAAATGTATCACATTAGTTTATTAAGATAATACATGCCTTTTCTTGAACCACAATGCTTGCAACAATGCCATAAAATGCATTGGATATTCATTTTTGAGTTGGAAAATTGTCCATCTTTCTTTTTCACAAGTGCTTCTATAAGGGCAATTTCTTGCATGCTTCACTCTAAACTATAGACTTGACATTTTTGCATTCCTTGATTCCAACTTGTAGTAGTTGCAACATCCTTGCCATTACATCTTCAATAATGACAATCCTTTGCCTTTGAATTTCAGCTTCAATGCATTCAAAGTTTTGTTATGTAATGTTGATGATGAAGTCATGAATTAAACAACCTCTTATTTTTCCTAAATAAAGGTTCATCAACCCAATAAGAGGAAACTCTTTTATGTAGGCCAAATCTTTTGTCACAATTCAACATTTGAGCTTGCTCATCTCCTTCACCTCAAATGTTGTAGCTTTTTGTTTTGCAACTTTCTTTGTTTTGTTTATTTCCATTTCCTTTGCATTTACCATTGATATTATAACAAAAAGAACTTCTCTCTAAATTCCTTCCTAACTTAAATTTGAAAATAACAATTGGCAAGTGAATTGGACATATTGATAGGAAAAAATAGGTTTATTGTTGTTGTGGTATGGAAAAAAGCTAGACAAGGTTTGATTTTGTACAAGGTCTATTTTCAAACCTTTCCACCATTTTTGGCAAATTGCCACAAAGGTGAAAGGGTCTAAAAATTTGTTTGGACTCGTCCCCTAGATAAATGGTTTTGAATTCTTTATATTTTTAAACCACTCATGGATATTGAGCTCCATGTGCACATGATTTCGTTTTTTTATGAGAAAAGGGAGCACAATTATATATAAGAGTTAGTGACAAGAGTACAATAAATCAATCAATTTGATTCATATTTTAAGTTAATAGTAGAATGCCAAAAATGATTGAACATATTTACATTATCTGTTCATTTAATTTACTAGAAGAAAAATTGTGATTTACAACCAATTTTTGCAATAAAAAAATGTCATTTGAAATTACTTTTCAATTCCAATTGACATTTTTTGGTTGCCAAATATGTTTTCTTCAATGGTGGGAAAAATGTGAAACAATGTTTTGTACTATTGGTTTTCTAACTCACCAAATTTTGAACATTATTGAATCACAAATTGAAACATAATTTTTTATTCCATGGCTAAAGTACTTATTGACCTTAGGAGATGTCATTTACATATTGAAAATTTAGAGAAATTGATATTT
>Ga0209208_10010912_pt1 | contig 11699 bp, 9 predicted proteins | sample S1TSphfallax_3_FD_187694 | JGI IMG/M metagenome (GOLD analysis project Ga0209208, IMG submission 187694) | Host-associated microbial communities from peat moss isolated from Minnesota, USA - S1T2_Fd - Sphagnum fallax MG (SPAdes) (version 2) | ecosystem: Host-associated > Plants > Peat moss >...
ATTGTAAATCCTCATTATCTTGTACAATTGAACCTTATTTGTGTAAGCCTTAAAAGGATTTGGCATGTGTTGATTATACCAAAACTTTATTTTGTGCACCTTAAAGGGTTAGCATTTTGGACACCCCCCACCCTTTTTTTTTGTCATATGTTGTAGCTTATTTCCTAGCTTTTCAAATGTATAAATCCATTGATAGCTATAGCTCTCTGGAAAGCTAACAACAAGGCGCATCTACCCACCAAATTTTAGGCTCTGCAGTTAAAACAGCAAGAAGTTACACTACCAAACCCGAGAGGGTTTTTGTGAAGGTAGTCGTTTCTACTCGACTGCAGACCCCTAGTCACTTAAAACGTTGTTTCTCCCACATATGTTGTCCAAATCTAGCTTGCTATAGCTCTCTGGAAAGCTAACAATAAGGCGCATCTACCTACCAAATCTTAGGCTCTGAAGTTAAAATAGCAAAGAGTTACACTACCAAACCCGAGAGGGTTTTTTGTGAAGTTTCTCTAAGTTCTAACCTTCCAACCTATCACTATTCACCTCCATTCCTTGAAAACTCTTACAAGATCCTCATTCTATTCTCCTTCCTCTTTCCAACTCCAGAGCTGATCCTTCTTCCCCTCCTCAAGAACTTGTAGAAACAAACACTCTCAAGATTGAATTGAAATTTGTTTTCCGAAGGAGAAAAAGAACCCCCTCCCAAGATCCAAGTCCGTCTTTTAAAGAGAGGGTGAAGCTTCTTTGCTTGGTGGCCAATGGAAGGAGAAGGAGAAGGTTCTTGACTTGGTGGTCAATGGAAGGAGAAGGAGAAGGTTCTTGGCTTGGTGGTCAATGGAAGATCCCATGCTTGGTGGCCATTGGAATGTTCCATGCTTGGTGGCCATTGGAATGTGAAGGAAAAAAAACACCCTTTCACCTCTTCCATTTTCCTCCAACAACTTTACTTACGCCCTCGATTTTTCCCCTTGACCCCACGGTTTTACTTTACCAAGGTCCTAAGCCGTCACTCACGCCTTTCTTTCCTCTTCTTCGATCTATAAATTACGATTGCGCACCTCCATGTAACAAGTCTTTCACCTCTTCATTGTCAACTTGATTTTGATTGAAGCTCTGACCTTTTCCTTTCCTTGAATTTATGGCGTTGCGCATGATTGCATCTTACGGGCCGCAAGCCGCACAAGCGAATAAAGAACCGCCTCCGGAGTCGTCCCTAGATCTTACCCTGACACAACATCCTCGTGATGAAGAACCTGAACCTCGAGAGGTGCGTGCTCGTCTCGAAGTCGAGCCCCCTCGAGCCTGGTACTACCATATTTCTTCGAACTCCCGCACCCTGGTGATCCTGCTACAAGTCGACCCTACTTCTAGTGACAAACCCGAAATCGTTTGCAAAGGTTGTTACGAAACCGAAGATACTTCTATCTTCGCATGGTCTTTAATTCCCGGCGTTGGTCACTATCGTTGGTTGCGCGGCCCGATCCGTCAACTGCCTCCCAATAGCAAGGCGGACTACCTAGTTCGCACCATCAGACGCATCCTAGATTTCCTGTAGTTGTGAACTATCACTATGGCATAACTCAGGATTTTACATGTACTCGCAGCTCCTTGCTGAGCTTATCCCTATTATAAATAAATGTTTCAATTATCATTAGACTCCTATCGCCATTGGCACACCATCATACTGTATATTTGATTGTTGAATTACCTCGAATTAACCTTATGCTCAAAGGCTTGAAGATTGTTCTATCGCTATCAAACCTTTCAATAACAACCTTTCAACTGTTTCAAGAATTTCTAACATCCTTGCTACTCCTAAATACCATAACACGACTAATGTTGTGCTGAACACCGCAAACTTGGCACCTGCTTCTACCCCCAACCTTCTAGAAATTTGTCACCCCTAATTACGCAACAAAGTTTTTAAAATTATGGTTATTAGCATTTGTCGAAGAAAGGAACCAAGCCACCTCCTTACCCACCAATAACACATTCCAGAAAAGAAAACAAACCCCCTTTCGCACCAAGCACAACATCATTCCTTATGAAGTCGCTAAAAGCCCCTAATAACTTCACCCCACTCAAATAATCCTGATGTAACTCTTAAAAACTGAGACTACCGCACATGGTTGTGTCGGTATGGCTCATAATTTAGTGTGCGTCCTCATATTTTTAGTTTATGTTGTGTTTTTATGTTTACAAAATTCAATGATTATTTTACAAGTCAAATAATTTTTTGGATTCAAATTGCAATGGTTTTTTTTTCCCATTTTTTTGAAGTTGTGATTTTATGTTAATTGGTTAATTACAAGTCAATTGTGCTAGAAAGGTTAGTTTTAGGGCTTCAATTCCCTTGCAATTGTTTGTGTTGATTTCAATTATTGCAAACTATTGTTTTTGCTTTTTGTTGAAACAATTTGGATAACATGCACTTTAAGTTCACCATGATTAATCATCTAGGTCACTTTTGTATTTGTATTTTAATGTTTTTTTTTATGATTATATATCCCCTGTAAATTATACGAATTGCATCAAGTAATAGCCATATTTCAATAAAAACTTTTTACACATCATTATAAAACTCCAAATGAAATTAATGAATAGTCCAGAAACTCCATGTTTATTTCAATGATAGCTAGCTCTTTTCACCCACAAATTTTGAAAAGGGGTAAAAAAGAATTGAGGTGGTATCCAATTTGATATAAAAAATTTCTTATTAGGGCTACACATAACTCTTACACCAGCTTGCTTTTAGCCATATCAACATTGAATGCACTGCAAAGGTGGCCCCACTAGCTACTTTGAAAAATTGGAAAAAAAAAACTCTGCTTTAATATCAAAAGATAATTAAATGGAATAAAAATATCCTTATTAACCCTTGGTGTTTGAATCTAGTTTAAAAAGAAATAACCATAAGAAGTTGCCCAAGTATGAAAAACACAATAAAGTGTATGACCATAAGTGGTTTTACTTAATGTTGTCTACAAGATTTCACGTATATTGTTAATGAGATTTATTCCTCAAACAATATCAAAAAAATATGCAACAATTGCATCCATGTTGATGTTTGATGTCAAATTCAATTGCTTGCTAGTGTGTTCATCCATTCCAAGCAACATTCTCATTTTGTTTAAACTTAGGACAACACAAAAATGTCGCAACCTTAGCCTTGGGCTCGGATCAAGGCCAAGGCTTGCAAAGGTGCGAGCCAAGTATGAGGCCCAAGAGTCACATTTCATGCTCCCGGGAGTGCAAAAGAAGGTGAGGGAATGAACCCTTACACTCCCAAATGAGCTTTCACTTTGGGAGTTGGAGTCTCAATGGACTCCCAAATTTTGAAAGAGAGATTTTAAGGGTAAAAATCCATTAGATTGAAGAGTTCTTTATATCATTGGAAAGATCTTGGAATTTAGATGTTTAAAATGGGCTCACATGACCCATTTGGACATTTAACAAACAAGTTATGGCCAAAAGAAAGTCTGGGAATCAAATTGTCAATTTGACTCTCGACCACTAAAAGTAAAAAATCGCCCTGATTTCCTATTGTTCAGGTGGCGTGTGACATACTGTTGAAAAGCTCTCAACGAAAACCACAACTTTGCTTTAGACCTCATCTCAATCAGAGGTTTTCACGTAAAGTTATGGGCCCCCAAAGTTGCGGGAGTCCTAGTTGTGGGAATTTCGGGACTCCCACTTGGGAGTTTCGGGACAAAATGACATTTGGGTGCTGGTCCTGTGACTAAGCACAAAGTATACTATAAGGGGGAAGGTGGTGGCTTCCCCTAAGTTCGGGCCATGGTAAATCTCGTGAGTCGGAGTTTGCCCGTGGTACGTTGTAACACCAAAAGTGGTCCAACTATGCACTAACCAACTTGTTGTTTGGTTTTGTGTAGGTTCATGTGAGTGAGTGATTGCTTGTCATTCTTCCTAGTCCCTTCCCGGAGATCCAGCATGCCCCTCTACCCTTAAAGTGCTACGAGCTAGGGAGCGAGCCCCAACTCCTTACTTTTTCATTGTTTTCACCTCAGATTCACATTTGAGTTTATCAAAAAACTTGGGAGTGCGTCACATGGTATCAGAGCTCTAATAGATCTTGATTCACTTATTGGGGAGTTCTAATGGCACCAAAAAGGACTCGTAAGTTAATATTAAAGACCATGGTGGAAAAACCCACCCAAGACTTATATGTTCCATGTGAGGCCATTAGAGAGGAGGAACAAGAAGATTCTAAAGAACAAGAAGACCAAGAGAACCATGATGATCATGGAAATGAAGAGCAATAACTAACCACAATCCTCTTCACTCCAAAATAATTAGAGGTTCTACTCAAAATGAATAGGCCCAATTTCATTGAGTTAGTTGCGGCCCTGAAAGAAGGATCATTGAAAGGTGTGGGATTCTAGCTTGTTAAACCTAGGAATTTTGACAAGATCTGAGATTGGAAGGTTGTAGTTGTTTAGCTTATGGAAATGGAAAATTACATTCATGCCACCAAGGCTGCATAACATTCGACCGTGGAACTTGCCCAATCCTACTTAAAAGGTTATGTTTCCACATGGTGGAGGACAGTGAGGCAAAAGGAAGGGGAGACCCATGGCCACATGGGAATTTTTCAAGGAACACATCGAGTTGGAATTCATTCCAAAGAATTTTGATTACATCTCAAGATGCAAACTTTGTGACCTTGTGAATGCAACAAATGACAACTTGCGCCAATATGTGAAGGCGTATTCCGAACTCATGTTTGAGATCTGGCACATGCATGAGTTAGATCATGTGTGCCATTTTGTGATGGGGCTTCGACTTGGGCTAAGCGCAAACTTGAAGAAAATTGGCCTCCCTCATTATTCGAAGCCATCATGAAAATGGAAGGCTTTTCAAATGTGGGATAGGGCGAAAAATCCAGGTTAAAAAAGGAGGGATAAATTCCTTCACAAGAAGGCACGCCACGCCATGAAAGGGAATGGAACTTAAGGCAAGACACTTGAAAAGGATAAAAACCTAAACATTTTGAAGGCTTGAGTTTCAAACCCAAAGGAAATTTTGTTAAGCAATTTGAGTCTATCAAGGTGCTTGGGAGCTTGTCAAAAATGTCTACATGTTTCATAACTTGTGATTTGATTTGAGTTTAGGGTACTTGATATCTTTTAAGCCATTTTAGACAAATTGGGTCGTTCACATAATATGAAAGGAGAAATTGAAACATCCTTATATATTTTTGGTTACCTATTTGAACAATGTATAGGTATTTAGGGTGAAAGCACACTACATAATCCCTTTTTAGGTGTCACACTTAGTTTTTCCTGCATCTCTTTGAAACTTAAATATAAAATGCTAATATTTTTTTTAAAATATCAAGAAAGGGATTCACAAATGTAATGTTAATAAAGTTGGCATTTGAAAAATGTAAAAGAACACATCAAAATCCAAAATGTTTAATGATTAATGGACTTTTGAAACTTCGTGACAAATTTTGTCACATCCTGTAAAACACATGGATATGGATTTTTATCTTACAATGTGTTAGTCTTATGTGTTTGAAACTTTGAGATATTAAATGAATTATGTTTAAGAAACTAAAGATTCATTGAATGAATGGAATGTGATATTAATTTATTATGTTATGGACTTTCAAAATCTCAAAAATTGTAATTATTTTAAAAGCCATTTTAAGCCTGTAAAAATAATAATTAGAAAATTCTTTTGTTATATTTTTGATATGTTTATAACATCATGACTTGAAATTGGAAATGGAAAAAAATGTTGTTTTCAATATAATCTAAATATTCATATTTAAAGCCATTTTTCAACTACACTAGAAAAGGACTTTGAAAAGGGACTTGATCCACTGAAACTTAGCCGCCCTAATGTGCTTTCACCCTTTAAAGTTTTTTTATAATACATCATACCATAGACTGAGTGAACTCTCAAATTTTGTTGACCAAAACAATTTAACTATTGTTTGATTCAACCTATATTGAACATTATGGTTTGACATGAATCAATGGGGTCATTCACATCCTTTAAATAAAATTTAATGTATTTCATCATCTTCTTTGTTTTAAAGTTTTTTAGAATCATTTGCAAGCCTAGATGCATAAAAGTTGAATTCCACAACCAAATTATCTATGTACTACACATATTTTTTCATTAAGAAAACCTTGAAGTGATAAATGAAGATAACCTACTCATGGTTTGTATTTCTTTGAAATCATTCATCATAGTTGATCTTCCCCCGTGTGTACCATTGTCCACATTCCCAACAATGTATTTGTTTATCTATTTAATTCATAATAATAATGTATGTTTGTGTAATAACAATTAAATTTAGCTCTTCACATCTCTTTGCATCTTTTTGGCTTTCTCCCAAAAAAATCAAATTAGTCATTCTCTCAAGCTCACCTCTAATTATGTAGTAGCAAAAACCACCACTAACTTTTTCTCTTATGCCTATCATATGCCATTGTAGTCTTTGCTACATTTGATGATCTCAATTACAATGTCATTGATGGTTGCATGGGTATCTTTCACACACAAATTTCTTATTTTCTTTATGATCCTTTTATCTTCATGATTTTTTTGTTAGAATTTATTTTATCAAGTGGAGAAATCTTTTTGATGTTGCCAAAAAATGTCTTGGTTATCAAAAGCGAAAATCTTCTTGTTGAGTACTATTTTCTCGGTTATCAATCAAAAAACCTTTTTATGTTCAATGCATATTTGATTTATTATGGGGTCCTTAATTTTCAATTTCTAGCTGTAGGTAGTCATGCAAAGTACAATGTTTCTGAACATCTAGCATCTAGGAGACATTGGAGATGTATTCTAGTTTTGATGATCAAAGGAATCCAACCCCCTCCCAAGCTATGGAAGTTGGAAGGAATGAAAGTTTCACCATTTGTAGTTAATTTCACCATTATGGCTACGAATGGTGGTAGGATGTTTTGGTGCAATTAAATAATTTAATTTTGGGTGAAATTAGGTCTAAAACATATATCAAAGGTGGGAAATCTAAAGTTTTTCCATCAAATGCAATTGAAAATATGTAAGATTTTTTGTCTATAGTAAGTTTGGTTTGGTTCTAGTGTTCAATTTGCTTCTATTATCTAACCCCTTAAAAAAAAGATAAGGTCTAATTATGTTAATACATACCGAAACAATCATAATTAGTGTTATACCAATATACAAGGTGTAACTTGGGTATATAAACTAGTATGAACATTGGTATTAAAGAACACACAAATTTGGTATCACTTGAAATAATAGTAATTTTATACGAATGGGTGCAAATACACATCTAAAACCCAAAATTCATATTGAATAATGGTCAAAACTATGAGCTATTTTACATATGTTATTTTTTTGACATTTAAAAGTCATATTAATCATTCCAAATTTTTCTAAATGATTATTATATGAATATTGAGGAATTCAAATTAAAAATTCATTAAATTAAATTTTGGATTTTGGATTTAGTAAAGGACGTTTGAATTTGAACAAGTGCTACATCAAATTATGGTTAATTTTACAAAGGACTAGGTAAAGGACTATTTTAATAAAATAATTTTGATGGTAAAAAAATTAGATGGTAGTAACCTACTACCCATATTCAAGAAAAAAATCACAATTTAAAATATATTGAATTTTAAAATTTTAAAAATTCAAAGTATTTCTTTTAAATCAAAAATTTCAAAAGTCTTCTACCACATTCAAATGGGGTGTAATGTGCATGACATACAAAACAAGTTGTAGTTTATGATACAAGAAAAAAAAACTTAAAGTAGTTAACATATTTTGGTAGGATTTAAAATTATCATAAATTTTCAAGTTGAAACACAAAATCTAGTCAAATCTACACACTTTGAGAAAATTCACATTTATTGGGCATTTATTCAACAATGATTTACAAAAAACATGTGATCTATTGGGGCAACTATATGTATTTTTAATAACAAGTTGCAAAAGATTTCATTAAAAAAGGACTAAAAAAGATTCATAGTCTTTTTGTAAAGTAATCTTGTTGGTTTCTTTGTGTGTAATCCGCACCCCCATATTAGTTTAATATGAAATTGAGATAATATCATGTTGATACTGACCTCAAAACTAGGTTCATACCCACCACATACCAAACAAAAATTAGCCTTGGACTTAATAAAATACTTGATTGGTATGAAAGTTTTAAAAGTGCACTTGATAACACTATGTGCTAGGTGTGGAAAAAAAAACATTGATACTAGGACTAATTTAATTTACATTCTAATTTTGATGTCAATGCAACATTGGTTGTAACCATTGCATATATATTTAATGTTTTAATGTGATAACTTAAGTTGGCATTGAAAATTTCAGATTTATTTATATAGTAATATTAAAAATGTATCATGTGAACATATAAAACCATCTGATGAATTGACAATACCCAAAACATATCTAAACTAATGTAACTAGTAATGTTTTTGCTCAATAAACTCCTAAAATGACTTAAAAGGATTGGTAATTTACATAGTTTTGGGAAATTTTATTATGAAAATAAACAAAATAATATGATGAAACATCTTTTGGGTCGTAAGTATTTTAATAAAAATGTTTTGACTAATAAATCATGGAATTAAGAACATTTTCTTTGAAGTATGAATCTTGTTTTATTATGCATGTTAGCATCATTGATTAACCCAATGTTTTTTAAGGACTCACCTTGAAGGAAACACTATTGGCTCTCTTTATAATGTGATTAATCCACCCATCATTATATAAATCATCATGATGTAGCTCATGTATGGTGTGATGCAAATCAACCCTATGGATTATGAGAAAATTAAACTAAGTTCAAAAGCTCAATTGGGGTTAAGGAAACTTTTCAAACTTAAAGATTTTGATCAAAGTCAATTGGAATTATTTCAGTTTCCTTATTGGTTTAAACGAATTTGATATCAGTGAGAAAAAGGTCAAATATTAGGCATAGAAAATGCCACATTCCTCTGGTTGGTGTGAGGCATTACACTTTTGCTTCCCATTGTTGTAAAGACCTACCACACATAAGTTTTTGGGAGGAAAAATAATTTTTGAAATCACACACATCTTTAATACGCAAACATGAAAAAATGATTATTTCATTGCTAAGTTGCAATAACAAGTCTATAAGTGTATGCACATCAATAATTGCAAAAGGAAAATAATAAATCTAGCCATTGATTTTACTCTATAGTTTTTTTTATCTTTTCAACTTTATTTTGATTTCTATGACTTTGAAATCCATTACACAAATTCTTCATTCTTTCCTTGGAATGCTTTCTATAAAATACATCTCCAATCGAATGGTTCAAATCCTTATTCATTCATACTCATTGCAACATAAACTCAAAGGCTAACTCTTTCTTTCACTACTTTTGGGTTTGATGGGCTAGTTAAAATCAATGTTAGATGCATATTCAAACTATGTATGAATGAAAATATAAACTATAGAATAAAGAATATGGCAAAATATGTTGAATCTTGACCATCAATCTTCTCACTATTTCAAGCCAAGGAAAGAAGAAAATAGAATTGCCCCTTCCTCCCCCTAAAATACTTGATTATTAACCTAGGAGCTTGGTTAATATTTGAGCCAAATGGGGCAAAAAAAAACACATATGCAACTTTTTCAAATCATAAGAAATGGTGAAAAGATACAAAACTTGTTATGTGACTAAACTATTGTTAATCCATTACTTAGCTTTGAATTGTCTTTCTACCATTCTAGCCCTTAAAAAATACATGCATCCAAACTAATGATAATAATACTTTTTTAAATGGATTAGTTCACTTTACTTGTTAAATAATATCAAGCACATATTCTTATCAATTCCCATGGATGCTTTAGGTGGTCGGTAATATTCATTCATCTCTAAAATAATAATCTTGAAATCCAATGAAAACCTCTTCCATAGCACCAACCTTGCTTGGTTGTCCATCCTATCCATAAATATATGTTACACATTCCACATGTTTGTGATCTTCACTAATCTTCTTCAAATGTTTGCCAAGTTGAGTTTCAATGGAACAATTAAACATAAATGGTGTGCCATGTTTTCTATATTTTATGAAAGAATGCATGAATAAAAAAAAATTCAATCCAAAACTTTCATTATGTGGAAATGACATAATATGACCATTCGGACATAATAATTTCACGAAGAACATGCTAGGGCCTAGGACTTGTAAGTTCGTTTAGGTTTTTATAGCTTTTGGACTATGCAGCTTGAAATTTTTAATTTAGAAGTTTCCTTAAGTTTTTATAATTTTTGAACTATGTAGTTTCAAATTCCAAATTTTAAGCACATTAGGCAATGACATTTTCAAAACAAATTGTTACATAGTATTAAATTATTTATTATTTATTTGAAAATTTATAAAATAATTTATTATTTGTGTTGAAATTTTAATGAAATCAAAATTTCCATTGTCGGATCTGAATTGCAGACCTTCAAAGATAATTCTAAGGCAATCTGGACACACTATATTGTTCCATAACACTCACAAGAGCTAGTTTATTATTTTGTATAACCATTCCGTGCTGAAAATTTCAGAATTAAAAAATCAAGTGTTGAAGTTAGGATTGAAGATTTAATTAATTATTCAACAGTTTGTTGCCAAAATGGTAAAGGTACTATGGTATTCTTTGCAATGGATTCTATCCCTTTGCTTCAAATAAACAAAAAAAAAAAACTATTATAAAATATCATTTAAAACTTGCTTGATGTGTGATACTTTGGATGCTTCCATGAATGTCTCATTACATGGGATAGAGTTGGAACAAAATGTACTAAAGAGTTATCCAAAGGATTCTCTCATGAAATGATTGGAAGAAGTTCCAAGTTTTTCTTTGCATTTTATAATATTTGTATGAAAAGTCAAAAAACTTGTCAACTCATTGTTGTGCAAAACTTGACATTTTATCAAAGTTGGGCACCCACACCAAAAGACGAATAAAAGTACTTATCGTAGCACAAGAAAGGTATGTAGACCTATAAAAAAAAAAACCATGTAAAAAACATCAAAGCCATTCAATCAAAGTTATTAACAAATTAAATAAGTTGAATGTGTACATGCAACAACACACTATCGGTTAAAAGCATGAATAAGTAAGCCCAAGAAAGTGTCAAATTATTGCTGGGCTCTACAACACCCATACCCCACCCCAGTCATGGCAAATTCTGGGTAGTTAGGGGGGCCAATGTCAAGGTGGGCCACAATGAGCTAATATTAACCTTCACTGAATGAGGCCTCTTAGACCCTATTTTTAACACAGAAAATATTTAACCCTAAAGATGGACTTGTAGACCCTGAGTCATTCTAATGATGGGGTATTTGTAATGTTTAAAAACAACCCAAAAATAATTAAGATAAGTTTACCATGGTTAGGTGCTGGTTAGGTTAGGTGCTGGTTGACCCAAGGCAGGTGAGATCACCTAAACTGGTAACTTAACCTTCACCTTCTTGAGTGAGATGTCTGAGCTATATTTAACTTGGAAAATGTTAATTTTGCACTCAAAAGAGCCTGAGTTAGTCCAAGAATAGTACATGTATGATTTTTGGGAGGCTTTGGGTTTTGACTCATGTGGTGGTAGGACTGGTGTAGGTGATGGGTTCTACCTCAGGTGAAGCAGCACCCACACTCTGGCTCACCTCTGCCCACAAGGCAGCAGCATCTGGGGATCCAACAA
>Ga0209208_10010913_pt1 | contig 11698 bp, 9 predicted proteins | sample S1TSphfallax_3_FD_187694 | JGI IMG/M metagenome (GOLD analysis project Ga0209208, IMG submission 187694) | Host-associated microbial communities from peat moss isolated from Minnesota, USA - S1T2_Fd - Sphagnum fallax MG (SPAdes) (version 2) | ecosystem: Host-associated > Plants > Peat moss >...
TTAGCCAAGTTTGGTGATATTAAATATATGAAAAATGAAAATCTTAAGTGCCGTTTAATATTGTAGGAAATTGTGGTGATTTTTGACGATTTTAAATTTTTATTTTATTTTTTTGGCAGAAATTTGTCAGAGAAGAAAACAAGGAATTTGTGACAAATTATTCCCTTTTCAAAATATTTTTCGCAAATTGCAAAAGTTCACCACAAAAGAAATCAATCTGTCCAACTCTGGTTAATTACATCGAATCTTTTTGTACTTGAATTAATTACATACCACACTTTAGAAATAGTTATGAAGCCATAGATAGCATCATACCTTGTATAACTTGCATGTAGATCTTCTACCCTTCAAGTGGTACTTCAAAAATTGAGAGGTATATTGAGGAGGAGTCCATGCACATAACAAAATTTTTGAACCTACATGTTTTCATCACAAGGGGTTTACTTCAAACTTACTTCTATTAGCCTCCATGCACTCCATTTGAACATTTTTCAAATTCAAAGAAATTTGGTTTGGATGTTTGGATATATATACATATACTTGGCTTGGATCATCATATCTTAAGATCCTTAGGGTTGATAATTAGGAGATGATTCATTGTGGCAATTGATTGATAATGTGTTTAGACTCATTATAGATTATAGTACATTAAGGGATTTTGGCCCCTAGGTAATAATAATAGGTCTAGTATTTATATATGAGGATTTTGGAAAGATGATATTTTAGCTTGTGTTGAAACTTGAGATTAGTCATAGAGTTATAAAATATCTTGAAGGATTTTGATCTCTTTCAGAGGATGTTTTGAAGATTATATTTTTGCATGGTGAAATATTTGAGTTTCCATAATTCTTCTTTGGCCTTAAGATACCTTTTAATGTAAATGGCAAGGCCATAGTGTAACACACACCCCTTGTTTAATTTTGGTTAATAAGTGAATACACAAGTATGGTACTACAAAGTTTTTAAAGGATTTTTTTCTATGTTTCCTTCCCCATCTTGTTCCCTTCTTGGGTTATTTGTTCAACTACTTCTATATACGGATGGACATGTGTGCAATCGGTTATAACATTTACCGTGTGATGCCCATCACCAAGAAAGTGATAACAATATACGAAATTGGCACATTATATATTAAAATTTGTTACCATAGCAACAACCCCTTCAATCTATCCTTAAACTAAGGATTCCTAAAATCTAGTACTCATAAGTAAAGAACACTTCATAATTGCAATACTTCAATCAAAACATTTTGATGGCATAAGATATGATGATATTTTAGGGATTGTGGACACCAGGAACCAAGTATCTAATATAGTGACTTCCATGTCCATCGCCAAATGCGATAACTAGGTTTAACATGTGATCTAACTCTAGGTTTATTTTATCTTGCTCTAAACACAAGTGTTCTAGATGTTCACCAAGGTGCGAAAAAAGAATCCACTTTGTGGTTTTATTTCAGTTATAGCAATGCATAGCAAAACAATGAGTTTGTTCTCCTTCTCTTCATCAATATCCTTGTTTCCGCCCTCTTCACTCTTCCCCATAGTTCAATTATTGTTTTCTTTCCAAAGTCACAGCCATATTTCGAGGCTGTCCATTTTGGGCTAGCAATAGTCAATATAGGTGAAACAAATTATACTTAAACCTTAAGTGCTAATTAATTAAGACTGAATTAAACCTTGAATTGGGTCTTGATCAGAAAACTATGGAAAGAAGAACTGTATACCTGTCCCAACATTAAGCTTATCTGCGTAGCTGCTGTGGCCATTCTTTGTTACCGGAATCATATCCAATTTGGAATTCTGAGGATAATGATGACGCGAGGAAGAACCCATCGTGTTCTCATCATCCACAAACGCCCGTGAATAAGGATAACAATAATCGCTGTTGTATGTCATCGACCTGCTGTTGGATGGTGAGTCCAAAGACTGCAGTGTGCCTGGAGATCTGGAATATACACCCTGCTGCTTGTGCTGGTAGTATGGTTGAGGATACGTTGATCGGTGCTGCAATTGGTGCTGCTGCTGGCTGTTATGGGTTAGCCTTTCATGCAATGATGGAGCTGATGCCTGATGAAGATACTTAACAGGAGGTGAACTCCCTTCGTATCCTGCTCTTGAAAAAGGTGATGGGTCTCCTCCAGATCTGATGTTTGGAATTTTCTCTGAGGATGACGAACCTTGGATGTTCTGCTTCAATCTCTGTAATGCTTGTAATATGTCGCCCACATTTCTACTTGTGCTAAGTTCCATGGATGGTTGCTCCGCTGCCAAGGGTTCCTTAGGAGGAGGAGCGTCATAGCTGGGCCCATATCCAAGACTGAGTTGAAGCTCCCCGTTCAAGAACCCAGAATTCTTGTCCACACTTTCAGCTCCTAAATGCCTCGATCGGAGCTGCTGATATTGCTTCTCAGCAACATAGTTTCCCTGTCCCATTACACAAAGATGTTTGTATCTATTGTCAGATCTGCATGTCACCTCTGAATGTCATCAGCTCTGCATCTTCTTCACAACCTGAGTTCTTGAGGAGGATAAAAGTACCATATGGAGGGACAGACACCAGATTTCTAGCCCTGTATATGTGCTTGCCAAATGTGCTGTGCCCATGGACACATACCTATTATATCTATCTTGTGCATCTCATAGAGTCAAGGACAAACCTGCACTGACTGAGAAGTGTCCCTGTGCCAGACATTCGCCCCTTCATTGTCTACCAGTTCTTGGTATTGTTGCAAGTCTTTCTGCAACCCGTGGTCAGTGTTTACAAAACGAGACAACTGTGCAGTCAGAGCTCTAGGATAGGCAGTATGATCAATTTCTTGCCTTTCTATGCCTGCACCATAGTCCAATGATTGACTAGGTAGTTCAAAATTTCTATCACCTGCCCACCTAGAAGAACCTTCTGAATATGATCTACTATGATGCTGTTGTCCAGAAATTCCCTGTGCTCGTAAACCTCTTGCAGTGTCTTCCTTCTTCCCATGCAACATGATCTGTGATGACAACAGATTTGCTTCATTATGTGCATCCTGTAAATGGTGTGTCCCTGTGTCCACCAGGACTTGCCGTAGCCCCCTGCATAGACCTTCCCCTGGAGCATGCTCCTTTTCTGCTACTGTTGTCAGAACTCTGTGCTCTGGTTGGGCTGCCCTTTCATAAGCATCATCTGAAGATCTCATTATCAGACCTTCATCATGAGATCTATTATCTTCTTGTCCAACTAAGACACTGCTCTTGAGGTGTGATGGATGGGTGCCAATTCCTCCACCTCCAGCACTGACTTCTTCATCTTGCACGTTTTGTGAGTTTTGCTCCAGGGTTTGTTGAGCATCATAGTAGTTCTTCTCCCATTCTCTTTGCACACTCTCCTGAGCTTCATACTCATCATCGAGTGCTGTCAACCCCACCTTGCTTTCTGCGTCCATCTTTGCATTCTGAGCCTGTGCACTCTCTATTGCCAGACCTCCTGCAACAACCCATTGTGCCATGTTAATCTCAAGTTCTGTAACCTCCAAGAAATAGCAAGAGAAATGTCATCAATGGCAGAATCAGGACAGGACTTGGCCCCTCCTTACAAAACATTTAAGAACTCGTAGTATTTATCTCAAGGAAGCAAGGATGATTTTTGAGTCCACACCAACAATGTGCCTGTTCTCATTTGTTTCAAGTTGTGTACTTTGACCATGCGGTCCCATAGTTGTAGGAAGAATCTCCTGGAGGACTGCCGACACTTGACACATCCAGCTCACCAGCTCCGCACAACCAGGATCTTCTTTGCTCCTTTCTTCAGCAAGCGCATTTATCTCCTCGCTTATTTGACTCCACATCTTCCTCAATCGATCTTCTATAGCAACCCTAATTTTCAAGGAAAACCAGAATTTAATTTCAGCACATCTACCCAACCCAACAGCCATTCCTCTGTTGTTCTTTGATTTCTATCCAGCCTCTTCCAAAGCTCATTGCAGAATCATAAGTTGAAATGTTCTACTCCTTGAATCAAAGTCTAAACTACAGAAGTCAGAATCTAAGAATAACCTTGACTGATCCTGGCTCTGTGTCGAGCCATTTGATGTCTCCAACACGTTCTGTGGATCAGTAGGCCACTTATCAAGGACTGTCACATCTGTTGTGCATCTATTGGCTGCTACACTTGCATGCAGGTTTGAAGTAGAATCATTTGCAGCATTTGTGTCTTGCTGGGTTAAGTCAACTTTGATTGACTCTTTGTCATCATCAGTGCCATCTTGCTCAAGCTTTTTCTCTTCTTCAGCTGACATAACATTGGGCATGGGTTGCACCAGTGACGACTCTTGTGCCTGAGGTGGAGCAGCAGCCCTGCCTTGGGTGCCATCTAGAACTACAGCACCAAATGGCTCCACTGCCAACGTCCCTGAAACCTCCATTGCACTTTCTTTAGAAGATGAGCCTGGACCAATTGCAACAAAGCTCAATCAAGTTTTGAATTGATGACTCCCATGACCTTCTCAGCTCTCTCACTGGAAAGACGAGAAAGATTTCTGGCATCTGAAGGCTAGAGAGCAGAAACAAATGAAGGAAACAAGTAAAGATTAGAAGGTGATCCCTGCCTTGAGACAATAAGAATGACCAATTGCCATGCATTGCATCCAACTCCTGTCTACCGAAGGAAAAAGTCCAGAATACCCAAAACTGACAACAACAACAACCTTGCATCAAATAAAAACAAAAGAGTTTTGCAAATCTCAATATTCTGATGGGGAATCACTGACCTGCAGTTTTCAGTTCTGCCAGGGCTTGTTCTGCAGCTCTTTCAGCCTTTAACCGCTCATCAACTGTCTGTTCCAACTTGCGCTCCAGCTCTATCATCTGAAAAAATGCACACATACATGCATACAAATGAGATGCTGCCCAAAAGAAAAACAAAACAAAACTTGTACAGTTCATATTTGTTCTTTGGACAATACTTCAAAAAAAGGATTTGCTCTTGGAAAAAGGAAGAAAGAAAGCTTGATGGACACAACATGCCATCAATTACACAAGACTATTGTTGCTAAAGATCCAAGCTTGGCAAAATCAAGTTCAGAACATCATGAACAGAAGCATTCCATGGGCTTGGAACCTGCTGATGCAAAAACTTCAACATCAGTGTTGTGTCATGTTCTGTTACTAGAAGAATTGTCTCCTGCTTCTTGAGCCCAACATGCTTGTGCAAACCCTCCCTTTGATCTGTGAACTCTAAACCCTAAACCCTAAACCTCACAAGAAAACATGAAGACAAGTGGAAAATCCATCACAAGAGGCCCATTATCAGACTACACAGGCATGAGAGTAGAAACACATGATTTTTTGCTGCAGGCATATTACCTGCTTATTAAGCTCCTGGACCTGTTGTTTTGCAGCCTTTGATGCAGCACGTTCAGCCAATAGCCTGGCTCGTAAGAATTCAATTGTCATTGTCATTGCATCTTCCCCCAATGAAGACTTCCTGTGGAAAGGAGAATTAAACCCAATCTAAATCCTCAATTTCTTCAATAGACAAGGGTTACCTTCAAAAATCCCAGCTCTTCAGGATCAATCTAAACTACTTCACATGCAACACACACAATCAGGACTCTTCACAAACAATACCATTCACATACGCTGGGAGCTAAGTAGGCCTTCAAAACAGTGCCAGAAGATACAATCACTGACATTAGAAAGGATGGAATAGAAATCAAAAGGACTGCACAGAATCTGAAAGGATCCAAACAAGACTCAATACCCCATGCAATAGAGAATCCCAGATCCATCGTTATTGTGATATAGTAAAGAACTAAGAACCCTCCCAGAGATGAAATCCACAACCCTAAATACCTCTCATGTCCATGACCAGGAGAGTCACCGCCACCGATTTGTTCTGTTCCCAACTGTCCCTTGAGTGATAGATCACCAACAAGCTTTGCCTGATCCACCAGACCTAGACCACCACTCAGCTCTACATGTTGCTGCAGTTTTGCTACCTCCCCAGCTTCTTCTTCTTCACAGCCCGTCATCACCACCACAGCATCAGAAAGTACTTCCTCCTGGAGTGCATTTTTTGCATGATCCTGCATTCCTAATCCGGAGAGTTCTGGCCTTTTCTCCTGCTCTTTATCTTCCTCAGTTGAAGATTTCCATTTCAAAGGTCTAAGAGGTGGTGGAGTAACATTTCTGGGTGTCATCAAGGGACTCCCATTGCTTCCTAATTCCCTTTCCATCTCACTAGAGAGCCTTGACCTGATAGAGAAGACAGCAATCTGACAAAAACCCATCAGCATTCTGCACAATGGGTGTCCATGCTAGAATGGATGCAAATCTGCCTAATAAAGCTCACCAAAGCAAATATCAGACCAACCCAAGAAGGACTAAGGTCACCAAACACTCATGGACCAAAAGGACTTATGAACTGGAACAAAAAGCCAGATGCATTTTACAGGAAGGCAAATTCAAACAGCAAGACAATAATTTCTAATGGATGGAAGAGGAGAAGTACCTCAAGGAAACTTTGCCTCAATGTAGAGAAGTTAAATTTCCTCAGAAGGAAAACTCAATCTTTCATGATTGTATCCTTGGAGATAGGAGGTGGGGGTGGTCACACCAACAGAAGAAGGATGCTCAGTTGAGTCACAACACATGTTTGTGTCCACCGCACCCACGAAAAAAAAACCAGCTCCTGGAGACAGAGAACTTCCTCCTTAGGAAACTATCCTATGAAGACAATGAAGTCAAAGACATTCTGGACATAGGGAACTATCCAATCATCTAAAAACCTTCTTCCTGAGGATAACTGAGAAAGAAAGATTGGGTCCAAGCGTTAGACATCATTACATGCTTCAAAACATCAAACTCAAACATCTTGCCATTAGCTCTTCTTTGCTGAACACCCAGTCTTCTATACCACACAAAGAAAAGGACTTATCAAGGGTCAATATCAGGTACCTAGCTGCTTCTCAATACTTATGCATCAAAAGAACTATGGAAACTTCTTGAAATAACAAATTCCAAACTTGGACTTGACATACTCCTTACTACCTACTGGCTTGTCAGAACTGTTTGAGAGGTTCTTGGCAGATACCAGTGGTCTTGAAGGCTAAGGTTTTGGTTGCTGTTGCTCCCTGGGACTTCTTGCAGCTAGGATAAGGACCAAGGGATGATGGTTTTGGAGCAAGAAGTGGAATGTGAGGTACACATGAGAAAGACTGTAAATGACTCTTAAGACTGAGAATTTTAACTCTTGAATCTATGGCAGAAAAGAATGAATACCTCACTGATTTTGGAGCTTGAAAAGAGGAAACTTGTGGTTTTTTTTGTGAACTTATTTGTATTGCAGATGTTTGTTGAGACACATAAGATTTAAAGAGAGAAAACCATCAAGGCTTCTTCTGCACTCTGTAGCCAAAAGTTCCATGGCATGCTACACATGGACTTACAAAATAATCCAGCAATGAATAACCATAAGGAGAAGAATCCCTCTCTGTAGATCTATAGGCCAGGGAAGAGAGATAGTAGCAATAAGAGGGTGGGATTCAACTTGGGTCTTCCAAATCTTCTGCTATTAGAACAGACAGTAGATGGCTGTGGACTGCTTCTCCATAACATAGGAAAATTAGGCTTCTGAACTGTAGACAAATCTCCACCCTTTTACCTTTTAACATATAGCCTCTAGGAAAGAAAGATGAAGGAAACTAATCCATTTTCTTTCTACCCATGTCATGGGAGCAAGTTCAAACTTTGCGCTGTTGATTTTGGCATTTGTAATTTAGTTCCAGCTAATATGGTCATGGCACTGTCATGTCTCCTGGAAGATTGCCCATCTCAAGATTATTTTCAGCCTACGGTGCTTACCTTCACAATTCAATGGGATCCCTCCTAGCTAGGTCACATGTTCTTGTCTTATATACTACTATAAGCTTCTCTGGTGGAAATTTCTTTGCAAATTAGGGGTAGAACATCTGATGCAATTTCAGCCTAGGTAAGTTGCCGTCACAAGCCCTGCAACAACATCCTTCCCAAGAGTTCAACAAGGTGAAAAATTTACCTGTAACGTTCTGCATCCAAACAACTTCATTGTGAACTGAGAGATTCCAATCCCTGTAACAGAGAAAGCAAGGCCACAGAAAGTGAGAAAGGTGGTATCACACCACTGACAAGGGATATTGGCATGTAGTTGGAAATGAAACCCAAATTAGCAAGGCTGCTAGAAGTTGAATCCAGTGGACAATCCAATACAGCATCCAGACCAGAACTTCATTGATATCACAATTCAAGCATCTGGAAGTTGGACAAAGAAAAAGGACTACTCAAACATGAGCAAGCCACAGATGATCCCCTCTGAAATTATATGTCAATGTGCCATGATGCGTCCTTCAAAATGCCATGAGCAAATTACCACATGCACACTTGATCAATTGACACTTGATTTTTTCTAGAGTCTGCACAGCACACAGGATTCACAAATTGCAAAAATGTCACACAAAAATCCCTCAACAACTAGTACTGTCATATAAACCCTAAATCCAAAATTAAAAAATCCACAAGACAGGAGTTCTCTTTTCCTCGCTTGTCTTCGATCCACCTCGATCCACAACAGTTACTTCAGGTGGATCGTTAGCAAAAAGGTCATGATAAGAAGAAGAAGAAGAAGAAAAAGAAGATGATGGAAAATTCTGCTGTATAGTATGAGGATGGATTCATACCCGGGATCTCGATCCGCAATCTAAACAAACCATCGCCCGGATCTAATGAAACCTAATCACAGTGACTAGCTAATCATTGGTGGTGTTCTTGAGTAGCTGGGACAATTGAGTGTTTTGTAGGAGGTCAAAAAAACAAAATACAAAAAATACCAAAAAGTCCTCAAACGGGAATTGGGTGCCGGATTTGAAGCTTTACCTGCAAAGATGTTATGTTTGCGACTTTTTTGATGTCCTGAGATTGTCAATTCCAGACCCAAATTGTTGCAAATTCTGCTGCTGTTGCTGCTCCTGCAACGCGCGCTCAGTCCAAGACTTGCAGTTCCTGGCAGAAGAGAGAGTGGAAACTGGTGGCAAAAGATCTTGACCGTTGGATTCGCCGGCACAGATATGGGGAGAGAGTTGGTGGTGGCAGGATCTGCAATAGATCCGGACCGTTGGTTCTGGTGGTCAAAGATCTGGAGATCTAGATCTAGTGGGAAATGGGTTGGTTGGTTGGTGGTGGCAGCACTCTGCACAAATCTTGACCGTTGGATCTTCAAGGGGGGAGTCAGAGAGTGGGACATCGTTGGTGGTGGCAGGACTCTGCACAGATCTTGACCGTTGGATTCTGCTGCCAAAAGATCTCCAGGGGGGGTAGTTAGACAGTGGGAAATGGGTTGGTGGTGGCAGGGGAAGCTGCACAGATCTTGACCGTTGGATTTGTCGCTGAAGACCTAGAGAGAGAGAGAGAGAGCGGGACAGTTGGTAGGTGGCAGGAGCAGCGCTTAGATCTTGACCGTTGGATTCGTTGACAAAGATCTCATGGGGGGAGCTAGAGAGAGAAAGCGAAAAATATATAATTAAATAATTAAAAATTAAAAATTTTGTTGGGTTGGTAGGTAGGTAGGTACTGACAGGAAGCTTCACACAGATCTTGACCGTTGGTTTTGTTGCACATGATCTTGACCGTTGGTTTTTTTGAAAACATTGATGCTCAGATTGCCAAAAATTTTGGGTTTTTGGGCACAGGCCCTGCACAGATCGTGACCGTTGGTCATGTTGAAAAGATCTTCGGGTAGCATGATCTTCAGATTGTCATTTTTTGGAATTTCCAAATTTTTTATTCCAAAAATTTTGAATTTCATATTGACACATGAATTTTGTGTGTCTTCCTTAATTTGATTTTTATTTTTATTTTTTTTTAACGAATTTGGTATGTTTATTATGAAAACATGTCCTTGATTGATTCATTTTGTCAAAGTTTTGTGTGACTTTAATGTCACTAATGTCACCAATTTGTTTCATGTTTTTAAGGTTTTCATTGCCATGAATAAAATCTCATTTAGATTTTTTATTTTTTTTAATACGTGTGTCCTTGCAAAATTCTTGTAGTTATGTAATTATTATTTTTTGTAAATATTGAAGATTATTTTTTTAATATATTTTTTCTATAGCCATCATGCCTACTACTAAATTGTTTTCGATCGTGATATTGTTTCCTCCATCACAACAATAATTTCATTTTTGTAAATGACAGAATTGCTTATGACCAATGATTTTTTTTGAAAAATTGAAAAAAAAAATTTAGTGTGCATTTGATTAATTTTGTTAATGTTTTGGAGGAATTCAACAAATTTTGATCTCACAAATTTGAAGGGAATCAATTTTTTAAAAACCCCTATCTCTTAACTCAATTTGATATGTGTTGTGTGTGTGTGTGTGTGTGTGTATTCTATAAACATGTCCTTGATTAATTTTGTTAGAGAAACATGATTATAATGTCGCTAATTTGTGGAATTCCCTTTGTGAATCTTTGTTTGTGTAAAGTTACAACACATTTTTGGAAAGATTTGAAGGGTGGGAGAGAAGGATATCGATGATCACAACAATGCATGCATATGTTAGCATTGAATTTATTTTCCCTCTCTTTAGCTTACAAAACATTCACAATGTAATGGGCATGTGAAATGATGCCATATAGAAAAGTCACTAATAGAAAATATTAAAAATATTAAAAATATAAAATATAAAAATTATATATATAACAATTTTTAAAAAGAAATCTTTGTTGTCATGGACAAAAGTTAAAAATTTATTGTTGTTAGAGAGAACTAATTCCTTAGTGACATGCTAAAAAGAAAAAAGAACCAAGAATTAGAATTCAACATGGTTCCACACTACTTCACAAATTACCAATGATAATCAACTATTTATATTATTGATTAATATACCAATTTTGTGGGACATGGGTTCTTGTCAATCGTCTACCATTTAGAAGTCTAGTCCATTTGTGTTTAATGGATAGAAGGAATGGTGGATTATTACATTGGTTGTTTGGGGAGTGGAAATATATTTTTGTTGTTCATGTTGTTGTGCAAATGTAATTGGATTTGTGGTAAATTATAAATAGATTGTTCTAAGTTGAGTCCAAAAGTTACAACCACATATGTTATTATCAAAACCCAACAAAATGAATTGTCTATCTATTACATGACATCTACATATTTATAAATTTGGTATTTGACATTAATATATGTTCATTTGTAATTGTACTACATCATATAATAATCTTTTTATCATTCGTGCTTTTGAATCATATATTATGCAATGCAAGCCAATTAGTGGAACATGTATTCTAACTAATATCCAATGATTATTGTTATGAAAAGTTGTTGAAAACAGTTGTTTGCATATGTGTGTATGGTTCTTATGAATGCATGTGTGTTGTTGGTAACCTAATGACTATATTTTTTGAACATATAAGATTTGCATTGCACCTACTAGGTGTTGGTTGCTCAACAAATCTATTTGGATTGAGAAGTATGTTTTCAGAAGTATCTTTACTTAATTAAAAAATTTCATGTCAATAGTTGATGACAATATAATGAATGATGTCATCATCTAAATCATCATCTACCATAATCATTTTTTTTGTTTTGGGATTTGAATGGGTAGTGTTTGTCTTGGATTTTTTTTTTTCAATTATATTTTAAAACATGGATGGAATCATGTGAACCTTGAGTTTAG
>Ga0209208_10010914_pt1 | contig 11696 bp, 9 predicted proteins | sample S1TSphfallax_3_FD_187694 | JGI IMG/M metagenome (GOLD analysis project Ga0209208, IMG submission 187694) | Host-associated microbial communities from peat moss isolated from Minnesota, USA - S1T2_Fd - Sphagnum fallax MG (SPAdes) (version 2) | ecosystem: Host-associated > Plants > Peat moss >...
AATGTGATTTGGGGGAATTTTCCGCTTATCGGCGGAAAAATGGCAGGAGGAAACAGTAAGGCGATCGCTCTCCCATTATTCCCACTAATCAAGGAATATTCCGTTTTTAAAACCGATTATTCCTCCATAGCTAATATCCCACCATTCCCCTTGATTTTGCCATTCTCGCCATTCTATTGTTCTAGCTGATAGATTCTATCTCTAGCGGGTAATGCAGGTTTAGGGGGCGGTTTAAGCGGTGGTTAGGGTAGGGTTACTTTACTTTGGCGGGTAGCTCTCCCTGGTTCCTGTCCATAACGAATTTTGGCGGGAAGATTAGTAGTTTTTTGTAAAAACTTGTAAAAACAAAGCAGCAGTAAGCGATCGCCTACTTCCTGATTGTCGGATTTTGTCGGTAATTTACGGAATAGTTACGGTAATTTACGGGTTTTATCAGGAATGTTCAGCAATGGGACTCAGGAAGGCTTCAGGCAAATTAAGGAAGTTTACGGTAATTTTAGGCGTACTTCTTCCATCATTGACAGGGAATATTCCTCCATTCCCCCTGATTTTGCTGTTTTAGCCATTTTATTGCTGTGGCTGATTGATTCTATGTCTAGCGATGAATGTGGTTAACAGAGTGGTTACTAATAAATATTCACTAGCGCACTACAATTGAGATAGTCAATGCAAAAACTTCCTAATATATTGTGGTAGATTCGCGTTTATGGCAAGACGCTCTAAATGGGAACATCTTAAAAACGAAATAATTCAGCACTGCAAAGAAGGTAAGATCCCAACACAACTTTTCCCGATGTATCCCGACATCTCTCGGTCAACTATCTACGATTGGTATAAGTTGAGCCAAAAGCAAGATAAACAAGAATTGCACAATGAAAATGTAAAGCCGTTTGTGCTGCTGGAAGGCGGTAAAAAACAAGATATTTCCGATTTTGCTTTAGCCCGCGAAGTATTTAGAGAAATAGCCGATAATCCAGAAAAGCATAAGGCTGAAATCGTAATAAAAGCTGCTTTAGGTCTTATTAAATTAATTAAGCTCAGAAACGAGGTGTCGTCTGACATCCTTAATGAAACTCCTGTATCTAGCTTAAAAATAGAGCGAGAGAAGCTTAAAGATTTATCTCCTGAAGAATTGCAAAGGATGTACCAGGAAATAATACGCTGAGGGAGAGGCTAAAATTTTGGCATAATTCCGTTATTGCCCAAGGCTAAAGCCCTTATACTACCTATTGTCGGTATTCCGACAAATTCCGACAGTAGGTAGTAAGCTAAATTTTGTCAATTATCCACATCTTGGAGATGGGGTCTGGTTACATTGCCGGATTTTTCTTAAATACTGCATAATAACTCAGCTCACAATGTCCCACTATTTTCAAATGGGACATTTCTGAAAAGCTTGCTATACAACAACCCTGGCTTTTATAATTTTCTCTTATGTCGCATTATGTCTCACTGTGTCCCATAAATAAGACATCAACGAAGAATTCCGAAATGAGATTTGGATATTTTAGGATACTATCGGGATATTCCTAATTTCTGAAAGTCTTAATATATAAGACTTATAGCAATTGCTCAACGGGATCTTGAGCGCAATTACGCTACTAAATCCTGAGATTTTGGGAATAGCAGGTAATGATAATTTGGATGGAGATAGTAGGTTAAATTTTGGCGATTATCTACACCTATCAGAGCGCGATCGCATCTAACCCGAACGTCTTTACCCGATTTGATAATATCTATTATTTCCTTGGCTTTAACCTCCTCCTCATCCAATGGCTTGAGGGAATCTAATATTTTTCTTTCTTCAATAGTCAATTGTTGTAATATTCTTTTCTGGCTTACCTCATCAAATTTAGCAAGATGAACATGAGTAGATCCCCAATCAGCAGCAGCCACGAATTCTCTAATTAATTCTACATCTCCAAAAACGGGGTCATAAATTGGCGGTCTACTACCAAATTCATTTACTTGGCTAATTTCTTCTGGTTGTATTGGGTCTAGTAAGTTTAATTGTTGATGCTGTACCGCGATCGCTGTTTCTGGTTGAATTTCTGGTAATTCCTCAACTTTAACTACTTCTGCTACTGGTTCAGCTTCTGCAACTTCCTCAACAGCAGTTTTTAGGCTTAAGCGATATTCAACATACATTTTGGCGTAATTTAAACTATCAGCTGATATTCTGCGAAGTTTAATTTTTCTCCCCTCAATTTCTTTAGTCTCAAATTTTAATCCTATCTGGTCAAACAATTCTCCTAAAATTTGACCATTGGTTTTTTTATCAGTGGTGAGGTTTAGAACAGTTCTAAGCTGTTCGGGGTATAGTTTAGCTCGTTCAATTATGGCCTTATAATCTTCTGCTTCTATCCATTCCTGAATATTTAATAATTCTGGCATTCCTAACCATTCTCGACATTTACGCGCTCTGGCATTCCAGGTAATATCACCAGCAAATCTACCCTCACCATGTTTTAGCTGTCTAAATTCTGTGGCGTAATCTCTGGCTGCTGATTCGTCAACACTCTGACTTAACAAATAAAAATTATCTAATTGTCGCTTGAATCTGTTACCAGCATTTTTTAAAGCCATAGCAGCATAGCCAGTAAATATTTGCTTGGTTTTTTTATGCTCGTATTCAGTAGCTTCTATCAATTTCTCACCAAAATCACGCCGCATTCTGGTTTTAAGGTAAGCGGGTCTTAATTCTGCTGTAACCTCTTTACCCCCTAGCTCGATCGCTTCCATCTCAGAATCCGTTAAAAATCTAGCATTATCAATTTCCAATGCTTCCTTAATTTCGATACCATTCCAGCAAACCTTTAAATCACTTCTAATTTCCTTAGCTTCTTCCTTAGATATTGATTCGATTTCGTTAATACCATAGCCAACAGATTCTAAATGCTCTTTGGCAAATTGGCGTAAATACCTAGATGTAGCTGCTTTATGAGCTAGATTCTTGATGTTTAATTCAAAGTGATGGGATGTAAATTCATCTGTCATTGGCTCATACTCTGCTTTAAATGAGAGAATATGCTTTGAATTAGATTGATAGTTTGCCTTGTAATATTCCCTAATTTCCTCAACTTCTAATAAATCAGAGTTAATTCCTTTCGGTCTAAAGCCTTTCTCAGCCACCCATAAATAAATATCTTTACCCCCTCTAATTCTGTTGATAAATTGTTTAATCTGTTTGTCCATCAAAATACCATTACAGAAAGCAAAAACACCATGAATAAATCGCTGATTTGTTAGGTTTAACCCGCTAATTACAGAAGGAGAACAGATAATTAAAAGATATTTTTTAGACTCCTCGTTTGGATTGTCAAAAAATGCTTTAACCTTAGAATCTCCAATAACATCAGCGTTAATTTCTAAGATTAACTCGCTTAACTCTGGCATATTTAAGCGAACGTATTCGGCTAGTGTTTTACCACCTTTAACACCATTCTTCATATCATCCATAGCAAAGCAGGGTATACGATTGGCTAATTTAGCCATTAAAGTTTTAAGCTGTCCTTCTGGAGATGATGATATATCAAAGTTAATTGACGGCTTAACTGCTCGAAACTCATTAATAATAATGTTTACTGGTATTCCTGGTGGCAACATTGCCTTAATATAATCAATTTCTTTTTGGGTGATATCAGCAGACATAAAAATAGCTTTACCATCATATACAGATGCCTTGATACTAGCTTGCATCGTTGACAATATTAATGGTCTGATACCGTCTTTATTTGCGAGTGAACCAAAATTAAAGTCAAATACCTGATCTGCTTCATCAATTAAAGCAATGCCATTTTCTCGTAAATCTTTCGGGTTAAAACTAGTACAGCTTGGGGTGCAAAATGCAACTTTCTTTTTATTGGCATGATTGCTATCTAATGCTTCATCTTTATAGGCGAAAACTAGTTTTTTTGCGTTAGCTTTGGCTAATGATATGCGATCGTGCCAGCTATGAACCGCATCCGCCTGGTCAACTGTTGATTTTATTCCCTCTGTTTTACCTGTTCCGGTATCGCTGATAATAATATTCACTGCTTTATTTTGCAATAAACTCGGTAAAACTTCTCCTATGTGAGAGACATTAATTCTTTTAACATTCTGTTCTGTGATAGTGGATAATTTATCTCTAATCGCCTTACATTGTTCATAGTCTTTGTCTTGAAGTTTTTTAACTTCTGCGTTTTTAGTTCCTAGTTCAGCGATAGTAAAAAATTCACTACCAGAGATGTACTGAATTTGGCTAAAGTCAGTTAATTCATCAATATCTAAATGTTCTTTTGTGGTTTGTTCCCACCAAGCAAATTTATATGTATAGCCAAGCTTGGTTAATAGCTCGCATAGATTCTTCCACCGCTTAAGAACATTTTTGTTAATTATGTCTCCAGCATCGGGGAAGATTGTTAATTCTTTGGTTCCTCCCAATTCTTGAGAAATATCACCTAAATATTGCTCTAATAGTTTAGGGCTAGATGCAAATTGACCGCCGGATGCACCAATGATGATTAGATTTAACCGTGATGATGCTAAATACGGTTTAGGTCCAGTTCCTTCACATAAACCTATTCCTTTTGGTTCTACTTGGGGTCTAAATACAGCTAAGGGATTTTCTACTCCACCGTCAACAGGTAATCCTAAAACTTGACGACTAGAATCATTACCCCATCTGTACTTATTTCCTTTTTCTACTTTGTAGATCCTTAACTGCCAGCCAGTAATTCTGCCTTGCGGGTCTTTCACAGGGCATAAAAAACCATCATCAGCAACGATTAAGGAAAAACCATATTTACCCACACCTGGTAAATCATCTGGTACTTGCAAGGGAATTTTCTGATCCTTGACAACAGACTTAAATCCGCAATTATCAATCTCAATTTGGGTAAACCCTCGTTGTTCAAGGTCTACTACTGTGGTTTGGTTTAATTCTAAACAGTTAAAAATCTGCTCGTAGTGTTGATGGCGAATATCAGGGGATAAGCTTTTTTTGTTTCGTTCTAGTAGTTTTCTTTTTTCTTCTAGTTCCCGTTCAATTTTGCGGTTTTCCCATTCCTCTGCTGCAAAGTTACTTCTATGTAATACCCAAATATGCGTAGTATGACCTTTAGCATTATCATCAACACAAATGTATGGACCTTCCCTGTCGCCTTTTTTTGCTGTGGGAGTACAAGCGCAGAGAACGGCTTGCTCCTCATTGTCTTTAGTTCGGCACGTACCATCAGTACGCCCACTAATATGACAAGGGTTGTTTTTGTTTGTGGGCAATAGACGATCTGATAGAGATATAGGGGTCATTATGCTTTACCCCCTGCACTAACAATGAACTCAGCCAATAACTCATCTACCCCAACCGCCACAAGCATTGCTCTGGCTTCTTCTGGCTGCCCATTTTCAATGAAAGATGTTGCTAATGTCGTATTAGCAGAATTTAAAAAATTGTGGTTGGAATTATTGAAACTGCAAGGATGTAATTTTCTTACAACAATGCGATTATCAGTATTACGCCTGTTTTTTGGCGAAGTGCAAAAATTTTTCTGTTTAGGCTTGCCAATTATGGTAGGAATTACTATAATTGATTTATTGAACAATGACATTAAAGACCCCTTCTAACTTAGGAAAATGCCGAGCTAGAGAGGGTTTGCGTAATCAACGATATAAAGATATAATTTGTTTAAATTAAATTTTTATATAGTTGGTCTTGCTCTGGTTCGTTTCCCACTTGGTTAAAAAAATAAATTGCATGGTGTTCTTGGCGGAACGCGATTTATTTTTGTTGTGGTAACGTCTCTCTAGGTCGAGATCAATTTTTTTTGTTGTGGTAAATAACTAATTTTAATGTTATCGCAACGATCGAAAAAAGGCAAATGTGCTTAAGATGTAATTACTTAATAAGCAACATATTTTTTAGAAAAATCTATCAAACTTTGTATATTTGTATATTTGTCGTATTTTCTGAAAAAACACGACTTTGGCTTAGAAACTTTGCACCATGCGATCGCCGGCGATCGCCCCTGTAAGCTTCTAACAAATTTGGCATAAGATAAATTTAGGACAAGCTGTTTGAATGAACTGGTTAAGTAGGCGCGCCCAATTTATGCTGTTTCCTTTTAGTTTTTCATACTTAGCATTAGTTACTAATTAGTATCTATCCTCTGAATGTGAAATTTTTGACCTTCTGGTAAATTTACCAGAAGGGTCATTGTGGTGTACTCTTATTCCTTTTATGAAAAATTTTTCATAAAGCTGAGAAAGATAGGTCATTGTGCTGTACTCCCATTCCTTCCTTGCAATAAATAAAGATATTCCCAAATACGGCGCGTCTCACTCTGGAACTTTTGGGTTAACTCACTGATAGAGTTCTGGTAAATTTACCAGAACTTACTATGGTGTATTTCCATTTCTTCCTTGTAATAAATACAAATATTCCCAAATACGCCGTATTTCACTCTGGAATTGCTGACGGTCGATCGCCGCTTGCTGTCTATCGGCTGCTGCTTGCTGAACAGAAGTATCTACACGCTGACTAATTTCCCTAAAACCAATTGTGATAGCTTCCAGTTGAGCTTGTTGGCGCTGGTTGATTTAAGTGATGGAGTTTTGGAAGTGTAGGCGATCGCGTTCCGATTAACTTCTGGTAAATTTACCAGAACGTTACTGTGGCGCTCCTCCATTTCTATTTTGACTAGATAAATACTCCCAAATCCTGCGTATCTCAGCGCGATCGCTTTCACTCCTTTGGTTAATCTCGGTAATATTGTTCTGGAAAGTTTGGCGGTCAATAGCCGCTTGTTGGCGGTCTGCGGCTGCCTGTTCTCGGTCTGCTTCTGCTGCTGAACCTTGGAGTCTAACGGTATCAGCAATTTGGGTAACAATGCGCTCAAGTCTAGCTAGGGATTGACTTGTAAAACGTAATTCTCTTCTATTAGCATCCTGGATAGTTCTGAGTAAATCAATATCATCACCAAGCTGCTCTAATTGAGTACCAAAGTCATTTAATTTGACATTTATTTCATCAATAGGTTGTGAATTAGTCATTTTATGGTTTTCTCCATTGCTTGCTTTTTAGCTTCAACAGCGTTTTTACATATCAACTCTATTAAGTTGCTGAGTGTACGACTTTCTTCAGTTGCCCATTGCTCTAGTGATTCCTTTAGCGTCTGGTCACATATAAAAGCGATTCTAGGTCGTCTGGATACCATTTGTTAACACTTATTGTAACTCTATATCCAGCGTACCCTATAAATTCTCTCTGTTGGTTTATATGCAATCTTAGGAAATACCAAGCAAGATATGTTGACAAGATGCAACACTGTTGCTATATTAATCCCATAACCACAAATCAGTCAAGTATCAGCCACCGATTAATAACCCATACCTAGCTCAACTCCTTACCTCATAAGGTTTATGGAGGTTTGACGCTACAGATTGTCCGATACCCCTATCGATTACTGTATGACCATTAACCGATTAAAATCGATTGCTGTATGAACCCATGAAACCTCGACGCTGTAAGCATTCCACGAATTTAGATTTATTTCTTGACTATCCAGCAACTAAAACCCATCTAGCAGAGTTGTTAGGAGTTGCCAGGTCAACTTTGGTTATTTGGGAAAATTTAGCCTTTTGGCGTATTCTTTCTTTCCGGTCTGCTTACCCTCGACTTGCAGATGGGAGCTATGACAGAGAATCACCCCTCAGCCCTTACCAATGTTGGGTTTTATGTCGGATAGGTCGCCTAATGTCTCAATTACGACGGTCGGAACGGGTCAAAAATTACATTGCTAAAAACCCTAACGATTTTTCCCGCTATCACTTCCAGAAGTCCCAAAACCAAGTACAGCAAAGCATAGGAGCATAAACCAATGGCTAGACCTCGCAAAACCACACCAGCTACAGAAACAGCAACAGCAGCCCCAGGACTAAAACCTATGACCTCTAATGAAACTATTAATATCTCTGATTACTGCAAGGCTCAAAACCTCTCAGAGCAATCATTCCGGCTTATTCTGGAGAATATTCGCCCAGACGATTTTGATAGCGTCAAACATATCCCACAGTCAGATGTTGACTATGTGCTGGCAACACTCACAGCCACATTACCAGCAACAAATAACCCTCTCTCAATCGCTGAAAGTCCAGCCACACAACCGATGGAGCTAATTAATGCTGATAGCACCACACCAAAATCGACCCAATCGCCTGAAACTCAAGCACAGCAAGGAATAGAGGGTAATGGTGCTATTGTGGCTAATTCCGGTATAGGGGGGTTAACTCAAAATCAGCAAGTTAAGCAAGGGTCTAACATCACTCTATTAGACGAATTGATCGCAGCCAGTGAGGAAGAAATTAAGTTAGCCGATCTGGTTATTCAGTTCAAAACCCAACAAATTATCCAGAATCAGCAAGCCCGCGACGCTCAATTAGTCTCACAGTTACGGGAACAGCGCCTAAATATCCGCCAGGGTTACTTTGGAGCATTGAGAGACTTACAGGCTACCACGATTGATAAACCTGAAATCACACTAGATAGCCTCGACTTTGAGGCTGAAATTACCCGCCTATCTGCGGAATTGGGAAAGCAACTAGTTATCAACGGATAGAGGAATTGGAGAGGGAAATTAAGGCACTCAAGGCACGATATAAGCCTAAGTTCAGAATTAACCCTCTAATTGTTTTTGACGCTATTAACGCCACATTGACCGGATTATTTAACTTTGGGAGCTACCAGGATGATTAAACTATTTGACTGCTTAAATAATGTTCTCTGCTACTCTGTCAATTTCTTACTCTGTGGCAATTTCGCCAATATTAACTAACCCTAAAACCATGAATGACCAACAAATCCAAGAACTAACAAGCATTGAAACTCGGATTAATTACTTACTCTCAAGCTTACCTATTGGAGAAGTAAGAGCAAAATTAGTCAGTGCTAAAAAGTCTCTGCACTTTGCTATCTGTCAATCGCTCGAAGTAGACGAATGACCAATAAAAAAAGGGAAGTGTAGATACTTCCCATCTGCCTTGTAAAATCCCACTAATAGGAATATTTACTCCTTAATTATGCCACCCTCTAAACTCAAAACCACCACTTCAAAGCTTAAAGATGTAGCAGGGATAACCCCACAAGAAACCCTGATAGCTCCCTCACCAGTTGGCTCTAATTCTGTATTCACCCAATCAGTTGACAACTATTCAGGGCTAAATTTACCCACATTTGAACCCTCGCAATATTTAGCTAGTGACCTATTCTCTGACTCCTCCTCCTTACAGCCTACAGAGAAATTAGAGGCTGATAAACTTATTCAGTCAATTAGTCAAAAACGAGAAACTTTGAGAGTAGTAAGCGCTAATCTCTCCCTAAATACAGATGCTCTTAAAGTTGGTTCTCTGAGTGAGAAAATGTCCCAAGCTGGATTAGATTACAGCGTTCAAAAAATCACCACATCTACTAAACAGATTGGGATACAGAACGCACAAATACTACACCAGACGGCAACCGCCAAACTCGGTCAAACTTCTGAGAAGTACACCCATGAAACTATAACTCTGGAAGGATTACAGCAAGAAACAGAACAGCGTCGCCGTTACTGGATAGCTAAACTCGACTTACAGGAAACCAGAATTAGAGGTATTGAATTAGCCAAGTACAGCTTAGATCAGAAGATTGGAAGTATTGAGGCTGAGAGTGAAGTTATCGAGTAGTAATTATGGGAGTGTGATAACTCCCATTTAATTTATTTTGTGAGGTAAATTTATGGACTTTCAAGCACTACGGAACAGTTTTATTATCGGCTCTCTGTCTACTAGTTTTGGCGGATTAATTCTACTGGCTACACCTTATAACCAGTTTTCACAATTCCTTATAGCTTCTGGTTTAGGAAGTTTAGCCGCTAGTAATTTAGCTATTGAAAACTGTGGGAATATTGCCAGTAGAAAACTATCTAAAAAACAAGGTGAGTTAGACACTCTGAAAGGTGAGGTTAACCACTTTGCTACTCTATTGACTGCAAAACATGAGCAATTAACAGCAGCTATAGAAGCTAGAGCTAATCTTTTTAATGACTACCAATTATTAGAGAATGAGCTAGAGAGTTTAGAAACTGAATTAACCTCTACTCAAGAACAGCTAAAAAATACCCAACATCTAAACTTAGAATCTGCTGTCCATACACTGCAAGATTCACTTACAGAAGTTACACAGCAGGTTAACAATTTAATTCCTTATCTGGTTAAAAAGTATAAACTCGACGTTAAGGATTTACTCAAGGAATATCAGCTAGAAGTTAAAGATATTCAAGCCCAAATTAAGGTTTTATCAACTAAGAACACCTTAACCAACGAGGAGCTAATTAGTGCGTGTTTGGCGATTCAGCATGACACAATTCTCAAGGGCTGTACCATGAGAGCCAAAATGTATAAGTTGGCTATTGATGATTTACAGATGAAATTATGTACTTCTATTCCCATGACCTTACATAATGAAAAAATGCTGGAAGTCAAAACTTTCTATCTGGGTAACATCAAATCTATCCAGCAAGAATTTGGACAAGTTGCTGATAGCTGTATTAGTGCTTATAAGCAGGATTTTAGCGAAGTTGTTAACGACGGCTTGACCCAATCGCAAGAATTAGAAAAATTGCAGGGTGAGGTTATCAGCTTAAAAAATAAACTCTCTGAACTGTCAAAACCTCTAAAATATCCTGGTTTATCGGAACAAGCGCGAGTAGGTAACGCCATAATTGATTTTTACTCAAGACTTGGGTATACGCTTGACGCTATTGATTGGAGTAGCACGGAAACTGGTTATAAGTTAATGTTCCATACCAGTAGGAACGGTAGCAGGTTTATTAGTACAGATTTACTAAATGATGGTGATAGTTCAGCCAAGTTAAAAGAAGTATCCGCCGCGCTTAATAATCCCAAGTTTGAACAGGGCGATCGCGCTTCCTACTTTTCCCTAACCATCCAGACCCGCCATAAAACTAAAACCAGTTCTGAAGATGTAGCGCGGTTATGGGTATCAGCTGATAAATTCCCATCACTGGCTAAAAACTGGACCAGGTTAAGGTTAACTGGTGGTAGTGAGTCTGGTAAATCCCCAACGGCTGAAAATATCGCTGTCTGTATTTTGCAAAGTAGACCAGGAACAGCGAAGTTATTTAACCCACAGCACAACAGTAGTAAGAATTACTGGACTATTCCCGTAGTTGGGGAAAGTCACAATGATAGCGAGAATGGTATAGCCAAACTAGCCAAGTTGGTAGATTTAAGGTCAACGGGTCAAGAAAGTAGAGAACAGTTTGAACTCTACATATTTGATGAAATTGACTCTACCATGTCCCATACTCACGGCAAAAAATCAGCGATTGGGGATAATGTCAAGTTCATCATTAAACAAGCATCACATCAAAATTTAGGCGCTATTTTCATTGGTCAAAATGCTAACGTGACTAATTACCCAGGACTGGATCGCAGTGATTGGAATAGCGCGGTTAACATCCACATTGGCTCTAATTCTTATGATGCAATAACCAACAGTAATAAATTTACTAGTGATGAACAGTCTAAATTAAAAACCACTGCTGATAAACTAACAGAGTATTGTGAGTCAAAAAATGAAGAATTAGGATTAGGAAAAACTCACCCCCAAGCCTTCCGTTTTGCACTGGTTATAGAGCCAAGTAAATCGCCATACTTTA
>Ga0209208_10010915_pt1 | contig 11696 bp, 6 predicted proteins | sample S1TSphfallax_3_FD_187694 | JGI IMG/M metagenome (GOLD analysis project Ga0209208, IMG submission 187694) | Host-associated microbial communities from peat moss isolated from Minnesota, USA - S1T2_Fd - Sphagnum fallax MG (SPAdes) (version 2) | ecosystem: Host-associated > Plants > Peat moss >...
CTTCTTGCTCCAATTCCGACTAAGAAACTTTGATGTCCTATAGGTCATTTGTCGCAACCCCACTTTGAAGCAAGTGTGAGGATGAGACTCACACTCCCAAAAGTGGGAATTTGGAGTCCTCCGAGACTCCCGCAACTTCAGAGCTCGACAGCAAAAAGCAAAACACCTCGCCTTGAGGTGTTCTTTATACCATTGGAAAGGCCTTGAAGTGTAGATGTCGAAAATGGCCTTGCATGAGCCGTTTGGACATCTGCAGCACAAGTTATGGGCAAAAGAAGGGCCGAGAGTCAAACTGGCAGTTTGACTCCCGACCACAAAAAGTCAGGAATCGACCCGATCCCGGTGTGTGCAGATGGAGTGCGACACACCGTTGGAAAGCTCTTGAGGAGAGCTACAAGTTTGCTTCAGACCTCATCCCAATCCAAGGTCTGAGCCGGGAGTTATGAGTTCCCAAAGTCCCAGGAGTCCAAACCGGGACAATTTCGGGACTCCTCCTTGGGAATCCTGGGAATAAAAGCCATTTGGATGCGGGTGCCGCGGAGCAATGCAGAGAATACTATATGGGGGAAGGTGATGGCTTCCCCCGAATCCGGGCCGTGGTGAGTTAAGTGAGTCCAAGGTCTCCCGTGGCTTGTCCAAACACCAAAAGGGTGCAGAATGAGTTCTAACCAACTTATTGGTTGGTTTTGGATGCAGGACTGAATAACTAAGTAGCTTGTCCCTCTTCCTAGTCTAATCCCGGAGCTTTCAGCACACCCCTCTCACCCCCTTTAGTGCTGGAAGCTGGGAGTGGCACCAAGTCCCATCTACTTCCGCGTTTTGACATAGTTAGACTCTTTTGAATCTAACAAAGGACTTGGGGGCACATCATCATTCTTCTCTTCACAAACATTTTGGTTCCAAAATCGTAACCCAATTTGGTGTTTTAAGGTGCAAGTACGTAAATAGGAACCAAGAGGATTATTTTACAAAAGGAATGTGAGTCTTTTTTAATCCTTTTTCATTTTTTCACATGAAAGAATTTTGAATGAAATATTTTGCAATTTTTTATTAAAAATACATATAATTGCCCCAATATATCACATTTTTGTGTTAATCATTTTAAAATAAATATGAATTTTTCAAAGTGTGTAAATTCTACTAGATTTTGCATTTCATTTTGAAATTTTATCATAATTTTGAATCAAACCAAAATATGCCAACTATTTTTGGTTTTTTTTAATATCATGAACTATAAAAAAAAATTATATCATGCACATTACACTCCATTTACATTTGGTAAAGGACTCTTGAAAATTTAAAATTTTGAAAAATACTTTGAATTTTTAAAAATTTAAAATTCCATATCTTTTAAATTGTGAGTGTGTTTTGCACGTGGGTAGTAGGTTGTTATTATCTTAATTTTTTTACCATCAAAATTATGTCATTACAATAATCCCTTACCTAGTATTTTGTAAAATTAACCACATCTTATGCAACAACTATTCAAGTTCAAATGTCCTTCTAAAAACCCAAAACCCAAATTTTAATTTAATGAATTTTTAATTTGAAGACTTCAACTTCAACTTTCATATTAGTCACTTAACACAATTTTAAATGATTAACATAGCTTTAAAATGTAGAAAAAAAACCATATATAAAAAAATTCACATTTTTCACCATTATTCGACATGGTTTTTGGTTCCTATCTTTGTATTCACACCCTTCATACATTCTTTTGTTCTACATCTCAAATTTTTTCAAGATCTAAATTCATATTTTGGCATTTGATTTTTTGATCCATTTGCCTTTGTAGACTTTGAGTTACTATTTAATTCAAATTGATTTATTTATGTTCAATTTCCTTCAATTTCTTGTATACTTCCAATTTGAGTCTTTATAGCCTTTACCACTTAAACCTTTATCTTCTATTTCCAAAAACTTAGAGACTAAGATTTTCAAAAACAATATTCCCTCTTTTGAATTTCAACATCTATAGAAAACAATGTTTTCAATAATCCAAAATTTTCACTATATATACATAATTTAAATTTTTTTTGCTTCAAGTTTGTTTTTCCCCTTGAGATGGTTGCCAAATGGTAGGGGTTAGATTCTACATTAGAATTGTTCTCTACCTATTTAAAAAAATACAAATGATACTCTCATTAGTACTTTCAAGCAAAAGCATGGTGAAGTAGACTAGATAATTACCTCATAACAAAAATGGAAAGTGGCCATCAAGTAGGGCTTGGTATATTGAAATTTAAAATATTATTTACTTTAATGTTTACTTATATGAATTTTTTTGACTTTTTTATAACTATGTAAAAGCCACATGTTTAAAGAGGTTTACATATATTCATCAAAATCAAATTGATGTCACAACTTGTAAAATAGGTTTAAATTCAAGTACAAGTATATTAAATATTGGATCTATTTTATTTTTAAGTCAATGACATGCTAAATATACTAATGGACTTTGAAATTTTTCATAATAGAATCAAAATATATTTAGAAGTAGGAATGAAATGCAATATTAACCTGTTAGTTTTGGTTATACTTATTACATATTTTTATTAAACTAAAGTTTTTCAAATTTTGTATTCAAATCATAAAAACTTAATAGAAACATGGAGGTTTCCATAATGAGACTTTTAAGAAAATTTGAACCTACTTTCTTATGTTTATGTTGAAAAACTACCATATTTAAAATTTGGATTTAGGTGGACGTACTTTTTGGTCCACTTCACCATGCTTGGACCCCATGCCTTTACTCAAGGAGATCTTTGACACCTTTAGGTTTAGGATTTTTAGCACCTTGGACTTATGTTTTGGCTACCATCAATTGTTATTAGGGAAGGATGACAAGGTCAATACAACACTTTGGGGAATTTAATGAAAAGGATTGTTTATACTAATAACAATTTTTATAGTTTCGTTTGAAAAATGCTCATGCAAAATGTATTATGGTTTGAGTCTTGGCCAACATCTAACAAGTTGGAATCTGTAAAGCCCATCTCCTACATCAATGGTATTATAATTTATAACCTAATTCCAAGGGATCACATACATCATTTGTAGGAAATGTTTCATTGATGTAGGGAACATAACTTTAAGTTACATTTTAACATTTATGTTGATTATTCCAAATTCAAATGGAATAGGGCAAACCCATTGTTGGATGGTACCATTAGGAACATCACACCTTGAATAAATATTTTCATAAAAACATTCATGGGTACATTTATTAAGTTCCATATGAAATTTTGATAATATCAATAATATTATGTATCTTCCTAATCATTGCATTTAGAAAAAGTTTAAAAAATGTAATAATAGTTCCTTTCCTCGAACTTTTTGGTCACGAACACAAATTTGAAGCATGATTTGGGAATTTTTTGAAAATGTTTTCCCTACTTAAGGTAATTTTGAAGTCATTATTTTTATTTTATTTTATAAGGCAATTTATTGGTTAAGTACCATTTATTTATGAATCTTTAAAGTTAAGGAATGTGATTCCTAAAAGCACCACCACTATTAAGAATACAAATTTTTAACAATTTCCATTTTTTATTCCAAAATAAACTTCAAGTCATATATTAAGGTATGCAATGAACAAACATGAAAAAAACCATTATATAGTTGTGAAAAGGTTTAAAAGAAAGGGCCCAACAAAATGGTTTGGCCATTTTTTGTTCTTTAACCATTCCATGAGGTGGTTCCTAGCAATACAACCCAAGGATGGGTTTGCCTACATCACAAATGGTTTCATTATTACCATGAATTAATAATGAAAATCTTGTGAAGTTCGTTCATTCATAGGTTTATACATTTTACACATGAATATCATGCATTGAAAACAAGTTTGACACACGGATAAATGTGTTGACGGATGAAATATGAACCTATGAATGAATGAATGTCACACGAATTTGGCATCTTCTTGTAAATTTGTTTTTCAAATGTGTTTTCAATGCACGATATTAGTGTGTAAAACATACAAATTAAGAATGAACGAATTTTGCACAATTTCCATTATTGAGTCATGAAATGCTAAGTTTGTGATGTAGTACTTGGCTCACATGATTTATCCTAGTGGATTGGGGGTTCAAATTGCCAAGGTTGAGACCATTTCAAAGGTGCCCCAACCATTGGATGTAAGTTAGCAACAACCTTTCCTAGACATGTAATTATTATTGGAGGTTTAAATTTCAAAGATTTAGTAACATTGCTAAACCTTTAACTCAATTGATGAAGAGTGACTAAAAATACATATAAGATCAAACGTAGGGTCCATCCTTTTAAGAATTAATGGTCAAGTTCACATTAGTTTCCATTTTGTAATAACCCATATGAAAATGAACCTTTTAGATACATAATGATTGGAATACTTTAGAATTGGGAAACTTGTTTACCGAACTTGATGATGATGTTTGGAAGTTTTTGGTGGCATTTGCCAGTTGCTCTAGCAATAGGATGGAGGCAAAGTATAACTCATATAAGGGGGAACGCTTCGATGTTGTTTGGGAAATTTCATCATTCTGATGTTATTTTTATTTTAGCCTACACATTAATTACATATCACCAGCTATTTAAATTTTTGATGGAGTCAAATCATTTCACAATGCAATTGGTAAGATGGGACTTTTCTTACATGAATATGATTTTGACATTGTCGATAATGTTGGTAGGGTCAACATGGATGATGATGAAGTAAATTGGAGCCCAAGTTCCAATGAAGGAAATACCATTGGGGTTCATTGGCATAAAGATACAAATTTGGAAGTGGTACCAACATGGCATGCTTTGGCATATTTATGTATCATGCTAGGATGTTCTTGGGATGTACCCCAAATTAACATGTGTAACAAACATTCTTGTGATACAAACATTGAATTAAAAGGTGATGGTGTCCTAGACATACATGAAGATGCACTTGTTATTTCATATTTGCAAGCAAGTGAAATCTTAGTCAAATTATCATTCAAAATCATGACTAGGTTGTGCATAGGTCCAAACGGTTTGAATGGGAAGGTATTTCCCTCCTATGAGTGGGGATGAATGGATGAGTGTGAATAGTGCTTCGTTTATAATATTATGAGGGCCTTGTATGGCATGTTCATAAAAAATTAGGCCATGTTTTGGTTTTATTGGACTTATAGCTTCATTACAAGAAAATGCGACTTTTCAAAAGGCCAATTTGAATAAAATGTCCACATTGACCCAAGGGTATGTCCATTTTGACTAAAGGTTTGGGGCATGACAAACACTTGTTACATTTGACGAAAGTGACATTTTTCACCAAGTGTCAAGTCGAAGATCTGGTCAAAATGAACAAATGTCCATTAAAATGGCCATGGTTTAATCAAATTGGCCATATTGAATGGATAGGGTTTACTCCAATTGACCATCTTGATTTGACCCTTAATCAAATGAACCATACTCATTTCATGACTTAGCCTATTTGTTAAACCTAAGCTACTTACCTAACCTAACATCACTAATAAGTTATGTTAGGCCTAAACTACCTATCTAGCCTAACATAATTAATATGTTAATAGGTTATTTGTTAAGAAATAACCTAAGTAATAGCCTAGCTTAAACCTATCTAGTAGGTTACTTATGATGTAGCCTAAAATTACTAAGTAATCTATAATTAGATAGTGTAAGCCTTTGAGGTAGGTATCCTAAGTGACCTATGTTTATTAGGTATACCTATTAGCCATGTAGGTAGCCTATTAACCTAGGCTTACTAGGTAAATAACATAAGCCACCTAGGCCTAGTAGGTAAGTAGCCTATCCTATTAGCTAAGCAAGTAGCTTAGGCCACCAAGACCTACTAGGTATAAAGTAGCTTAACCTAGGCTATCGAAATCTACTTGGTAGCTATGTACATAGCGTAGGCCACTTCAGTCTATTAAGTATGTATGTAACCTAGTTTAGACCACCTAGGCCTACATGGTAGGTATTCTAACCTAGGCCTATTAAGTAAGTACGTAGCTTCACCTAGGTTACCTAGATAGGTATGTAACCTAACCTACGCTATTTAGGTAGGTATGTAACTTAACCTAGTCTACCTAGGTAAGTACATAACTTAGGTAGCCTAGGTTAACCTAACCTAGGCCTACTAGGTAGGTATGTAGCCTAACCTAGGCTACCTAAATAGATATATAGCTTAAGTAGCCTAGGTTAACCTAACTTAGGCCTACTAGGTTGGTACATAGCCTAACCTAGGCTACTTAGGTAGGTAAATAGCTTATGTAACCTAGGTTAACTTAATCTAGTTTACTAGGTAGGTACATAACCTAACCTAGGCTACCTAGGCCATTTAAGCCTACTAGGTAGATATGTATCTAACCTAGGCTAGGCCACCTAGGCTACTAGGTAGGCAACTTAGCCTAGTATTAGATAGGTAGCTTAACCATAAACCTACTTAATAGGTTAGGCTACCTACCTAATATGCCTAAATTAGATCTATTAATTATAGGCTAATAAGTACCTACATAGCCTACTAAATAGCATAGGCATAAGTAGGTATAAACATAAACTTAGTAGGTACCTATAAAACTTAATAGATTATAACCTACATGTTATGTAAGTACATGCATTTATTAATAGGTACCTCCTACCTACCTTTAACCTACCTATTTATGTAAGTAGTGTAAAAAAATTCAAGTTCATTTAATGTAATATGTTGAAAAAGAATTCATGGAAGTTGATTACAATATGTTAGTCCAAAATCATGTTTATTACAATATGTTGTCCAAAATAAATCACCTTATGGGATGGTGGCACCATGGTTAAAGACTTCAATCTTCAATGTGGAGGTGAGGAGTTCAAATCCCCACACTTGCAACCTAGGCTACCTTGACTATTTAGGTGACATAATTAGGTAGCCTAGGTTGCAAAACCAACTAAATCACTTAGCCTAGGCTACTTGGGCTAGCCTAGGGGGCTTAGCCTAACCTAGGTGGCTAAGCTAAGTGGTCTAACTTAGGCCTAGGACATAAGGTTGGTAAGTAAATAAATAAATTATTTTTGGCATTAATTATTAGGTTTATTAATTAGGTAGATAGGTTAGGGTAGGGTAGGTAGGGTAATTAATTAATTAATATTTTCATATTAATTTTAAATAACATAATTTAAGTAATATATATGTATGGTTGTTGTCCAAATTATATTATTGTCATGGTAGTTTAGTAAAAAAAACCTAATAAAAAAGATCAACCAAAAAGACCCAATAAAAATGGTTAGGTCCAAATCGACTTGTCTAGAATGGCAGTTTTGTCAAGTTGGACCTAGGGGAAAAAAACCATATGGGGGAATTTTTCGACCAAAATTCCCAGTAAAAAAAGACAGGATTTCTTGTAATGTTTGTTTTCGGCATGTTATTGGTGACAAGGGATGCAATCATGGGTTTGGTAGTTTCTTTTTTGATATGTGTCATGTGACCAAGTGTAGGCATCATTCAACATCATTTATAACCATTGCATGATGGGGTTTACTTATCAATGGAGTTTGGATTTTGTTTGCCCATTGAATTTGGTAATGCAACATAATTAATACATTTTGGTTATGATCAAACACTTCTCAAAGTGGCTAGAGTTGGTGTCATTGCCAAATTATAGTATTGAAAGAGTTGCCTATGCATTTTTGGATTATAAAATTAGCCAATTTCATGTTTCGATTAAAAAAAAAATTGTATCATTTTCACTGTATTTTATATTATTTGGCCATGAGCCCAAACTACCAAGCTCAATTGGATTTCACATGAAATTTGTACAAACTTATGAAGCTTGGAAAATTTGTGATGCTTTATATCATTCTCGTAATGTGGATTGCCAAATTGAACCATCTTTGGCTATTGTCCACTTTGCCAACCTATGTATGTTATGTAGACAATTTTTAAAAGCAACCACTATGTTGATTTATGATCAATGTTCCAATGGTTGGCATATGAGATGTCTTACTCCACCACTGAAAGAAATACTAGTTAGAAAGTGGTTTTGCTTTCGATGCACAAGTTATATAGATTTAAATACCTATTCCTATAGTTAGATAGTAGGAATATCTTAAGTTTTCCCCATGATGATTCACATTTGGTTAAAAATTTGAAGGATTGTAATTAAGCAATTAATGATGGGACTCACATTTGCATTTTGCTATACATAGGCCATGTGCAAATGTGAGCCCCATTGCATTATGTAAGTTCCATTATGATACGTTGTGTTGTGGATTGTGTATTGGGTTTAAATTCCTACAAGTTTTACAAATGAATATATTTTTTGGTTTGGAGGTGAGGCAACACTTAAGGTGATTTATCTTGTTTGGTTTATGTGTGTATGAACAATGATAAGTATAAGCACCAATATGATAGCACACAACAAGGATGAAAATGTGATTAGGTGGACCCACTAAAAACCACCTCAAGGAATGGTTGAAGACCCAAAATTAACAAAATAATATTCCTAGGCCCTTTCCTTTAAATGTTTTCACAACTATAAGTTAGTTTTTTATCATGTTTATCCATTGCATGTTATAGTATATGGTCTTAAATTTTCATTGGAATCAAAAATTGTGAGAATTGTTACAAAATTATCGCTACACCAAAACATGAAAAATACAATCACATAAGTGAATGGCATTGTAATTCTAAACCACATATATGATTGGTCATGACTACATGATTGGTAGTCCATATGAATAATGAAATTATTTTTCCTACCCAATTATATGATGCCATGTGGCAATCAAATTTTAGTTAAATAATGACACTTGGGACTTAGCCTAGCCACCTACTAGGTTTTAAGAGCTTCAGGCTAAATACCTTAGGTTAGGCGACCTAGCCTACATGTCAAAGCTTAAGGGGTTAAACTAGGCAACTGGACTTAGGTTGTAAAAAAACAACCTAGCCTATGCTAACCACCTAATTTCCTAAAAAGGTTACCCACTTATAGTCCCTTACAAACCTGTTTGCATATAGGAAGAAGATAAGAAGACTCAAACCTCTCACCTCCACTTTGAAGGGCCAAGTCTTTTACCATTACACCACCACATTTTTCTTACATCGAATGAAGTTATCACAAACATATAAAGAATAAGTTATTTTAGCTTAGGTTAACCTACCTCACCTTAAGTTAACCTAGACTAGCCTAGGCCACCCAATAGTCTAGCCTAAACTTCCATAGGCTATTTTAACCAAATCTACGTTTTCCTAAACTAAACTTCAGGAACCTACTTTACCTTGGGGCTACTTAGGTTAAATTAGAGTATTTAAATTTAACTTAGGTTAAACTAAGTTATATTATGTTAAATTTGGTTAAATTATGTTATTTAAGTTAAATTTGGTTATACTAAGTTATACTTAGCTAAACTAGGTTACAGCATGTTAAACTTGGATAAAGTAGGTTATTATATTAAACTTGGATATAATAGGTTATATTAAATTAAATTTAGCTAAATTAAGATATATTAGGCTAAACTTGGTTTAAATAAGTTATTTATGTTAAACTTGGTTATATTGGGCTATAATATGTTAAAATTTGCTAAAATTGGCTTAAATTGATTAAAATATTTTTTCACATTAAAATTTGGCTAAATTTAATTAAAGTATGTTATTAGGTTAAATTTGACAAAACTTGGCTAAAATTGACTAAATTTTGCTAAAATAGGTTATATAAATTAAAGTTAGCTAAATTTTACTAAACTTGATTAAAATATGTTATTTAAATTAAAGTTGACAAAACTTGACAAAACTTGGCTAAAATTGACTAAATTTCGTTAAAGTAGGTTATATAAATTAAAGTTAGCTAAATTTTACTAAACTTGATTAAAATATGTTATTTAAATTAAAGTTGACAAAAGTCGACAAAACTTGGTTAATTCAGGATATTTAGAGTAAACTAAGCTAGTTTAATTCATTTTGTTAAAATTTTGTTCAACTAAATTATCTAGACAAAATCGAAGCAAAATTAGGTTATTTGCTAAATTAAATTAAACAAATGTACTTAAAGTAAACAAAACTACTTGGATTAAATAAGGTTACTTAAACTAAATTTATAAATTAAATTTAATGGAAATTAATCTCAAAAGCTAAACTAAGACATTAAACTTAGAGGTTTAAATTCAATCAAATTAAATATAAAGATTAAAACAGATTAAACCAAAGTCAAACCTAGATTAAATGTAAATTTATATTAAATTTAAACACATGTTCATATTTATTTATTTATTTATAGTTGGTCAAACAAAATCAACCATAATCAACATGACTACTAATTGTGTAGTTGTAATTTATAGTCATATAATTACCTATAATTATATTTATGTAGTCCTAATAACAATTATAATAAAAAAACTTAATAATAACTAAAATCCAAATATAATTACATCACTATAATTAACAACAGTCACAACTTGTTTTAGTCATGAAAATCATGTTTTGGCATAGTGTATATTATAAACTTTGAAATTTATAATTCAATTATGCTTATTCAATTAAATGCCCAATAAATAATCAAATAAATAATTTAAAAAACCACAAACCTTTTGTGGAAAGTGTTCTTGACCCAAAAACAAATTCAAGGAAAGTAACCACTATAACATTTTTGAAACTTTTTCAAATATAATGAATAAGAACATCAAAGTTTTGGAAAAAAAAATATTTATCATCAAAGTTTCAAAGTCTTGGTTAAGGTCAAGGCCTGCCTATTCAGCCCTTGGTTAAAGTCAAGGCTCGCCTATCTAGCCCTTGCCTAAAGTCAAGGCTTGCCTATCCAGCCCTTTTTTGACTCCTTATTGTTGGAGAATTGACCTAGTTTGCCAATTTTGTGGCTAGAGCCTAGAGCATTTTGCAGCATTCCCCCCTCACACTAAACAGTCTTCAACACTCCAACAATGTTCCCAACCTTTTTAATGCAAAAGGGTGGGCTTGTAGATGATGGATTTTATCAGGTGTGCACACCCCCATACTTGCCCTACCTAATGTTGATTGTCATTGGGTAGCCACGAGTCCTCTTTGCATAAGGTCTTTTACCTGATTTTTGTTGATTTTTGTTGATTGTTTGCTTTTGTTTTTTCTTTGGATTGTGTCTACTTGTGTTCTCATTTGCGATTGTCCTTGATTTTTATTTACAAGGTTTTTCTACCTAATGAGCTTGCCTAGGTCAATTACTTGGCAAAATGCACCATCTACAGCCTACTCTCTAGTACATAGTTAGGCAGGAGGGGCCACCTCGCGCTCAAATTGGTTGTTGACTGGACATGGGTTATAACTCAATTTAAACCCATGTGTGCCGTGTTGCTTGATTGGTTGAGCTGATAAATCTTGTATCGAGGTTGGTGGGTGAAGGCACAAGTGGTGATGCTTATAACCGACACCACATTCGCTTCCCAGGAGTGCACAACATTGGCCCAGTATTTCTACTATGACCAGTGATGGGGGAGCAACCGCCCGCACCTTCAACACCCCTCAATCAACCATGAGTTCTGGACTACGTAACCCGCTCGAGCAGCCCAGTTAACAGAAAAAAACGAGCCGTGGGAGTACCCGGTTTTTTTTCATCCAAGAACTGGGCTACTCGAGCCACGTTATGGGACATAATCAGTGATGCAACGGACTGGATTTCACCCACCCGTGACAAGGTCGGGTGTCTGGGATGAATGCTGTTTTCACTGTCCACATAACCCCCCTGTGCCCAGACCTATCCACCAATGGG
>Ga0209208_10010916_pt1 | contig 11695 bp, 12 predicted proteins | sample S1TSphfallax_3_FD_187694 | JGI IMG/M metagenome (GOLD analysis project Ga0209208, IMG submission 187694) | Host-associated microbial communities from peat moss isolated from Minnesota, USA - S1T2_Fd - Sphagnum fallax MG (SPAdes) (version 2) | ecosystem: Host-associated > Plants > Peat moss >...
TGTAAAGATCTTAAAGTGGTGTCCTTCTTTAGGAACCCAACTTCATATGAATCTTAAATTAGTGTCTTTTTTTAGGACTCTCAACTTGTAACAATGTTGTTATTGACATCATTATCATCCATCGCTTGCATCATTGTTGGCATCAAGCTAGTTGTTTGTATCGTTGTTAATTCTCATTTTATTTTTAATTAATTTTTAGTTAATTCTAAGTTAATCTTTAATTAAGTTTAGTTGATTTTCAATTTATTATTAGTTAAGAAGCTTTTGTTTTTTAGTTGGTGCACACATGAAAATTTTTATGGAAACTTTCTTGCAATAAATCTTCAATGAAGTATAAATAGAGGTAAGACATCTCATTACCTTCAGTCTATTTTGGGTACGATTTTTTGTCATAACTTTTGTTTCCATACGTTATTAAAATAATTTTTTGTTTTATTCATCTTTTAACATATATCATGTTTTTGTCTTGTGTCTTTGTGTTTATAGTCTTGGATCATACTTAGGTTTACATTTTTTGTGATTTGTTTTCCTTATTGCGTTCTTGGCTTAGTTCTTATTCATGTAGGTTTTTGTGCCCAAAATTTTTGCATTCTAAACAATACATTTAGAAATATTCAACAACTTAATTAGAATAAAAATATTTTGATGTGAAAATGTTCTTATGTCAAAAAATTGCAAAAAATGTTGCTTATTAATTTTAAGGTTGTAAAGAAGGTAACAAGAAATGCATGATCAATATTCATACAATTCAATAATTTGAATCAAAATGTAATTACACATTTTAATTGAAAATGGTGAATGTTTTAAAATGCTGGTAATTTAACTATATATGAAAATCATGCTAACTTACCAAACATAACATTCATATGACAAAAATATCATTTTTAAGATACAAAAGGAAAAGTTTAACCTTTTTCAATCAAAAGACCTACAATCTTGAACTAATGTTAAATGGCATATTGACAATATTTGACAATCTCAAACTTACAACAAATATCTAGTAAGAATATAGAACACTTCATTAACCAATGTTGGGTCATTATCATAAATGACACTTGATAAACAATGGTTCTCAGGCCAATTCTCAAATATGTATTAGTTAGAAGCACCTAATTATAATAATGCATTTTAAACCACACCTTAATTTGTTGTTCAAATATTTGGGGATGCTAGATTTTTGTAATGAATGATTTAAGGATGTTTAAAAAGTCACATAATAAGACTACTTTTGTCATTTAAAAAATAAAATCCCCTCGTGTGGGATAACTCAAATTGTAATTTAAAATGACAATCTCTGTATCTACATGCCTTAATAAAGGGATTAAAAATAGGTACCCAAAGGTTGGTTTCCCCTCCTTCTCGAATGTTTTTCACATCTAATTCATTTAAGATCTCAATTTGAGCACATGTGGTTTCCATTTTAAAATCTTTGTTTGATGATATTATAATTTCTCTTTATAGGACCACATTAAAACCTTAATTTGAAGAATTTGGAGGTATGACACCACCACCATTTAAAAGGCCAATTACTCACCATTTAAAAAACTTCTAAGATTTTTTTTCTTTCAAAATTCATAATTAATAAAAAATAAGTCCAAGAATTTAGCTTCAACTTGGGTTGAGTTTAAAATTGTCTTGTCTTTTTAAAAATTATATATGTAAAAAAAATTGAAGTTTGATTTACTCATATTGTTTATTTTGACAATTCTAGGTGCTTTTACTTTAATTATGGTTCTCAAAAAAATCTAATAACTAATTCTAATATACAAATGCAATTTTAAGCAATCAAATAACCAATCATATAACCTTTTATAAGATTGTAAATTTTTTTATCAAATATTAAAATTGTTTGTAAAATCATGTTCTTAAGGGGCAAGTTTTGCTAGTTTGATTATGATAGGCCATGAAATGAATAACAAGGGCTGAATTATTTTCAAATGAAATTAACGCAGAATGAAACTAAAATTTGCACTAATTTTTGTGTAAAAATTATTTTCAACCTTTATTTTCTTTAATGTTACATTTTCATTGCTTTGACATGTATTATTACTATAATTATTCTCAAACTATGTGCATCTAATCCTAAGTTTTAACATTCAATGCCTTAATTTAAATGAAATTTCATTACTTTACAGATAATAATGCATAAGGGTTAAAAGAAAGGTTAGGGGATGAAAGAAGGGCCTAAAAGCAAGATGGCTTTATAGATCTTTTTATTTTGTGAAAACTATTGATGGTGCAACCTTGCAAAACTTTATTGATAAACACATCATAAATTAGGAAAATGTACAAAAGGATAAAAAAACATAAAAGGGAGAATTTACATGATGTCAAGTTAGCTCAAACTAGATGTCAAAACCTATCCATGTAAAAAATCAACCGCTTATAATACGTCGGTCGTATTTTTCCATATCAAAAATCGGCCCCTTTTAATAAATCAATCGTGAAAATGGGAGATATGTCATGAAGGGGTGGAAGTCAAGAAGTAGTTAGGCCTACAACTATTCCTTGATTTAAGATGCATGTAACCTTTATAATGTGATTGAAATTTTTTGTTGAAAAAAAGTAACCAAGACAAAAAGAGGAGGGCCTTTTGGTCCTTTCAAACTCCAAATGGCATTGACACAATTGTGTAAAAACACATCCACTTACTTATGTAGACATCCAAATTCTTCCACTACTAAAAGGAGGAATTGATTGATAGGTTGTTAATCACGATAGCTCCATTTTTTGGTTTGAGTTACATCGAAAACAACAAATCTTTGGGTGGCGCAAAATTGGACAAGTAAATCCACTTAGGTTGAGTCGACAATGATAATGTCAATTAAAATGGGAATGTCATCTTTGCTGAGCACAATGTTTACTTATCGATAGAAGAAGTTGAACCTGTTTGAAAAGAACACATGTAATTGTTTTCACCCCACATGAAAGCCAACATCCTATTCAATGACGACAAAGGTGTCATGAACTGCATCATGATTCTTTGAAGGATTGTCTCAAAACCAAAACCAAAGGTTCTTTAATTTCCAACTTTTTAAAAAACCAAAACAAGAGGTTATTAAAAAATCAAATAACTACGCAACATTATTTGTAACCTTATTAGAGGTCTTTGCAAATATTATTGCAAAAAAATGATGTGGCTAAGCAATATCATTTTTACTTTCATGAAATGCTTAATAATTTTTTTAATAAATATTACTTTATTTCTTCATTTTCTCAAGAATAAATATCTTTTTATTATAAATGATACTTTATAATTAGAAAAAGGGAGAGGTCATAAATCACAATGATAGCCAAATCCACAAAATCAATGCAAATACTCTAAATATATCATTTATCAAAATGTTAAAAAATGTTGGTACATTCATCACACAAAGACATTACAATGTACCCAAAAACAATAAAAATGCAAGTTGGAATTTGGTGTTTTCATTCATTGTTTTCAAAACGTTTCAACTCATAGTCAAAGTCTTTCTTAACACTAAAAACAACCATGAGGAGCTCATCACCACAGAACAGGTCTGTCCTTTATGGCAGATTCAAAAAACAAATGATAAAATCATGTAAGTGGTTCAGTAATTTGAATCCAAATTGAGTTTTGATAAAAAGAAAAGCAGCCTGTAGAGTTCAAGGTTCTCATACCATTCTCATACCTTGCATTTCCATTTGATCAGTCTGTGGCCTTACTGCCGCACTGATCACTTGAAAACGGGCGCTGTTGCAGAGGTAGCCCAGATGCTTGAGAGAGACTGCATTGCCAACTTCACAATCTTGCAGGATTACTTGAGAACTGGCACTGTTGCAGAGGTAACCCAGATGCTAAAGAGAGAGATTGCATTGCCAACTTAAGAATCCTGCCACATTAGTGCGATTATGCTACAAAGGGACTCCAACATTTTACAACTCAGATGCTTCTAGACTTTCATGGGTTTGGAAACATGCTACTTAATGCATACATAAATGACCCAAAGTGGGCAAATCCCAACCCAATGTACACCTTCCAACTCTGTTCTCTAAAGCCACAAACCAGCAGTGCAGACAATAGTCTTGCAGTTTACTTCTCAGCCAATCCATGACTTTTCTCAGTTTCTCAGGTTAACTTGTACCTTGGTCAGTGACTATACAGCTATTTTATCAGATCCAAAATGATGTTTCACAAATCTTCTATTGCAATGAATGGATGCCAAAGAGACAGGACAGGCTCTATTGACTTAAGCCTTCTGTGTCCACAAAAGCTCCTTTGATGGTGGTAATGCTTACAGGGTGCAGCTTCTGTGACGGGGAAATTAGCAAAACCCCCCTTGGGGTGGGAGTCTAAGTTAAGCCACTAACTCATATCTAGGGTAGAACAAGTCCAAAATTGTTTAGTCAAACAGACTGAGCACCAGAAGATACTGTCCCAAGTATAATTTGAACCATATATTCTTGGTTGATGGGTTTGGTGAGGAAGGCATCCATGCCTGCATCCAAGCACTTCTGCTCATCACTAGCCATAGCATTTGCAGTGAGTGCAATAATGGATATGTGAGGCATCCCTTTGTTCTCAATATCCCGCAATGCCTTGCATGTTTCATACCCATCCATCACTGGCATCTGCAAAAACACACAACTCCATGACCCGCACATTGAAGCTCAAGTCTGAACTTTTGCCTATCTACTAACTGAAACATCAACTCATCATGAAAGCATCAAGTTTCTCACATTAGGGTTTGATTGCATTTGCAGGTACACAACTGTTCATTCCACACTTGCCAGCATTGGACTATGCCGAGCAACACTACTGACCTCCACATGATGCAAGGAAGGATCTACCTGGCAGTCCATGAGGATACAGTTGAATGGCTGCTCACCACCCTGCACCCGGGTCCTGACAGCTTCCAAGGCTTCCTGGCCATTGGCTGCTTCATGAGTTGTTGCACCAAGTCTCCTCAACATAGTCACAGCTAACTTCCGCAGCAGAGGATTATCCTCAGCCACCAAGATTTCAAGTTTATCCAATGGTTTAGGCAATGAATCAACAGCCTTGGTGCCATGTAGTTTCTTATTATTTCTGCAGTTTCTGGTAACAGTCTTGATTACAATTGGTGAGCTTTGACTCAATTGCTCCCCTTCTAAGCTTCTGCACTCTAGCGCTGGAGTAGAATCAACTAATGAGCCAAGTTTCACACCAGAGGCTGTTTCTTGAAAATTCTTCTTAGCAGCAGCAGCAGCAGATTGCTGCCCAGAAGGTTGTTGAACATGATTTTCGAGCAGAGCAAAAGGCAACTCTGTTTTGCAATCATATGGATCATCCCATTCCTGCTGTTGTGCATAATGGATGGCATTTGATGAAAGGATAATTGGTGGCCTTTCCAGCATTGAAAATGGTAAAGGATCCCCACTTTCTTGAGCAATTTGTTGAAACAGTTCCTTAAACCTTTCAGCATGCAAAGGTCTTCTTGCTAAAATAGAGTTGCAGACTGAGCACAGGGCAGCCTTGACAGGTTCTGGAGTGTTGGAAGCAGTGATCCAGACTACCAACAGATCCATCTGCCTTAATGTCTGGTGCTCATTCAATTCCAGTTTTTCAAGTCCAAGAGCATCCAGGCAGTGCACACGAGCACATGTGAGAAACCCTGATTCTTGAAGATAATCCTGCAAGTCATTTTGCTTCACAACTCCTGGGAGAAGGCTTGTGTCAATGATCATTAGTTTTCTCGTGAGCCCATTTGATGGTCTTGTCCCAATGTTCTTCCAACTCTTCCAAAACTCATACATGCTATGTCTCTTTGGTGATGACAGATTTTGGTTGCACTCCAAGCCCAGAGCAAGTTGCAAAATAGAATCAGAACTGTTCCTTTTCTTGACACCAGCATATACTTCCATGCCATCTCCTCTATGCTGCTTAGAGCTGCTATTCAGATCTCTCAGATGGAGCAAAATATGCTCCCATGTCTCCACTTGATGCACAGTTAAACCCTGGTTTTCTAGCCACCGAGCACCAACTGCCCTACAGTCACTATCTGGAATTCCAAGTATCACCTCAGCTCCATGGAATGATGGAGAAAGACTGAAGGGGGCAGTATCACACATCAATGGACGGTCAAAGCAGATTGTAAACTGGAAAAGTGAACCAGGACCAGATTTCTCCACAATTCTTATCTTTCCTCCCATCAACTGAACAAGTGAGCGCACAATCCCAAGCCCCAATCCTGTGCCACCATGCCTGCATATGAATGGAGATTTAGTCAGAAAAAGAGAAAAGAGCAACACAATACAATACCAAGAAAAGTGCATTGATATTTGCTGGTGAGAGTTCACCTGTTTTCATCCCACTCGAGCTTTTCTTGTTAAACAATACCCAGAATATTGGGTAGAAGTGAAATTTGTGCCAAAACAATGTTGACAAATAGACAAGGGAGTAGTACCTACTGCAGCAGGTGTAAATATATTCCAAGATCCAACACTAGAGTTTCACATAAACTGGGGTGAAGAAGATAAAATAGATGGCAATTCGCAAAAATGTTAATGTCATGAATGCCACCCAGCAGGTTCTAATGAATTTCAACACCAAAGTCCAAACTGGTCAATAGCACAAAATAAGCTACCCATGCAACATTCAAACCTGAGAAAATTTAAAAGTATCGACTCAGGATACAAAGAAGGTGAGACTCACGTGCGTGTAGTACTAGCATCACCTTGAACAAAATTCTCAAAAACCTTCTCCCACAATGCTGCATCCATCCAAGCATTAATTGTTACAAGCTCATAGCCGCCTTGTAAGTCTCTCTGAGCTTGATTGGTACGAGTACAACATGCTACATGCACCTGTATTTGGTAATGCCACCAAAAAGATACCGAGAAACCCTGACATAATCCAATGAAATTGCAGGGCATGTCCTCTCTCAGCTACTAGCATGAGACATACTTTCCACATGAAGGTTTGTTGGCTCATTCTGGTTAGTGCGCCAAAGCTGGTACTCAAGAACCCCCAATTGACTATTTTACTGTGCATGCTGCAGTTGAGGCATCATTCTGCAAGGAACTGGTCCGATCCTGGCAATCCTATGATCTCAGGCCAATTGGAGGCAACACAAGAGATACACACCTGGATCAATTCCTGGTCCGGTGTCATCCACTTCAAAGATGATGACAATTTCATCAGGGGGAACTGCATCTGCAAACCTCTCAAGAGAAAATGAACTGAGGTTCTGTTGGTGCTGACCAATACATCCAGGATTGGCCAGTCGGCCCCGGACCAAGATTCGACCTTTGGAGGTGAACTTGATGCTGTTGCCTATCAAATTTGTGAAGACTTGCATTATTCGTGCTGAGTCTCCTATTACTTTCCTGGGAACATCATCTGAAGCATATGGAGCAGTTGATATTAGTACCATTGCTTACTGCCCAAAATTTTTCCTCATCACTCCCAGCCCCAAGACCTTTCATTAGACAGTGCTATCAGAAAGCACACAATTCCTTTTCTACCACACTGTCTCCCTATTCCCCCTTATGCTTTAAAGAATTCAGTTGGATGTATTCACTTCAAAACTCCTCCTGAATAACAAATCATGAAGCTAGAACATTACAATGGGAGAGGAACAAACAGTGGTGAGTCACCTGCCAGCTCAAGAGCGATGAAGAGACCCTTACTATCACACTGCACAGAAAAGACATCTATGAGTGCTGTAAGCTCTGCCTCCAGATCAAATGGGGCCATCTCCAGTACCAGCTTCCCTGACTCCACCTGGGTGCTCAATTTAGAGGATTAGGGTATACTCCAGAAACATTATAAACTGTGTGAGCACAACTTCAGTATGCTGTCTTATGCAATTCGATTTTAGAAATTCTAGTAAGAACTCATGTCAAACATTATAGCCTTGAGAGGAAGACCTTGGTGATATCAAGAGCAGAGTTGAGTAGTGAAACAAGTGATGTGGCACAGCGATGGATTTGACGTACGCTCCCTTCATGTTCTGAGGACAGGTTCTCAGTCAGAAGCATGTCCAACAGCCCAATAATGCATGCCATTGGTGTCCTTAGTTCATGGCTGTCATGTACCCCCAACACAATGAAATTATTGGCCCTCTGAGAGACATGTCATAAACCCTCTCACATTGTGTTGATCCAATGCAGATCACTGATGATGAGAAACTTGGGTGTAATTCTTTAATGCATAAGACAGAGTATTTTCAATTGGGGATGGTCCTGAAGCACTGTTCCAGGAAACACAGCCAAAGAAGATACCACAAAGTACTTGGGCAACAGGAATTTCACATGACATGAACAGTAAGTACATATTGTCAGCCAATTTGATTGACTATAACTACAAAACTTATGACCTGCATACCTCATACTCGAGAGGAAGTTAGTTTTTGCATCCCGGCTTGCTTCTGCTCGGCATTTTGCCTCAGACTGCCTCTGAATTTCAGTCCTCAACTTTTCTTCGGCCTGTACTTGCTCCACCAAAAGATAGATAAGACTACAACCAATGATAACTACACCAAGAGAAAGGAGAGGAAGGGAGATCCATGTGATCCGTGTATGGTAGTCCATGGGGCCCCAGAAACTATGCCGCGGAATGATGACCACTACTGCGAGCCTCACACTCCTGAACGCATACGGCCAACTGTCAATTGAGTGCCGCTTGTTGTCCAAATATACATCAGTGATGTGTATTTCCCTGCTGACTAGATGTGCCAAATCCATCTGAGATTGTAGAAACTCTTTCCCCCAATTGAGCACAGAATTTTGGTGCAGTGGGGTAGTCTCACAATCACTTTTGTTGATGGACGGACATTTTTTTTTGTCAGATGAGAATAGAACTGTCCCCAGCTGGTCTGAAATGAAAACACTTCCACCTGCAATAACTCCAGGATGACATTAGGATATATGAGTAACTGAAAGAGTAACAGTGAAAAACCATATAAGACAGCAACAGAGCAGCTTCATGTACACACCTTTTAAATCCAAGGATGAAATGAAGTCATTGATTGCACCAGCACTCAGTGCTGAGTGGATCATAGCAATTTCCTTTGAAGATTTTGCTTGTTTTCGGATTGCACATAGCACAAATGCCTGTCCACCTGTTGTAGCATGCTCCAAAGTCAATTGCAGGCTACCATCCATTTCTATCTGACTAAATGTGCTCCCCTGCATACCTGCCTTCATCTTTCCTCAGTCTTGAATACAAACCAGCTCAAGAAATACATAGTTATCTGAATATATGTAGGCACATAACTTACTGATATGGCTTCGTCCAATATTCCATGTGAGGTTATTAAGAGGCACTGTCAGTGCCTCCTGAAACCATTGCATGTGCTGTACTGGTGTCCCAAAGTCAAAAGTTGATGGTGGACCAATTGGGTCACCGGTTGTATCAGAGACAAGCTCCTTGTAGTATGTCGAATTAATAATCATCTGGTTTGAGTAAAAAACTAGGGTACCCTTGAAGCCCTCTACTGCATTCATACTTCCTCGTAAGTAGACTACTGCAAGGCCATTTACTGCTGCCACACCCAGTGAAGTAATGGTTGGAAGAGCTTCAAAAACTGACCATGAAGCATCTCGAATCTGGAAAAATGAGGCATACACCACCATCAAATGCTTACTCCCATAATGAAAACTTACAGAAAAGAAAAAACCTAGATATGCTGGAAATTGGAGATGCATGAATTCAAAATACTGAAAATAACACACTCCCATGCTACTGTTGCCTGCAGTATTCCTGGCCTCTCTTCCCCATTCAAATCCTGGAAATAGAGCAACATCATGAACAAGAAACTGCAAAGACACATAGACAAAAGAGAACTTACCTTCATAAAGCTTTCTAAGCTGAAATCATCTCCCAAAAAATCTTTCTCCATCAAGTTTGCAAGAGCCGTCACCCCATATGTGTTCATTGAGAAGATCTCATCAAGAAGTTCTGATGTGTTGAATAAAATCTCAAGGCGCAAAGACTCTGAAAGGTTGGCAACTGCAGTCTTTGGATAACTATGTGTGAAGTACCAGGTGCTGATTGTGAGTAGTCCCACCAATACTGCCACAGTCACCTGCAGCCAGATTGAAGCCCCCCAGATTAGTATCCTCATCTGGTGCCTAAAAACATCATTGTTACCTCTAGTTCCTCATCAGTCTTCCCCCGCTCTCTCTCTCTCTCTCTCTCTCTCTCTCTCTCTCTCTCTCTGTGACCAAGAGCATATAGACATTGTCTCGTTAATCCACAAGGGCAATCAACTGTCAATTCAACAACAGCATTTGTCACACATTCTGTATCTGCTGCTCAAATTTGTGCAATGCCGATCTTCCAATGTCCTTCCAGTATGCCAGAGTCCTTCCAAGACTGTCTATGGCAAGCAAACATCCACAACAACTCCATCGTCGTCAGCTTATGCTTAGTTCCTGCCACAGAATCGAGTACTATTGAATGCTCTTAGATTTCGCGAGGAGAAAGAAAGCGGCATAATATTAATATACCCCTGCAGGTTACAAAGCCATGGAACTCCTAGACAAATACAAAAATCATCCCGTAAACTCAAAACGCTAGTCTCTCTTCTCACTCACTCCCTCCCTGCCTCCCTCTCGTACTCACCACAATCACAACGCGAGAGACTGTGAGATTTCGAAACGGACGCGGCAGCTCCTCCACGGGATCCGTCCCGCAGGATGATGAAGAAACCTCATCCTCATGGTGCGGCCTCCCATCTGTTGCTGTTACTGCTGCTGCAGCACTCTGCTCCTTTCCTCCTCCTCCTCCTGCTCCTCCGCCTCTTCCAGCACCACTCCACAGTCTGCAGTACCTCCGGTATCCCACTCCGGCCTTCATCACCTCCTCCACCCACCGCACCTGCTGCTGCTCCTGCTCAATACCAAACCTCCACATCTTAAATTCCTCCTCTCCGTTCTCATCACGAAACCAAAATTGCAGCTCCAAGATCCTCCCGCTGCTGTTCTAGCCGTTCTCGTCGTCGTCGTCGTCGTCGTACTCCACCTTCCGCCATCGCCAAAATCAAAAGACCAACTACCTTGTCGCGCAGTGAAGCAAAGACAACGACGAAGGATGGATGAGAAGTGGTCAGGAAACAAACAGTTGTCTGTTGAGTTCCCAGTTCCATAGCTAACCATGCTGGTTAGCTCAGGTGTTTCTTTAACCTAACTAACTAACTAACTAACTAACTAACAACTTGCTACCTACAGGCTGTTTAGTAGGTAGTTAGTTAAAACAGTGTGGGGGTGGTTATTAGAAACTCCAGTCAACTCCCTCTGGGTATCAGGGCGGTTCTTAGTGTTGATAACCATGGTTCTCCAAAAAAATTCAAATACACAGTTCTGGTATACAATTATGCCTCTCAATTATTTTCTTGAGAAAGTCAAATGACTGCCACCAAAACCATTGGTTCTTCCATGATACCCGACGGTTCTTTGAGGGGTTTGAGATAACTGGAACCGATGGTTCTTTGATTCTGATTTTTTACACATATACAGAACCGGCAGTTCTTTGATTCTTAAATATTTTTCTCAAATACCTGGAACCGGCAGTTATAACAAAAACCAAAGAACCGCCCCCACCCCCACTGGTAGAAACCATTCTAGTTACCTCCTAGTTACTAGTAACCTATTTTCCTAACCTGAAGATCTAACTCTTGGACCTACAATCTTCCAGAATCAGGTTACCAGGGTGAAACCAGATATTAACTCAGATGAAGTTCATCCATAA
>Ga0209208_10010917_pt1 | contig 11695 bp, 10 predicted proteins | sample S1TSphfallax_3_FD_187694 | JGI IMG/M metagenome (GOLD analysis project Ga0209208, IMG submission 187694) | Host-associated microbial communities from peat moss isolated from Minnesota, USA - S1T2_Fd - Sphagnum fallax MG (SPAdes) (version 2) | ecosystem: Host-associated > Plants > Peat moss >...
CCCCCCCACAAAAGTTTGGGATCTTGAACTTGAAAAAATCAACATGAAACACTAGACTTATTATCTTTATACATTTTGTCACTTATAAATGGACAATAAAAACTTAACACTTGAACACTACTTCCCCCATCACAAAACTAATTGAAAGCAAAAATAAATTGTTTCATTAATTTTGATGTTCACATGTTAACCTTAAAAAAATAATTCAAGGTTCCTCATCTATGGTCAAAGGGGCATTATGGTTCCACAAAACCTTAAATATTGAATGCACATTCATGGTTACATGAGTTTGGTGTAATGATTTTGTTTCGCTTCACTTTTAGTCTTAATGTTTTTTTCATGTTCGTGTTTGGTGGTGGTGTTTATCTTCAAGTTAAAACTTTTCATGTGTTTAGATTATTCATAGTGATTTTCTTTGTGTTCTTTTTTTGATGATTATCTTTGTGTTGTTAATTGTGACTTTTTTGTGTGTTCTTATTCATGGTGATTTTAAAAATATTTTTAATCATGACTTTTTTTTGTGTGTCTTTGTTTGTGATGATTTTCTTTATGTGCGTAGTTGTGACCTTGTTTATATGTCCTATTCATGATGATTTTTTTCATATTCTTATTTGTAATGATCATTTGTGTATTTCTAGTTTTGACCTTCTTTAGCAAAAAAGTGATATAATCTATTTCTATTGAACATAGGTAATAATAGAGAAATATATTTTTAAAATAGCTGAAAAATCACAAAAACTACAAACTTGCATAAACTACTTGTCCTTCTAGTAGTTTCTAGCTCTCCTAATATTTTATAAAATTTATTTACAAACTTTGAAAAGTTAACATTCTCTAGTTTTTCTTTCATGAACCCATTGACCTTCTCATAACAATTTACTTTCCCCATCCCATAGTTGTGATTAACAACCAACACAAAATGTTCCATGCTCATATTTAAATTCGTCCAAGAAAAATATACAAACAAAAAACAAAAACTCAAACATCCCATTCATGAAATCTTTCCAATGTTCTAGGTTTGCTTTTAAATTTTTCGATTCCTTCGGAGCTCCCACAAAGCTGGGTATTATGTCTCAAGCACATGAATCCCAATGTATGTTCCATAGAAAACTCTCAATTACATCCCACCCACCAACACTTTGCCATATAGATCGTTCATGAAACTTCTATGGTGATTCATCATCATCTTCAAACAATCCCTATTATCTAGACCTAACCATAATGCTTCAAATCTAAAGTTCATAACATAACAATGTTCTATCACTCTTGAAAAGAATATTTTAAAAATTTGTGGTAGAACATTCTTCCCTAACCACTTCACATCTTCATCTTAAAAGAAAGTTCAGAAATTTTTAATCAATAAAAACTTGACAAAACACTTAACTTTTTTTCGCAGAAGTCCCTTGTTCCATATCACCAATCTCTACCCCTTATAATCCAAGCTCCCACATATTCTTGTCATCACCAAATCTAGCAAGCCAATCCAACAAAGAAACACCATAATCCATCATTAAAAGCAAACAACTATGTACATAAACATATGATTTTACCAACAAAAAAACAAGAGACTGTGTGCCCATAAAACAACTCCCTTCATGAATGTAGACTTGCAACCATAAAGCAAAACAAACAAACAAGCAAAAACTAGAAGAAAACCTAATCACCATAGTGTGGATGATTAACATTTCACATTAAATTATGTTAGTTTGGTTCAACTCCTTTTTAGCTTTTCACCTTTTGCTCATTTATGTTACAGCTCTTCATGTGTCATTGTTTGTGTCTTCATCATGTATTCTTGATCATGACCCCTTTTGTGTCTTCTTTTTTGTGATGATCCTCTTCATGTTCCTATTCATAGTGATCCTCTTTGAGTTATTGGTTGTGATTCTTGTCATGTGTTTCTATTCTTTATGTTCTTGGTCATGGTGACTTTCTTTCATTATACTATAATGTAGGTGAGTTATTTTGTGTTTTTCGTTGTGATTTTTTTCATATTCCTATTTGTAAACAATCTTTTACCCTTTTAACATTTTTTTTGCTTCTTTGTTTTATTGCAAGTTTTTTTTATTGACAACTTCTATTGTAGGTAATGGTGGTGTTTTTCCCCTTTTGTCTCATTTTGTTCATGTTTGCAATGATATTCTTTGTGCATTCATAGTTGTTTTCACGTACTTAGTTATGAATATGTTCCAAGTCATGACCCTCTTCGTGTGTTCATGGTGTGATCTTTTCATGTTCATGTTCATATTTTCTTATGTTCCTAATTATGTTTGCCCCTCCCTTAAGTCCCAAAAGGTGAAAGCACAATAGAGGGGTAAAGATTGTGTCATATTGCATTATTTTGTAAGGTACCCATATTTGAACTTCAACAATGTCATTATTAAAAAGATTTTCCCAATTTTTTACATATTATGATGAGTCAAAATGCAAATAAGTTAAATGCTAAAGAAAGTGCATTTTTTATTTGCACAAAAGGAAATCACATTGCAACATATTCAAAAATGAAAATATATTCAAAAATTTGTTGAAATGATTTAAAAACCTTATGAGATTTGTAGTAGTTATTAAACATTGTCATTCCATAAGATTGGAATAGGTTTGTGAACCATATCAAAATTTTGATAAATATCATATCACAAATAATTTTTTTCAAAGCAATAATCATAAATATGTGGTAAATTAAAATTTTGATAAATAATCACTTTCAAATGAAAGATGATTTTTTTTTGAAAGGGGTCATTTAAAAAATTTCCATTTCAAATTTTTATGGTTGAATAATTCAAACCAAAAATTAATGCAATCTAAAACAAAAAATGAATTTTATTAGATTGCCTACATCATAAATCTATTCATTATTCATTGAATTTATATTTTAAATCTACTTTTTTTCCAATAATATTAAATAAAATTAATTTTTTGAAAATAAAAATAAAAAGCCCAAACACCAAAAGTGAAACTCAAAATTAAATGCAACACATTTTGAAGGTGTATACTTTTGATAGATGTAATGAAAGTGCCCAAGTTGAACCCTTTGTTGTGTGTTTTCACTTCTACACTCATTTATTCATAGAAAAGGAAGTACGTAACAACTTTATTACAACATGTTTTATTGTTTGCATTCTACTTTTTGCCCTTTTGCACAATTTGTTGGCCTTGCCTTGTAAAACAGGGATATTGTGTTAAGAATCATAGCAACTTCAAGGGATTTTGCCCCCTATCAACTAGGTGAGATGATTCATCTTAATTTGGTTGTAAAAAAAATCACATTCATTTTTGAACATTTTTTTTTCTTTGTCACCTTTTCAATTGTGCATGTAGTTCAATTGACTTTGTCACCAATCCATAACCACAAAACTAAATATGAAAATATTTTCTTCAAAAATGGTTATGGCACCCATTATACGTAAAAATTCATAGAATTATTCATAATGTGACAATGTGATTGAAAATCATTCAAATACACGTGTCATGACAAGTTTGTTTCTTTTTTTGAAAATTTGTCCAAATGTGAAAAATAAATATGAAAAAAATATTGAACATGTTTTTTTGAAAAGAAATCATTAAATCTGGAAAAAAATTAAAATCATGTTGTGACATTTTCCTATTGGTTTTGATTTGGTAACAAATTTTTAAATTTTTAAATAGGTTCCTATAACATGTCATTTAATGTGAAATCCCTTTTGGGTTCCTCGTAATTAATGTGATGTAAAAAAATGAAAAAGAAATCTTCATTTTTTTCTTTTACAACATGATGTACATTAACATAGACTTTTTTTTCCCCTAGCTATGACCAATTTATCATAAATATCAATTGTTGATATTAAATTAATGGTAGGGCCAATGCATATAATACACCTTGTTTTTGAAGTTCTATTGTTATTTCAAGATTAATACCCTTACACCTTAGTGGGCAGGCTTGTGAACATGCTTGAAAGTTGTAATAAAAGTGATCATCAATAGTTGTTGTAAACCAAGTTGACATGAACTTTATTTTTACACATTTTTCAAAATTTTGGAATCATTCATTTAACCATAATTAAAGAATATTATCATTTTTGGGGTTTTTTTTTCTTAATTTTCCTTTCACTTTAATTCTCTATTTTTTTCCTGTCAACTTGTCCTCATTTTTCATTGTGAAATACCAAAGTATTCATTAAAAGTCACAACATGGGATTGTGAATAATCTATTAATACAACTAGTGTGATTATACAAGGTGACAACTCACATCCCATCACCATACCATACTTGGTTAATCAAATGTTTGCATGTTTGCCTTCATCCACGCCCAAAAATAGACACAAAATTCATTATTAGATTGTTAGATGTTCAATAAAATTGAAACATGATAGTTTGAGACTAGACACTTAATCATGGGATCATAGTTGATATCTTTTTGAATAGTGGCAAGCACATGTGCATCCATTGACAAGCTAGGTTTTATGGTATTGAGGTGTTCCATTGTAAGCCATTGTTTGGTGATCTATGTGCTTACCAGTGTTGTAATGTTGGTATACAAGGTACACCCATAATATGTACATTGGTATGCATAAAGGTATGTCAGAACCCACTTGTTGGGTATGTCTTAAAATATATATTTAGATTGATTCTAGAACCTAGGGTTTTTTTGTGTGGACATACTTAGGTTGAAACATACTAATCAAAGTTTTGAAATGTTTCATATTGTGTTGAGACCAATATTTAAGGTGAGAAATTGAAGTTGGGAGGGGCAAGTGTAATGGCAATTAGGGCATTTTTTTTAGCCTAAAGAAATCTTAGAGAGAGCAGCTAGGAAAGTGGCTAATGGAGGTAGAACAAATTTGCAAAGTTGACATCAAAATGGAATGGGCTCCTTTAGGATAAGCTTTTATTTTTTGTGGTTGGTTGCAAGGCAGTTGTAAGTTTGTAGCACCAATTTTTGTTTTTTTGTAAAGATGATCTCAAGACATGTCTACATATGCTAAGGTAGAGGTACATTTCAGCCTTAGGTGATGCATTTTTGAGACTTGGCATCTACTATTGCTTAATTCAATATTTCAATTTTGATTCATCAAAAATTATGCAAGTGTATTTTTTGAATTTTTTTGAAATCTCAACATTTTAATACCTTACCCTTCTATATACACCGCTAGTATGTCAAGTTATTTTTTGATATATTCATGTTTAGGATCAAGGTATTTAAAATTTTAAAATATTCATACCATGAAAATACCCTTGTTTGGAAAAACATTTCCTACCTAAGACCTTATCCATTTAACTACATGCTACCCCAAACATATATATACCAATTTGGTATGTGAAAAACAACATACAATGCAACACTAGTGCTTACCCTATATGTTTTATATGTGTGTGTTAAATAGAAACCAAGTTTTTGTGCTTTTGATTGAGCTTGAGAAAATTGTTTAGAAGTTTGAATGCAAGCCTAAAGGTTTATGGTAATCTAGGTAATAATTAACAACCATATGAGGAATATTGTAGATGAACTACATATGAGGTCAATGGAGTTTAATTCATGACATGAATCTATTTCAAGTATATCTTTTGATATTGAGGTGTATTCTTTTACATAACAAAAATGTTATTTTGTTTCCCACATTATTGTAGGAAACCCCAAAACATTGAGCATATTGATTGTCATAAATACAACTTAAACTTATTTTTTTCTCAATGTTCATTATGCACTTTTTTATAAATTTTCTCATTAGGCTTGTTTAACCAATATTCAACTTTGTTCTTACCTTGATGAATTACATATTTGAATGATAATGTGTGACTTGAAAATGACTTGAAGGACTTGAAACTTGGACTTGAAGTTCTTAAAGAAAGGTATTAGCCTTGGCTGAAAAATGTGACAAACATTTTGGAAATAGAAATTTTATATAGCAAATGGGAAGGTTCAACATGCACTTAAGGAAGTTTGGCAATTTTCTCTTGAGTTTTAGGGGGCTTATGATGGATTTTATTTTTTTTGTCCATTCCCAACAAGTTTACAAAAGGTTCCCCAAGAGGTTCCCCATAACAACTCAATTTTATCCCAAATTGTTTGGACATAGTTCAAGTTTTGTGTGTATAACTTGTAATGAGGGGGCAAAAGGAAGCATGACTATGATTTTATTTTGGGGAATGGGGGCCAAAGGGGTGTTTCTAGTGGGGAGTGCCCAATGTTCTAAAAAATTTAGTGATGGGCCAATCAATGTGGGTTTTTTAACCAAAAGAAGAAAATTATGAAGGCACTTATGAACAAATTAGTGAAAGGAACAATATACAACCAAATCATGGAAGTGAAAGATTAATGTTTTGTTGTAGTTGACATGTTTGTCATTGAATTGGAGAGGTGTTTCCTAGATTTTGAGTCGATGAATGCCCTTGATACTATGTATCCACAATTTTGGATCAACTTTATGTTTGATTTCTCTTGCATCTTGTTGTCATTAAAAAAAATATTCTAAAACAAAAAGGTGAAACCCTTGCTACTATAAGTTACAAAACCTTTGAATGTCAACATGCAATTGTACATGTTTAAGCTCATCACAAAGATACAAGCATTGAAGGCCATGGTTGAGCAATTTGAAACTAATCTAGTGGTGGGTTACATGATCAACAATGGCTTGTTAATTTAACAACTTTAAGTGAATACACTTTCAGTTGGTTGATAGTCATTGTGTTAATGCTCGAACATGTAAAAAACAATTAAATTTTTTTCATGCTTGTATTCATGAAAAATAAAATGTTCAATTTGTTAGGGCAACATTTAGACACAATTGTTTACATCTAATACAATTTAAATATTGAATTGAATTTCTTGTATCAAAAGGCCAGTACAACTTGGAAAGCATATGAAATGCAAATTGGGTGTTACCACTTAACAAATTGTAATATTTTATTAACATTTGAGTGTAGTGACCAGGACTTTGAATTGCATTTGGGTAAAATTTGATAAATGATAGAGGTTCAATACCATTTCAAAATATTAATGTTTAGTTTTTAAATTTGAACTTTGTATGCATCAATGTTACTTTTTATGTTTAAGTGTAGCCAACTTAATTTCCTTCCTTTCAAGCAATGGAACTACATTCTACATTGGTTTTGAAAGTGGCCACCAATTGAACTTTCTTCTTTAAAAAAAAAATTGCCACATTGGACCTATTTTGAAACAATCACATATTCCAAAAATTGATTCAACAAGTGACCGAGAAGCCACTTGTTCATATGTCAAGAATCAAAATCACATAAAAAATCATTTAAGTGTGAAGGAAAATATCATATGGTGACGTTAGTTTTGCCACCAAGTGTTGAAACTATTAATTTTTTACTTTCAAGTCCATTTAGTAGCCCCATTTTTAATCTTCTAAGATTCCAACCTTACACAAATGTAAATTTTTTCGATAATTTCCTTCAACATCTACACTTTGCACTCATTAAAATCTAGAAACATGGAACATAATCTAAACTTTTATCTTTAAAACTAAAAGGAAAAAAACAATAATTTTTTTCAAATATTCAAAAGCCTCCATTGAAAGAATGAATATAATTTATGTTAAGTCCAAATCTCAAGTTAATGCTAGTGATGCAAACCTTTCTGAGGTCTTATCCAATGGCTCTTTGCATGCAAAGTGATTAATAATTTTCACTTGGGCTCTACTTTCATATGCACTAACAACAAGGATCATTTTTTATTTTCCTTTTTTTATGTTCCAATATGTTTTTCAAGAGGTCATCATTATTTATGTCAATGTCATATTTAATTTAAATTAATTTAAATTAATATAAATATCATGGACATGAAAAGGCACATGTATTTGTCTTTTCATATCGACATTGATGGGTGAAAAAAAGGAGTGAAATAATCATAAAGATAGAAAATAATTATTAAAAAATACTTAAAAATAATTATTAAGTGAAAAATGAAATAATGAGGCTTGAAAATGAGATAGTTGTTTCAAGAATTGTCTCTAAAATTATCCAAGGATGACCATATGAAGAATAATGCAAATCTTCCAGATACCAATTCCTCGAATTTTTTCCTCATCACTGGAATTACTAATCAAAGTGTTTGTATAATCATTTGAATTTTCAAACATATGAAAATAAAATACTCCAAAAATTCAACATTGCATATTTTAACTAATACCAGTCAAATAAATTTAACATCACCATGGGACTAGTCCTGACTCAGAGCATCTCCACTGGTGCTCAGTATGTGACTCCAAACAGTAAAATTTATTGTGATAAAGTCAAAATCTGCCGGTTTAGCTCAGGAAATTGATTTTTTTGCACCAAATATGTGAAGCTTCCCGTGCCTGGTAAAAGGCGCAACACAGTCGTGCAGGTAAAGAGTGTAATAAATTGGACCTGACTGCGGCTCCGTATTTCTGATTGGTTGATCATTATGAATGGTCCAGGTGGTTTGTTATTAGTAGTTTCCACGTATATGCAGTTCCAATTAGAGTTTTATTGGTGGGGTTGCCAAAACAAAAGAAAACAGAAAAACTTAGATATTTAATTTTATTATCCAGAGTGACATACTGAGCACCGGTGGACATGCTCTCGTATTGCCTCTCCTGCATAAATTAAATTTATAAAAGAAAACCGTCCCTAGCCCCTCCTCCCCCCAGAAAGGAAACAATAAATTAATTAGGGCTGAATAGGACTAGGGACAGCATCTGACTGTAGTTACTTTCTAAGCGGTATCACGTTAAGTGGCTAACCCCTGGTTCGCTTTCCAGGCTTCCGCTCCCGGCAAGCGTCTCATGCGCGCTTTCGGACTCCCCTTTCTCGCGCGCTCGCGCTCGCGCTCGCGCTCTCTCCTCTCTCTCCCTTTCTCAAGGGTAATCTGCAGCCCTCGCAACAATATCTGTCAGCAGAGGATACCTTCTCATGTGATTCGGGCACCAGAACAGGTCGTTCATGTTTTTATTTTGATGTGAATCCATGGAGGGTTATCGGAGAAGCAAAGCGGGAATTCGCGTAAGTGGACATTCGAGCACGACGGAAGTTTTGGCATGCGGTTGATTTCCTGGAGCTTTTGAGGAGAACGAAGAAATCCTTGCACCGTTGCTAGATGCCGGTAAGCAGCTAGTCAGGAAACCCTAGTTCTTTTTGTTTCTTTGCGAATTTTTTCTTATTTTGTAATGACGCTCTATCTTGTGAAGTCGAAGAATTTTGTTGCAACCTAGATTCTAGGATTTGGCGTTCAAGTTCGCAAAGTTATAGTACTTCTGCAAATTTACGGCGGCCTTACTATCTCGAGATTCTGAGCATGTCGTTAATGTAAGTGTCTATCACTTTGCCGTGGTTGGCAAATCCATGCAAGCCATTATGAAGATGAACAGACCAGCTTTTGAACAGCTTCTGTTTTATTTAAAACATCATCTTCATCGTCATAAACATCATGATCATCTCAGAAACATCATTTGAGCCATCATGAAGATGAACAGAGCAGTTTCTGAACAGGGTTTAAGATAGGGGCGTGCTGCATATCATGGTATTCTACAGTTCCTCTTTTGTCTGCACTGACAATTGAACTGTATGAGTCACAGAAGGAGTGCTTGGCCTCTGTTTTCAAGTGTAGTCCTCTGATTTGGTTTGGTGGTTTACTTAGAGTCCTGAACTCGTGGGGACTCTTCTTAGTGTAGTGCAGCTTGGGAATGCTCGAGTGTAATAACGCCTTTGATTGCAGTCTTCTCATATTATTAGTTCTCGGTTTACTCAGACATGCGCAGTGTTGTATGCAGGTTTTGCATTTTATCTGCTTCAAGATGCAGGGCTTCTGTATACTACTGGAAATGCTCACTGTTGGATAACTTTGTCAATTTGAAGAGACAAAATGGATCACTCTGTGAGAATTCCTGCAACTGTGTTGGTTCTTCTTTTTTCAAGCTTTTTAATTCTGGGCACAGTAGGCAGGGTAAGCACATTATCAGGAACAGGTACAACATCAAAGAATCACGGTCAAGGACTGCTTGAGCTTCATGAAGCAGTAAAGGAACATGCAGAATTCAGGGTTTCAGATAAAGCACCACAAAGCCATTTATTAAGGGGTTTAGGTCAGCAAGTCAGAAATGAGCATTCTAGGGTTTCAAGAATGCTATTGCAAGCTGAGGAGACACTAGAAGCTGCTGAAAAACACCGAGAGGTACACCTCAAATGCTTTCTTTCCACAGTGTCTTTGATTGAGTTTTTGGATTTGTTTCCTTGATTTGGATTCTGTTGCACCCAGACTGCATCAGTGATGGTTTGCATACCAAAGGTGTGTGATTGGTCAGTTGCATACAATTTGTCTGCTAGGAGAAAACTTCACAATTGAGATATTTAATGCCAAGGTTTGGAAGTCCCATATGAAGGTCACTATATGCAATCTAATGAGGTCTTACCATCCACATTGTTATTTGCTTAGCAAATGGTGGAGGTCCTACCTCTACTTTCTTTCTTCTGGCCTTGATTTCTGTTTTGTGACACTGTGAAAAATGGCAGTTATGGAGGACCCATTCAGATTTGAAGCTGGACCAAGTTTTGGAGCAAAGGTCTTATGATACACTGACCAACAATAGTGAGGGAGCAGGAATTTTGGGAACCCTTTCTGAGGCAGGGATTGCTTATGTGAAAGAAGTTCTGGTGAATCAGATACTGAAAGAAATTACCCCACTTTCATTGCCTGATATGCATTCACAAGCGAAGTCCCCAATTGGTCGAGTTGACGCTACGATTACTCATTTTCAGTTATCGGGTGCAAATGTTTCTCACTCTGATGTTGAGTTGGGAAAGGCTGGAATCACTGTGTTTGCTGGGGATATCACAGCACAGATTCGCCTGCATTGGGCGTATCAATATACATCTAGTTATATCCCATTTCCTTTAGGTGATGGAGGATGGGCAGATATAGAGGTCAGTTTTTGGTTCCTTTCTATTTCCTTAAACCAAGTTATGCCATGGCTACCTTGTTCCATATCTGCCATCAAAGGCAATGAGAGACCAAATCACAGTTGCATTCAAATATTCCTGTAGCTGCTTGCTGATGCAAAGTTCTGAGTAGGGCAACTAAGGAATTGTCTGTTCCTTGCCCCAAGAAAAGAATTAAGTGTGTTACCTAGCAACATTTTTACACCAAAAACAAGCCTGGAGCTAATCAAAGGAGCCAATCATGTTTTATGGTTCTCAACCTGCTGAGTCATAATGGATTGAGGCTTACCAATTTAAGCAAGCACATCCAGAGTTTCAGCAGGTTCTTAATTAACAGCACTAGCATGTTTGATTACTTTCAGGTTTCTGAGCTTGTTTGGTCACCTTAGTGATCCTGTTTCCTGAACAGCCTGAATCTCATGAGCCATGAATAAATAGTTGTGAGGGTTACTCTTCTAGTCCATGATGAGATTGAAATATTCATTAGTTAAGATAAGGCCTTCTAACTGACTAACCACGCTAGGGATTGCAAGTACTAGGAAGAAATCAGATGCAAGAAGTTTGTATTACTTCTGTACCTCTAACCAGAGAAAATTTGACACGTCTACTCACACAAAATCACACTACAGGATTATGTCCAACAGCCCTAACTTGATCATGTAGTAAGTGCATGTTTAAGGACTTGATTTCTATATCAGAAAAGAAAATTATCAAGCTACAGGATAACTTGCAACATCCTAACTTGGTCATTTAGTTTGTCTCACAGAGTTAAATTGCTTGGTTTCATCAACTTCA
>Ga0209208_10010918_pt1 | contig 11695 bp, 10 predicted proteins | sample S1TSphfallax_3_FD_187694 | JGI IMG/M metagenome (GOLD analysis project Ga0209208, IMG submission 187694) | Host-associated microbial communities from peat moss isolated from Minnesota, USA - S1T2_Fd - Sphagnum fallax MG (SPAdes) (version 2) | ecosystem: Host-associated > Plants > Peat moss >...
ATCCACATGGATCAACCATCTTCCTTTTCTGACCATCATCACTACACATGCACGCAAACCACATGACACTGCCTCAGCCCCCTTATGTAGCCTTCATATGCAGTTTGTAAATTAGATTTGGTATGCAGTTTTTCCTGCATGGCATTTCACATTTCTCACTAAATTGCACTGTTGAAATAACGGTAAATTGGTGAAGATCACAAGAGGAATAAACAGCAGCAATGGACCCCATTCCACCTGTAGAGTGATGTCACAGCTCAACCAGCTCTCATGCAGGGCAACCCTAAACTGCATTCAGTTCAGGATTTCCTTCATGTTATTTTCTGAGGTACATAAAAAATTGTTTTTTTGATATTACCAACTGTAAAAGACCACCATACAACATCTGAAAAAAGAAAAGGAAACAAACCCATTCATGTTTTCAAGTTAAGGTTCTTAGTTGTGAGTCCAATTGGGTGTTTGGCATACAGGACTGTCCAGGGTGCTGGACACTGACATGGTTTGTCAGTTTCTTGAGCTAACAAGCATGCAACAGCAGCAACGCCAGCTGACAGAACCCCACAGGCAGAACTTTCAGTGGGCCTTTTCAGTACCAGTTTCTTCAGCATCATCCTCCACCTCCTCCTCTGGGAAAAACAAAGAGGACCAAGTCCTCCCTGTACTGGAGCTGATTCATGTCCTTCTAGCTTGAAACCTTGTGCTCTCTCTATGAAGGAAGGAAGGGAAAGAAAGAAAGAAAGAAAAACTCCCTCACCTTTGTATCATGGAATATAGTGCCATCTGACACTGAAATCTTACCAACCTTCAGCACTTTTCACTAAGTATACTAGTTTTGTAAAATACTCCAGACAGGACTTCAGAGCTCAAGAGAATGTGCAAGGTGGCTGGTTTGCAAAATTGTTTACCACTTTTTTATTATTAAATGGGTTGCAACATGAAGAGGATTCTTTGGAGACCACAGTCTATGAGCTTTTTACTTTGGTCCATCAGCTCACTAGAGGAGGAGTTCACACAAAATGTATGTTTTTGATTTGACACTTGCTCGGTGGTCCTCAAATATTTGAGCTTGAGGAATATTTGCATGAATGTCAATGGAGACAAACTGCAAATGCATTTACCATCCATCAGCATAATTTGTTCTTGGCCAAAGTTGCAAAGCACAAAAAAATGCACGGATTGGGTAATTGACCCTCCTTCCACAATCAGATTAATTTTAGGCATCTTAACCTGGGTGAGCACTAATTTTAATGACAACTAACAGAATTAATCAACTGTCATTCTTGCATGATTCTAAAGAATTAGTCCAACCTCCGATAAAAGCTTAGCTTTGGGCAATTTCATTGATCTCAAAGGTATTTAATTGATTCTGAACTAAAATGTTAATTTTGAACTTTTTCTAACACAGTGGTTGAGATCAAAATTTTTATTGAATTTAACACAAAACATTGTTAACATCTATTTGTTGGATCCTTTGGTGAAACGAAATACTATTAATATCTATTGTTCCATCATCTGATGGTCTTTAAATTGAAGTTTCTCTTCAAAATTTCAACTTTGAAATGATTAATTACTAATTTTGAACTTAAAAAAAAAAACTCTGCAAAAAGGATCTCAAGTCACACGGGCTTTGGATCACTACCATGCATTTGGTATATCATTACTTCCACCAAGCCTCCGTCACTCTTTACATTTTCAAAGCATGCGGGTGAGAGCATTACAAACATTGGGCAGGGCTCAACTGTTGTCTCATTGGGGCCCTTCTTTAGGTGATGCTCTTGTCTTTGTGGTTTACCTTACAACCAAAGGCTCAAAGAGGCAGACCAAGTTTCAATTAGTTTATGGGCAGCTTTCCGTTATCCCATATGTCAGTCATTGGATAAGTCAGGGAATTGCAGCACTTGGGGTTTTGGGGGGACTTTGTGAACAAGTTTGAGAAGAGAAGAAGGGGGAAAAACAGACTTCTTGTAAGTCAGAAAGTGTATTATGATGGCCGACAGATGTAACATTACAACTGACTTTGTATACAGTCTGGTGGTGGTCATGGTGGGTTGGTGGAAAAGAATCCCCCAGCTCAATAGCAACCTCCACCATCTCACCCAACTTATGACTTTCCTTTCTGACTTATGACTGACATTGAGTGGTAAGCAAGCTTGCTTTGTGTTGGTGTCTGGACTAACAACTCCAGTCAAGTACCTTAATATCACCCATCCGGGTACCAAGTTTTAATCTCCAAAGTGGATGGGTTTTAGGGGGGGGCCTGAGTCAAATGGCAAGCTCCTAATTCAGCTTCATTCCACATTTTTAAGGGTTTTCCCTCAAACGAAGTTTGAAGAGCTGAGAGCCCTAAAAATAACCCATTCATAAAAACCTCCAAGATTTTTCTTAGTGCATTTGGAGGTAGCTTACAGAGTGTAAAATATTGAGAGGCATTTCTGAAAACAAAACGTTCACACCGTTTTCCAAAATGCTCTGGTGTTGTCTTTTATTTTTTTCCTGTGATACCCAATGGGTACTTGTTGGATACCTGTCGGGTATCATGGGAAAACATTAAAAAAAAATCTAGATGTTTTTTTAATTTTTGTGCTCGGTAATGCCCTCAGAGGGGGAAGTAAGCGCCCTTCTGCTCTTTGGGCGTTACTCTACACTTGACTCATCGACCTTTTTTTCATGGAATAATGTTTAGGTTATATGTTTTTGGTAGAGATGGAAGAAGCAAAGTCAAATCAATGGCTACATGTCAAGTAGTTTATGTCCCATTTGGGTTGCCAAGTTTCAATCTTGGTTTTTCTTTTGGGGAGAAGGAACATCAAGCTCATGATCCAGATTTTGTTCCACATTTGCAATGAGCTTTTTACCCCAAAAAAGAGTTTGAAGAGAGCAGAACATGGAAGAAGCACTGGAATATTTAAAAGTATTAGAAACCTTTAGGAAAGCTCAAAAAAACCTTCATGTGTAAATTATACACGTCCAGATTGCAAATTTACAGCTGCTCAGGATGAAAAGTTGGAGTTTATAAGAGATGGGTCTTGTTGTATATCCTGAATGCTATTTGGCCTTGAGGGTTGTGTGGGGGTGCTGCCAGGACTCAAGACCTTGAAGCTCTTGTCCCCAATCAAAAGTCAAAATTCAAATGCAGGCATTGCAACTTTAGAACATACTTTCACGTCATGCCCTGGAAATGGAAATCTCCAGACTGTTCCACCACAGAATATGCTCTTTACTCCTTCTAACTATTATTGGTGAATAGTAGTGGATAGTGGATACCACAAAACAAAGTCCAGATATGCTAAAGTCCAAGTCTAGAATGTAGAGTCTAATCCTCATTCATCCAATAGCCTGCAGTAAAGGGTATGGAAGGAATTATAGAATGCAAAAATGTGAGGAGTTTTCCACAATCATTGTAAAGGGAGATATATGGTGTAACATCCAGTTAGAGGGCAATACACCGTTAATCCCGTAGGGAAGGCTGCTAGGCATAAAGCACTCCAAGGTTTTTTTTTCATTGTATTCGAAAGCAACTTCCCGCACAGAAGATTTGTTCCTCAGTTGAAGAACCCACCTTCAGTCATTTGAATAAAGAACCTTTCATGCCTTACTCTGGGGAAGAAGGCCTGCTTTCATGGGCCTCCCCTAAACCCTAGGACTACGGCCCTCGACCCTCAAATTAGAGGAGGCCCTGGGAAGTAGGCCTTTCCCTATATGTATCCACCCTTGTTAAGGGTTTTTTCTTTTCTTTTACAATTTTTAATTTCCTTGTAAATTAAAGGGCCAGATTTCATTTAACTGGCTGTCAAAGTATCTTATGCATGTTGAGAAAATGGCAATTATCCCTAGGAAGATTTAACCAAATCTGGCTACAAACCATATATTTTAATCAACCCTCTATATATATGTGGCTACACACTGAAAACCAAATACAGTACTTTGGCCATTTTTAGTAAGTTTTTTTCTTCCTCACTTTGGCAACTGAAACCTTTCAAATCACTTCATTTTTTATTTTTTATTTTTACTTTCTCTTTTTGGCCAATTTTTGACAGTAAAAAAGGGCTAAGGAGGAGCAACCTGAGTAATATCAAAGAATGATGAGTAAAACTTTAAATTTCTATAATAGTTTGCATGCAACATTGAAAAGTTCCCAATTAAAGCTTTGAAAATAGCCTCTATGGTTTGCATCATTAGGCTGCATACCAGTCCCCAGAGAGTAACAATTTATATGTAGAGTAAAGGCCCTACAATGGGGGGCATTCTCAGGTAAGGGGCCAAGGACCAAGTGAAACTGGATCCAGCCCAGCATTTTGAGAATATCCCCTTGGATTTACCCATTGTCAAGCATGAGGCAAAGGTCATCATGAACTTAAAAACATAAGTAGATCATGAGTGGTAGGAGGGGAGGGTTCTTACACCTACTCTTTATTAGTGAGAGCAATTTTACACTTACATGTAGGCATGATCTCCCTCTCACTTTTGAGGAGTATATACAGTGTTTTTGTAGGAGGGACATTCACTGATATAAGGTACCTTCCAAATACACTTATAATTTTCTCAATGTGCTTTACATTAGGAGAGAAACCCCCTGTGAGGTTCAGTCCTGCATATATGTTGTTTTGCTCTAATACCTAGGCATCCCAGGTTGGTTCTGACATGATAGGAAACCAAGCTGTCAAATGTAGTCCATACATGGACCCTTATATTTTTAAAAGTCCCAAAACCAAAAAAAATCAAAGAAGCATGCCCCCATGAATTTTTTTGGGTACACATCCAAAGACCAAAGTAGGTTGCTTGTGTAAAAATGACATTGGAATGCAACATGATACTTCTTACTTAACACCATCTATAAATGAAAGTTTTTTTCCTAACATATATGGCTATATAATTTCTTAACAATTAGGACATCAGAAGAATCTAGCAATTTCACTTTAGCATTTACTCACAAGTTAACCCCAGTTGAAATAATAAGCTATCATGCTCAAAAATCTTGAAGATGTTGGGAAATGATAGGCACCATGTGACAGTAGCAAATCCAGTTTGTGTGGAGAGAGGGAGTGAAGTGAAGCTGTAAAATTAGTAATGTGTTGTGTGTGTGTGATGTAGACTATTGTCAGCGCCTGCCAAAACAACCAAATAAGACCAAAAAGTCAAGGGCCTAAAATTAGCAAAAAGATATAAATATTGTTTCACAATATTAGGTACTACCATAATTTGGAATTTGGTTAGCTGGCTGCCATTGAAAGCCAGCCATCACATGACTAATTAATATTAATAAATATCTTCCAAAATAAACCCAACCTCCTTCCTCTATAGCAAAAAAATAAAAATAGCCTTGAAGGTGAAATCATGGCTATGTTCATTGTAATATGTGTTTAAGATATATATAGATAATCCTCCTCTAAATTTAAAAAAGTCATAAGCAGAAGTAGCATGATGAAACCTTGGCAAACTTTATTAAACAAAGCACCCAACAAAGGGGGAAAGGGAGGACAAAGAAAGAGGACCCAAGTCCAAGCCAAAAGTGCCCAAACCTAAAGGGGGCAAAGGAACAAATTATGTTCAAACGCCACCGCCAGTCGCAAGAAGCATATTAGAAAAAGAAAGGGAAGGGAAATTTTGAAAGCATAGTAAGTCTAGAAAAACTTTCACTTTGAGATGACAACATTTTTTTAGTGGTGGGTTGCACTCTTTACAAAGCTATCAACACTTTTGTCATCTATAGAAAGTACATAGAATCACCAAATGGAGGGCCATCAATGCCTTTAACTAACCTTACCATGCTTGTGGATTGATGGGAAAAATCGTCTATTTATTGATGTAAACACCCAAAAATCTCTATGGCAACGAAAATAAATGCGTTTATAAAATGTTGATTGTGGTAGAATCTTTCATTTGCCTGAGTTGGCATGTCATGACCACCCTTTGCAATGAAGTAGACCAAGTCTACTTGGGTGGGGTCAATGATCATCACATTAGCAAAGGTGCAAATGTCATTAGTTGATAACACAATGTCAACTTGCTAACAAGAAGACTAAAAGGAAAGGGGTGGAAACACATGGGTATTTCCTGTGAAACATGAAACCTTGTGTCTTTCGTGGTGGAGGCAAAGCATTTCGACTCATGTCATGAGATGTAATTTATTCCATGAGATGTAATTTGTTCCTCACCATGGGAGCAACAATGAAGGTGGGTCCTTACATGATCGAAGGGCAAGCCACAAATGTAATGGGTCACCTTAAGAGTCCAACTTGGTGCACAAAGAAAAGGAGAAAATATCAAAGGGTAGGTGGAAAGGTGGAATGATTGGGCGAGTAGAAAGCCAAGCATTTGCTCTCGAGCCCACACAAGACCTCAAACATGCATAGTGCGAATCATAAGTGTGAAAATTTTCACACCATGTTAAAAATAATGTTGGAGAAAGAATGGTCATGCAATTGTTTTGAAATGCTCTTCTAAAATCGATCTAATCCCTTATTAGCAAATTGAATGAAAGGAAAATCGCATGCCACTACATTTGAAGGAAAAAGTTCTCATGTTAACTTCAATTGGGCTCGAAAGGAGAATGGATTGAAATCACTGGCACCTATCGCCTCCAATAAAAATGGACAATGATTTAATAGGAACCTAATAACAATGATAAATGTAATAAGCGCCCAACTCCCTAGATACGCCATTGCTGCAATGAGCTTTATAAAAATGAAGCCATTCCCCTGGTGAGAGATAAAAAGAATGACCTATCAACGCATTAAAAAAAGCTTGCAGGCAATCCAAATAGACTGGGCCCAAGAATCTTCCAAAGACCTGCAAGAGGGTCAAGTTGAAGGAGGTGAGCCACCCTTGAAAAACCTATGAAGGATAATAGCATGGATTTGCTTTAGAACTATGAATCCAATTGCACACTGACATGGAACACCAGCTACTAAATCAGCAGTAAGTGCAATTGGCTCCCAATTAAACACCAGTAAATAATAATACTATTTAAAAATTTGGATCACACAAGGTATCAATCTTTTTGGAAAATTTAGACCCATTAGTTAACAATTTCAAAGTAATACCCCTGGTTATCAATTTACTTGGGTTATTTTTTAAATAATAAATTATGCATAAAGGTCAGTTTTCAAATACTCACCTTGCAAACCACCAGTTATATTGTCTAGGTAGGGTAGGCTACAGGGTTTTTTATAAAAAAACTAATATTTATTTTTTCTATTTTTCCATCATAAACATGTTTTCTATTTTTCCTGTTTTTTTCATATATATATATATATATTTTTTCCTGTTCTCTATCATAAACACTAGTGCTGTGCCATTGGCCAAGTGTTACCACGGCCTCAACTGATTTTTCCTTCCAAAACCTGGTTTTTTGGAATTTATTTGAATTTTCAGCGGCAGAAATCACTTAAAAATCAATATTTGCCACATTCTGAATCCAAATCTTACCAAATAAATTCCATTAAATCCTGCTCATCAAGATATTTCCAACAACACCAAAGGCACATTCCACTTCTTCCGAAATATTTAGCTACAGTTTAATATAATTTTCAGTGAAGAAATCATTCAATATTCAAGAACTTTTGCACTACAAGTCCAAATGTCATGGAACCAAGCCAATGCACCCCTCCTCCTTGAGAGCTTCCCAGAGAGACCCAGAATGCGATCTGAAGCATCCCGGTTTGATGGATCTCATAAGTCCAAAACAAAACAAATAAACTACCTTCCTTTTATATAAAGATGTCTACAGTTTTAGGATTGGTAACTTTACTTGCATGAAATTCCAATAATCTAGGTAAGTTGTTGAAGTTTGAAAATTCAATACCCAATCCATTAGGGTCTTGTCAACTCTAAGTAAGCTATGTACAGAGGTGGGTAGTTATATGTCATTTTTCAAAAAAATCAATAACCAACTGGTAGGTTAATCAATACGAGGCTAACAAGAGAGTGTTTTCTCAATAACCAGCCAACACTGGCTGATACTTGATACGACTTACCAGAGGCCGAGGCCTGTATACCAAGCAACATTGGTACTACTACCCACGAACCGGTCCACTATCATCAATCCCTGTTCTGATATGGATCCTGACGGTTAGTCTTATGCATTTATGGGCTCACTCAAGGCCACTTCCAAAGGATGACACAATTAGGCCTCCTTTACAGTAGGAGTCAGGGCTGGAAAAACTTGGGGCCAATTTTGAGCATTTTTGATTTGTCGTGTGGTCCCAAGTTACTAATAAATGCGAGAACATTGACGTCCAGATATTAATAAATGCTGGGAACATTGACCCCCATGGTTACAAATTGGGTTCCCAAATTCGATGGTATTTGTTTTTCAGCCTTGGGGCAAATACAAGGCCATAAAGTTCAGCATTTATTAAGAACTTGGGGCAGATTGAAAAGTTTTTTTCGATTTCAGCCTTGACTCATAGTTTAAAGCACTTAGGACTGATTTCAATAGGAATACTTGATTTGGGTTGAACATTGGCCCTCACTCCTACTGTAAAGAGGGCATTATTAGTCAGAAGATGCTTAGGTTATATAACCATTTATTAGTGTAACATGAACACATCACACATGTCAGTTGTAGCAATTAAAATGCTAGAGAACAAGCCCACTCTAGAGTCTACAATGAACCTTAATACATATTTGGTTCTATGTTTTTAAAACTTAATAATCCCAGTCCAGATTCTTGGTGTGTTCGGAGGAATGTGGAGGCATGCTTACAGAGTGTAAGAACTTGCAGGGCGTTTCAAAAAACTAATTTGCACCTGACTGAATTTGTAAGAAAATAGTGGAGGTCTAGCCCTGTCATTGTTACTTATCTAATGGGGTTGATTCCTTGAAAATTTTCCGCCAGTCCTAGCAGCATTCCTTTGAAAATTGGAAGAGCAAGGTTGTGCTCTGCAATGAAGGGTTACTGTGAACCCTCCTGCCCTTCAAAGTGAAGGATTTAGTGCAAGATGTGACCCTTTACATAAAAATTCACAAAAGAAATTTTGCACACAAAATTTCAATTTCAAGACCAAAATTTCAATTTCAAGACTAAAAATTGGCATGTATGATACATCAAACTATATACATGAACATGTATGTTTAGCATTACTTGGGCTCTGCACTGCAAGCGAGTTCCAGTGTTTTTGTGAGGTAGGTGGTTGGCTATCATCCACAAGGAGGAATTAGCCAAATTTGGATGTTTAGTGTTTCATGCTACAACCTCTTGTCTAAATACAGAGACTTCCAAAAAAGAATCCTCATTATGTGGCTACAGAGGGCCATTTTCCTCGAAAAATTAGCTGTTGTACTTGTTGGAAACCCCCTTTTCTTTGTCACTAGTGTGCGAAAATTTCACAAGTAACAAAATTACTGCAAGTGACCATAAATTTTCAGAATAAATATGCTTAAAGTATGATGTAAAGTTTGAGATTGAATGTTAGTTTGATAATACCCTTGCCCACATGTTTTACCGAGCATAAAGAGCGACCTCACATTTATAAATAAATAAAATTCACAAGAAGAAAAAACAACATCAGGCTTTAAAAACTGGAATGCTTGCAGGAGGGAAACTTTTAGTTTTCCAAAGGCCCCCCCCACAAGGTGCTCTCTAGATACACTAGAGAAATCAGAGGTCTTTGCTTGGTTATGCTCTCTGTGTCATTGTGATGGACAAGGTGCTCTCTAGATACACTAGAGAAATCAGAGGTCTTTATGTGGTTATGCTCTCTGTGTCATTGTGATGGACAAGGAGGCTACAATTTTAAGCCCTAAATGAGTTTATCTAGTAAAGGGTTGGATATGGGGTCTGCTACCTTATCCAGAAACACTTCGAGTTCCCTCACCACACTCTATTGTATTAGTAAAAGCACTAAAATAGTATGACAAGCTTAATGGATCTGGTGATGGAAGCCTAGTTATAGGTCATGAGGAGTTTAATCAAAATCCAAAAGATCCCAAGAAAAGTTAACATTCATTCATTGGGACTCCACCATATCAAGTGACCATAATTTGGCACAATCCACTTACTTTTTACACAACAGTACTCTTGTTATAATGATAGCTTTGATTACAAAGGATTTGTGATAGTAGGTGACAAAAATATGTGTACAATGACACACCATGGAACTCCCCATTGCAAACATGTAAGCAAAACCCCTTGAAAGAAATGAGCTTAGAGGAAATCTTCAAACAATTAATTACTGGGAATTGAGTTACCTTGGCAACTTGGACAACTGATTATACTATTTTAAGAAATGTTGAAATTTTCAAAAAAAAAAAATTTCCAAAAAAGAAATTTTTTTGAAAGAAAATACCTAATCTTCAGGAATATTTTATTTTTCAAAATGAATTAATTTTTTGATAGACATGTGTTGAAGTTGCCAAGGCCTATGGTATTGTAATGAGTACATATATGACTATGGTACTTCTGAGAATAAAAATGTCTTACTCTATTAAACTAAACCAAATAGGTCTGGGGATGGACGAGCATTTGATGGAAGATCAGTGTCAAATAGTCGTTGATACAGCCTTCTTAGCAAAGCGGGGATTAGCTTATGCAGAGCCCAGCTTGCTTTGACCACTTTGAACTTTAGAAAGCCTCTTAACCTAAAAGCATCAAGCTTTTAAACCTAAGTTACTGGATTAAGCCTATTATATTTTGGAGAGACAAAAACAATTTAGACAGGATAGATTGGAGGTCATTTTTAAGAGTCCAAGCCAGTGTTGGCCGGTTGTTGAGTTTTGACCTGATTATCAACCCAGTTATCAATTTGATTATTAATAACCTACAAGTTGACTACTGATACTTTGATAATCAATTAATAAGCTAATCAACTGGTATTTAAATTTCAAAATTTAATAACCTACACGGATGACCTCATTATCATCCAGGTAGATTATCAATCCTAAAACACTAAACATTTTTATGATTAATAAGAACAAAAAAACCCAATTAAAGTTTGAACTTTAAAAAAAAAACTCTATAATCAGTTAATAACTGATGATTATCAATCAGTTATTTGATAACTTACTCCTATGCATCATTGATTATTATTATTCACAAAATATTGATAGCCTAACCAGTGCCCCAAATTTAAAAAAAAAGAAACCTACCCAACGATTATACAAAAAATCAATAAGCGGCCAAGACTGGTTCAAGCCAGGTCATTGGCAATGTTCTCATAGGGCTGATTTGTTCCCAGGTACATTTCAGTAATTGAATTCTGATCCTTAAAAGGTTGGTTTGTTGGGTGCATCACCAAAGTTTACAATGTGATCATAAGAGTTAGAAGCTTAGAACCCAAGGACTGATGTAAAGGTGTAATCAGACAGATGACAACGTGTGGCTTGCAAATTTTGCAATTGGAAATGGCTGTTAGAATTTATTTATTTTGCACAAACAAGTAAAAAATGACTTGCTGTTGTAGCAGTTAGAAAGTGTCCAAATGTCTGATTGACAAGCAGACAAAATAAGAAAAAGGTCCGGTCTAATAATCATCTAAACAACAGGGATGAAATAAGACAACATAGTTTTTTTTGGGGGCCTATAGTCACAATCTTGTAAGGGTTTATATAGAACGTGCCTATACATGTTTAAATCACAGTTCGTTAATGTCACCCCTATATATATATAAAGTAGAAACCAAGGGCATGTTTATAAAAAGGAGTTTACTGTGTGTGTATATCTATATATATATATATATATATATATATGCTCTTT
>Ga0209208_10010919_pt1 | contig 11694 bp, 10 predicted proteins | sample S1TSphfallax_3_FD_187694 | JGI IMG/M metagenome (GOLD analysis project Ga0209208, IMG submission 187694) | Host-associated microbial communities from peat moss isolated from Minnesota, USA - S1T2_Fd - Sphagnum fallax MG (SPAdes) (version 2) | ecosystem: Host-associated > Plants > Peat moss >...
GTTTCAGGGTCTGGACAATGCTCAACCCATGCTTTTCTTTAGAGAGAAACTGTTACAAACAATGCAACGTTTCTTGCACTATGGGTTGCTTCTGTTTAATTTTGAAACAACCCTCGTCTGAAATCCAAACACCAGAAGAAGGATGAAATCATTTCCTTAATTTGTGTAAGTTATTTCTTCTCAATCTAGTTAGGGAGATTGCATAAGGTGCCCTCTGTAACTGTACCAGAAACAGCTCTAAAAAATCATTTCATGCCACTGAGTCTTGTCTCAATGATCTCTGGACTTGAAGAACTGTGTAAGAGCAATGAATGCAATGAAAACCCTAAACAACCCTCTCTTGGGTGGTCAGTCCTTCAATATTAAAACTTGGAGGATGGACTGATACACAATCTGAGGCACACAAAAACAACCCACAGAAACCCCACTGCACAAGCCAGAGTTGTGAATTAACACTGGTTATAATCCTTGATGCAATAAATTTCCATTAGGTTTATACAAATTTCATTGAGAATTATTCAATGGCGGGTCTGTTTTGGAATCTGCGAGAGTTGTCACACAAACACAATGGAGATTGAGACAGACCTGATCCACAAAGAAATGAAAGAATCAGCAGAAAACAATTTGAAGGCCCAACCGATAATCTGAAGAAACACAGCATTGAAGGTTTGTATATCATACCTTTCAGGAAGCAGGCCATTTCAACATTTCCAATCCCTGTCCAACGCCCATCTTCAGTTTTTCCTGTCCGTGTATTCTCAATAACAACTGTTGGTGGCCACACCAGAAGCTCATTTGGATCTTTCATCTCTTTTGCTTTATCCTCCATTCCTACAGCTTCCTTGCCTTGAGCTGCCAGTTGAGTATAAGGTTTTGATTTAGCCCTACTCATTTCTTTTTCACTCACGTCTTCTTCAGCTGCCTGCATATTATCTGCCTTTTTTTCCACTGCCTTCTCATGAAATTCAAGATGTGGGTACAATGGTCTGTGAGCACATTCTGCCACATCTCCTAGTGAATCCTTTTTTTGAGCTGCCAGAACGCAGTTTTCTTGTGCCAGTTTCCCTTCATCATCAGTCATCACCCCTCCTGGAGCTTGTTGGGAGAACCTGAATGTTCCTGCAGTGTCCTGAGGCAAATTCATTTTCTTTTGTGCTTCCATATCCTTGTCTTTCTTGAAGGCTTCTCGAGTAATCTTCACAGGGTTCAACTTCTTTACCACTTCTTCAGCTATGCACTTATCAGGAGCTGGTTCTGGTGCAAAACCAACTCCCCCTTTGGCTTCTGTCTTTTCCCCACAATTCATATCTGAGTCTACAGTTTCCTGCAAGAGACCAAACTTCTGTTGAGCTTCTTGATAAACCTTCACAGGTGTTCCTATCTTCTTGACCACTTCTTCAGTCACATTCTCCTTGAGAGTTGCTTCCAGCAGAAGACCTACTTCATCTTGCACCCACTGCATTTCTTTGTCCATTGGACTCTTTTCCTGTGCTTCATGAGAAAAACACAATATCTCAACAGCATTCTCTATGACTCCTTTGCCAATATTCTTAAGCTGAAAGGCTTCTACTTCGTTCAGACCCATTATGTTCCCTTTATCACTTTGGTCCTTCTCTTCAACAACAACCCCATTTTCCTCTTCCACAGCCATACACACATCTGCTTGTTGTTCCAACTCTTTACACATATGTGCATTGCTGACAAGAGGACAAACCAAAAACCCCAAATAAATTTCAGACAAGAAATTGCAACTTTGAACACGAAATCCTCCACTCAATCCTCCACACTTGGAGTTCCCTTCACTTAATATGCACTTTGATCTGAATTGCTTCACCCATAAAATCTCTGCACTTACTCCTTCATTCAAGAAACTCTACAGTGGTATAGAACACTGACCCACCATGAGTTCTCCGGTGCAAAATGCTTCAAGCTCAAGATGAAGATGTGTGGCTGTCTGCCTCACACTGCAAGGATCCAAAACCCTAAAATCCCAAGATGGCTCCCAAAGTCACCATTTTTTTCCTAATCCAAAACACCAATATGATTGAAGCTCAAAATGGAAAAATGCTATCAAAATTCCGCATCCCAAGTTTCCAAGATACCAGACAATTTCGTAAAACTGGGAAGAAAAAACCAAATTCCAGTCTGTACACCGAATTTGACAGAAAACAATAATATCTCAAAAACCCACGGAAAATGTACAGAAAGACGTACCAGTAAAAACACCCAAGTCCAGACGAGACAGTGTAAGAAGAATGCCGCAACCGCATCCACCTTCTTCTTCAGTTCCTCCTCATAGGACCTCCCGCATTTTACACCCACCGCTCCAATTCTTCACACCCAGAAGAAGCAAACAAAAAGAGCCGGTGGTGATTACCTACCCCCAATAAAAATCCTTGGTGAAGAGTGAGAGGGAAAGACAAAACAAGTAGAAGAAAAGCATCCAAGCAGAGACAACAAAACCCCAACACCCCATACTGCATTGCCGTCATCTTCATCCCACCACACTCATCAACATTCATACAAAAGCTTCACTAAGAGTTTGATGGCTTTTTGAAAGCTTCAATGCAATTCCTTTACATGGACTTGTGGATTACTTACAGCTCTTTATCATCATCAGCATCATTCTCAATATCCTTAACAACGTCATCATCAACACCATTTGTACCATGTTTCAGGATTCATACCTTCAGCATGAATCCTGAAACATTCTATATTTGCAAGAAAAAATGCCCTGTGACCACAACTCTTCAAACTTGAACAAAATCAAATGAGCCTAGAGGAGGTGTGTAGACCCCCAAACTTAACAATGTGAATGCTTGAAAGTTGCTTCTCATACCCTAGTAAATCATTGCAAGGTTTTTGCATCCTATTTTGAAAGCACTTTCCTTGCATGCAAGATTTCTTAGTAAGTTGAAGGACCCTTTCAATATCACATGTAAACCTTTTTGTCATTTGAATAAAAAAACCTTTGTGTGTTACACTTGAAGTATTATGTGAAATTGGGTCATGGACCTTCCTTAATTTTTGAGCCTACACTCTTGGGTTATTGTTCTCAAGGTTATAACTTTCAAACTAGGTGCTCGAGTTTAAATCACAAATTTATTAGGCTTCATAGATTGGTACAAATTTTGTGCAAAATATGATTTTCAAAAGTTCATACAAAAATCGCATGAATTTCATGCTATGGATAATATGAATGATATTTGAAAGTATTCAATATTTGAAATATTCAAACAAATGAAACATTTTTTTGAATTAACATTATTTAACAATTTGGGCTATAGTTCAAGTCATGTTCCTTGAACTAGTTTTTTTGATATTTCATAGACAGAGGTGACTTGAGAGCAAGGACAAGGTGGCCCTGTGTTTAAGATAGGGTGGGGGGGGACCCAAGACAACCTGACCTCAGGCTATGTGGGGGCTAGGACAAGGTGCCCTAATGGCTTGAGAATAATTGACATTGGGCCTATAAGAACAAAGTGGCCCTAGGTTGTATGGTGTCGAAATTACAATGATTCCAAAAAGGAAATGGAAGTTGTTAACTTAAAATTTGGAATCTTGGCTTGGGCTTGGGGGCAAAGTTTAAAATATTCTACTACCATAGGTCTAGGCAACCTATGGGTCACCTTATGTTGGATTGAATTTTTGTATATGGTTTCAGCTTAAGCTAAAGGGGTCAAGGGAAGGTGGATTGGTGTGTAAGACATTGTGGCATGGGCTTTAAACAAAATGACCTTAAGGTGCCTAAGGTCTAAGATGTAGTAGTTCCATTAAAATTCTATATACGGAGCCCAAGACAAAGATCTTGGGCTATCCGAAGGCTAAGATAGGTGCCTACTACCCAAGGTTTAAGACATGGTGACATCACACCCATGACATAATGACCCCAATCTACATAGATAAGGTTGGGACTTGGGACATTTGGAGGTCAAAGTAATAATGTAAGGCTTTTAGCTTGGCAAACCCATAGTTTTATAAATCACCCAAAATGAGTAAGAAATGAAGAAAATATTAAATCATGAGGTAGAAGGTCATTTTTTGAAAAAATGAATTATTTGATGTTAACGTGTTTTGTGCTTAAGATAGATGCATAGCACGGTGTCCCTTTTTTGTGCATAGTGTCTTTCTGACCCTTTAACTACATGATGTTTTTAAAGTTAGATTTTTTGAATTTTTTTGAAAAAAAGGACTCACATATATGATCTACATAATCATAAAAATAACATTTAAAAAAAAAAACCATATGCTCATTTTTTTGGTTTAGGGGGGACTTTAAAACTTGTGTCTTAAATTCAAACACACTCTTTATTTAGTCCCTAAATAATTGTAAATGGACTCATAGATCTTGATTTAATAAATTATTTGTTTAATAGCACTTTGCCACAAGTTGTATGATCAAAATGGAGACTAAAATTCTTATTAAGGATGTCATTATTATATGAAAGTGGGCATTTGAATATTTTTTTGGAAGGTTAGAATTCACAAGTACTTTTCAATATGTATTTTTTGACTTTGATTCAAATGTTTTCATTGAATGTGTTTATTGTGATCACAACTCATTTGAAACACAACTTTAAAATATCATTTTGGTTACCCTCATGTTTGTGGATCATTTTTTAAATGTAATGAATGATTCTTTTAAAGTACAAACTTAATGTTTTATGTTTTTATTCATTTTTTAGTGTTTATTTGTGATTAACTTTATGTTTAAACATAATGTATTTGAAGGTTTTGAAAATTTTGTGTTTGTGGTAGTTTATGTGTTTTGTGAAATTTATTCAAAATTTCATAAACACACCAATAACAACATTAAGAGCTTTTGGTTTTTTAGACCAGAATTGAGAATCAATTCTATTCTTTGATTTTTTTATAAGTGATTTTTTTCACAATTTGAATAGCTAGGTATGGTATCAAATTGAATATAGTTTACATGATTATCATTGAATTGTTTCTCACCTTGTGATAGTAATGAGGTTTAAAAAAAAAAAAAAATTTGTTAGGAGTCAATAGTAGGCCTCTCCCAAAGGGGGTTTGACCTAACCCAAGAAAGGCAAATTACCAACCATTAAGCCATAGAATCATTTATGAAGCACATGTGTGAATTTCTTTTCTCACTTTATAGGTCCAAAAATAAAAATATCTTTGACAATGTACATTGTAGACAAAACCATTCAGACCTCAATTAAGCTATGACCCTAATTGAAATAACTTAACTCCTAAACCCCTATACTTGATAACTAAATTTATATATCATCCATTCCCTTGCTCAAATATCAACTTTTTGAAGGATGCCTAATGTTGTCATTTAACTAGCAAACTTTTGGGGTGAGAACTAATGAGGTGGTTATCATGGTGCATGTCATTGAGAGTAATACCGACTAATGTTCATGATGAGAGTCAATGTGAAACTATGGTTAGTTCACACCTTTTTCTTAAGAACCATGAAGCAAATAACATTTATTATTTATATATTTTTCAACAACAAAATAATATGTTCAGACCTAATTCACCCCATATTTTATATGCATGCAAATTCAAACTAGATATTTGTTTCAACTACATTATACCAATATATCAATACATTGCTATAAATGTTTGTTGTCATTATTTGAGTTTTTAAGCTTGCTTTTCCAAATTTTCACATAATGTGAAAAAAACTATTGACATGAATATATATGTGATTGTAAGATTTGCAAACTTTGTCCTTCTTGGATGTAGTGCCAAATATGAAGGAACATGCCATCTTTTGGGAACAGAACTAAGGTTTTATATGCCAACTAACCTACAACAAAAGTTTATGACCTATTGACCCACCTATGCTATACAACTAACTAGGTCCAAGTAAACGACCTACTTATTGACTTGATGATGGTATCCACATGTACAAGTTTATTACTTACATATGGACCTATTGATGCTTCATAACAACTAATTTATACAAGTTTTTGACCCACTTATGGACCTATTGATGCTACATAATGACAAACTAGGTACAAGTCTATGACCTAACTATGGACCTATTGATGTTACGTAATGAAATGACTTCTACAAGTTTAGGTCCTATCTATGGACATACTAATGCTACATAACGACTAACTACGTACAAGCCTATGACCTACCTATGGAGCTATTGATGTTACACAATGATCAACCTGTACAAGTTTAAAACTACCTATGGGCCTATTGATGTTACATAACAATTGACATGTACAAATTTATAACCTAATTAATGCTATATTAAAGACTAAACTTGCCAATTTGGCAAGTTTTCAAGCATTGTTATTTTTCATAAACAACCATAATGGCAAATTCTGCCTTTTCCCATCTACCTCGATGATTTTAAGGCCTACCTAACTACTTTGAAACCTATCTAAGTGGGACATTTAATCCTTTATGTTAGGGAGTCAAAACTAGGTGCCAATATGGCTCACAATTCAACAAATGGTTGGTTTATAGCCAAATTTGGCTACATCTGTCTATGGCGAAATTGCCCATCACTGATTGCTAACTTATGACCAACCACTTTTAGATCTTTCTCATTTTTTTGTCTGTTTTGAATGACATAAAGAGCTATGGGAGCACCAAGGTAAGCTTTACATGATCTCTTTGAGCTCCAGATGCAAAGGAACAACATAGAATAAGGGGTAAATGCATACTACAATGAACCAAAAATGCACCCAAAAAGTCCATTTTTACAATGTTTATGGTGTTGTCATCACCTTTTAAATGAGTTTTTCAATTACAAATTAAATTTTTGCAAGAACTATGTGTTGTACATTTTTTCTAATACATAAAGCCACCAATTTGGCTCAATGTTTCAAATTTTGCCAGATTCAATTCTAAGTTCCCAGTAAGTAAGTAGCTAAAATTTTAGCTTCATATTTTTGTATCGCCAAATCTGGCTAAATTACCTTATGGATTATGGCCACTTCAGTTACAATGCCACAAATTTGAAAAAAAACACACTGCTCCCAAGTCCGGAGTCTGGACCCGCTGTCTGTTTTTTCTTCCAATTTCTTTATGCAGCTGAAGTTTTCAAAAAATGGAAAAAATAATTTGGGTTCATAAAAATAAATTGTAAGCAAAAAAAAAAACACAATGAAATTTGGCTGGAAAAAAAATTGGAAGAAAAAAGAACACCAGTCGGGACTTGCGATTTGGGACCAGTTTTTTTTTTTCTCAATTTTGTGATGTTAATAAAGTGGCGATGATCCATAAGAGGATTCAGCCAGATTTGGCTATACAAAAACATGAAACTAAATTTTCTTAAAAGACACTGAATTTTGGCTACATATAAAAATTGGAAGAAAATTTAAAAAACACTGGTCCGAACTTAGGGACTCGGGACTAAAGAGGCTGTCAAACTACAGTCGGAAAGGCTGACCACACTTTGCTTCCGGTTTCGCTCTATCGTCGTCGCTCACGAGTGTGGGGCGTCGTTTCCTCTTTTCGCGAGCGAGAAGAAAAGCGCACGACACTTCACACGGTCCAAGAGGATTTTCTATTCACGCTGCGGTCAGTGCAGCAGTAGCTAGTAGCCTCATGTTGCTAAATCACATGCTCGTCACCAGCTATTGGGGGTTCTCGTGCAGCTGCACTTATAAAATTCTGGCACATGACATCATGAGTTTCATGACCTGCAAACTGCTGCCTTACGTCAGCAATTTCTTAGCTCAGTTTCTCAGACACATCACTCTACTTGCACATCAACTCAAAGTACACTAGATATATTCATCAGGCTGCACTCATTGTTTAAGCATACTACTATACTGTAATAACTCTTAGCAGTTGGGTGCCTATGAATCTGAGAGAGACCACAAGTTTCCAGCAGATCTTCAGGTATCAGGCAGACCATATTTATTGCAGAGCTCTGGTGAGCTGTGTGAACTCCGGCTCGTCTTCATTTTAGTATTATCTCGATCTTGAAAGTTGATTGCGATTAATTTCTAGTGTACTGAGTTGAATATCATGGCGTGGAGGGTCACTAGAGCAGAGAGACCAGCAACAGTGATGGCCATTGGCACCGCCGTGCCACACCGACGATCCATGAGTAGAGCACGTACCCGGACTACTACTTTGAGGTCACTACCTGTAATCACAAGACGGAGCTCAAAGCCAAGTTCAAACGAATCTGTGAGTAGCACAACGAGTTTTCACGTACAACTGCCTGTCTGTAATGTGGGAAAGCTCTGTGTTATCCCTGTTACAAAGCCCCCTTCGAACCAATGTCAAAGGAAAAATTCGTTTCCAACAATAGGTTTCTTTCCAACCAGGGAGAAATTACCAACTTCTCCATTGACATTGGGTTCACAGTAGCCTTCTAGATGGCTTAATTGAGCTGCCCCTGTGAGGCTAGCTCCCTGGGATGTTGCAAAACTCCCTGTGTTGCACAATTCCCTATTGCTTGAGTTTCAAACTTTTTAGTCTAGTATTTTTGGAGGTAAAGTTCGACGATGTTCTACACAAGGGAATCATCCGAGAGCTCCTTGTATAGCTAGTGCACCCGGCCTTATCATCCCTAAATTCATTAAAGTCTCAAAAGATGACAAATTAATTCAATGTTAGTTATTAATTGACATCTTATGTCACAAAAATGTTGAAATAATTGTATAAGAGATTTATATATAATAATAATAATAATAATATTCTATTATTCATAGCTTTTAAAAAATTCTTTTAATTCAAATGCTTCATAAAATGTATAAAGAATAACCTCCCCTAGATCAATCAAGATCAATTCTTCCATGATCATCCTAACTCATCTTTCACAAGCCACAATTGTATATTATCTTAGATCTCATGAAGTCCTATAAGTGACCAACATCCTTGGCATACAACAAATATAATTGCAAGCCTACATACCATGATAGGATTTAAAGAAGAGCAATTAGCTTGTGTTAGAATTCTCTTGGCCATGTTCAATTAGGCCAGCAAGTTACAACCCATTTAGCTACAGAAGTTGGTGATCATGAACATTCATTGGAATCAAAGTGCTCCAAAGGATGGTTCAATGTTTTTCTAAAAGAGCTAAAGTAGCCACAAGCTAGAGATCATGTTTCTCAAACTCTATTTCTCCTCAACTTTCTTAATTGTTCATTTAATAAGTTAGTAACTAGTTTAGAATTACACTAGGTTGTGATGATGAACATATTTCTTAGAAACTAATTCCATGTATTACCGGTAAGTATGTGACCAAGAGAAAGATATGTTGATGATCATGACTTTAGAAATACTTGAACATTACGGTGAACTTGAATTACTATGCATGGGCACTACATGGTATTTTGAATTTGGATCATGTTTGTTTGTGACATCATAATTATTGAGTTTGGAAAAATAGATTACTGACATCCCACCCATCACAATTGGAGAGGTCATATATCAATTAGTCGCATGCACATTCATCATTTAGTTCAAGGATACATTTGCAAAACATTTCAGACCTTCTACCACTAAAATTTTTTTGGCACTAAAATGCCACTAAGTACACTAAGTGGTGATTAGTGGTGCGCTACTCATCACAAGACACGACGCGGGTGTGCATGATAAAATTGACGTCGATCAGGTGCATGGTGTCAGCGCTGTACGCCATCTGCGTGGCGTTGTCCGTCCAAATGTCTGTGGAAAATGAGGCACGCCCATTGTCTTGAAAGTGGTTGTGCGCGATGCCCTGGAGCTTGACGATGCCCTTTACGAAACGATCCATGGTCCTGCGTTTGATTGTCTGTCGGGACTGCAACAAGTCATCGGCAAGAAGCGGTGCCTTGCTTGCAAAGCCGATGTCTAGAGCTGTCTGGATGACATCATGGAATCCCGGGCCTTCCACCACCGCAAACGGGCGAATGTCATATGCACACATGTTGACTAGAGAATTGGTCATGCTGGCTTTGGCATGATCGGTCGGCACACCTTTCTTGGTCGCCCAAGCGTGTAGGTTGCCAAAGCTAGTAGCAACAGCCACACGAGAGCAGGTATGGGCGCTCATTGACGACGTACCACCACGAGAGTTGTATACGTAGATAGTGAAGCAGGTGGGCTTCATGCAGGTGACCACGTACATCCTTTTGGTCTTTGCCTTGCCATCCAACTGCATTGGCACATCGAAGCACACCCACTGCCCAGTGGCCTTCACGACCACCTGACCCATGCGCTCCCATAGTTTGTTGTCCGATGGCCTAGTCGAAGACGTAAAAGGAATCACCTAATATTGTGGGTTCTTGTTGCTCAAATTAGCGGATATCTTCTTTTTGGCGTCATCAAGCGACTCAAAGTACTCCATGTCCAATGTCTCAGAGTCTCAGACTCAAAACTCAGATTGAGACCTGGCGCGGGTATGCAATGTCCTATTTGTGTCGTATGCAATCTGTCACAGCGTCAAGTTATGTCTAGGTATGTGTTCGCTCATCCTGTTGTTCGTTTGTGCTCACTAACTCACTATTCGCATGTTCGCTTCTAGGTTCTTCCTCTGCTACCATCAACATGTAGATTCGGCTCCCAATCTTCACCATTAATTTTCTTAATCATTTTGCGAAACAGGGCGTAGTCTTTATATACCGGCCGCGGGCGTAGCCGGTGGCTGAGGGCGCACAACCGCCTGCAGCCGCCTGTTGATCAAAATCTGGCCGCAACCGCAGCCAATTTGCGGCTGCGGGCGGCTGCAGGTGGCTGCGGCTAGCGACCAACCGTTGGACAGCACTGCCCGTACCTGCCGAGATCGATGACGAAGAGGCGCAACTTGAGGTTGACGATGCTAAGTGTGGAGACATCGTGGCGGTTCAGATCAAAAACTTCATCAACACTAGCATTTTCCCAACTATCATCAAGGGCGCCGTGTTTAAGGATCTCAAAAAAACGACGTCTTTCCATAATCAATGCGGCGTGCGCCTGATTGACAAGGATAAGGTCGAATGGTTCATCTGCTTGCTGGACCCGTGCTTCAATGTCAACAAGCCAGTTGTCATTAAGTGCACAAAGACGGGAGCATTGAACGCTTGCACCCACCTCGACAAGAAACACTTCATAACTTCATCCAAGACAATGGCAACTAACAAGAAGCTAGCAAATATCAAGAAGTAGCTCGATCTATTCGACCCGACTTTCAAAAAAGACCCAAAGCGCTGGTTTGAAGTGTAGTTGGGAGCCTGGTCCGCCGAGCAGTCGATCTCGTAGAACGCGTTCACGACCTGTAGATGGCAACTGATCGGTCGTCAGCTACCTATTGGGGAAGGTGGAATGAAGTCAATCAACATCCGTAAGCTTCACGTTGAGCTGTACACCATTTGCAAGAAGATCATCATTATGTCACTCGCTGAAGCGCGCGCATTCTTTACGATCAAGTACCTATCGTTGTACCTGGACCTAATAAATAGCAAGATGAGCAACCAGAAGTACCTGGCATTGTGAGTGTGCTTCAATACGTCGACCAGGTTCAATATTGGCTACAATTTCGCCGTTCGCCGATTTGCACCGACTACCGATGAGTGTCAAGCGGAACAATTGTCTACAATCTTGCACGAATGGTCTTCAGGTGTCCTCGAGGAGTTCGGCATTAAGGTGATGTTCGATGTGCTGACAAGCACTTCAAATTCGGGATCCGATGTAAAGCGTACCTTAGACATTTTGATCGATGCTTGGTGGGAATGGTGTATATCACATCTAATCCACCTGGCACTCACGAAAACGTTTGGCACC
>Ga0209208_10010920_pt1 | contig 11694 bp, 9 predicted proteins | sample S1TSphfallax_3_FD_187694 | JGI IMG/M metagenome (GOLD analysis project Ga0209208, IMG submission 187694) | Host-associated microbial communities from peat moss isolated from Minnesota, USA - S1T2_Fd - Sphagnum fallax MG (SPAdes) (version 2) | ecosystem: Host-associated > Plants > Peat moss >...
GCCCATTTCCTCTCATCTACATTGGGTTCTTCCATATTAAATGAATGAGAGTCCCAAATCATACCTGGGCCCTTGTCCTTAAATGCATGAAAATGTGGTAAACTCAAGAATGTTGGTAGGGTTGTTTATGGAAGGCCAACCTTATTGACCATAGCTAAAGGTGGTCAGTCATCATGATGAAGTGCACATGAATGGCATCCTAGATCTAGTATGTCATCCACCAAACATGTAGGTGACCTAGGAATGAGCTCATATGTTTATTGGATCACCTTTGGTGGTAATAGGTTAGTCCACATCCACTGGAGCCAATGGGCTTGTAAACTAATTGAAAGAACATCTACCTACACTAGCTCACAAATCCAAGCCTTAATATATTACCATTTAGCCAAAATAGTTAACTAAGAATCCTCCAATGGTGGGACATTTTCCATCAAATATGCAAATGGGTGCATTTGTGTTTGTTGCAAATATTGCACAACACGAATTAATTCCCAAAATAAACCCGACCTAGGATTTGAAAGTCCTTGGCCCGTACCTACTTATGAAAGACCTTGGCACAACCATCCAAAAATGACCAAGTCCATTGGCCCAATCCTAACCAAATATGGCACCCCTAGCAAAATATGTTGTTTGGTAGGGAATGTTGATAACCTTATATGGCTAATGTTGGTAACAAATTAAGATACTTTTGTTGCCACATCATGACATGTCGCATGGATGCTTGTTAACTTGTGAATCTTTTTCCACACAATGATATTTCTGGATTAGGATATCAAACTGTAAAATTATAACTAATCTAAAATTAACGCCTTTAAGCAAGTCAAATAAACATATCCCATCCTTGGAATATCCCACTGAATAAACCCAGTATCCAATGGGCTCAAACCTAGAAGCCCATTACCAACATCCACGAATGAATGTGGGCTTGATGACGACATAATGTGTCAAGCTTGATGAATGTAGTGATTGGCCGATGCGTAAAGTTTTGTCAATGTGCCCCATGGTGGCCTGGAATCCAATGGAAATTTTTGAATAATTGGCATCCCTTGTGGCCCCGACATCGCTAATTCATCATTAGGAGGTGCATTTTGGTTATGGACATTACCTTCCAATAACTCAAATCCATGTGGAAAGCCTAAAATTCCAGCCAACCTAGTCCATTTGTTAGATTTCTTGCTTGCCCCCTAGTGACTTTCATTAACAATGAAACATTGTGATGAGCTTTTATTTGTTAGCATGGGCGGTAGTATGCAATTTCTTCCCAAAAATCAACGGTAACCCCCAAGGGATACAAAACCACATCTCTAACCAACACATCATAGGACATAACATGTGTGGCCATTGCTTGGGCCCGCACTATAGTCTGTTGGTTTGTTGAGATTAACTTGGATCAAAATCTTTTGCTTGGTTAACCTTCGTGCTTTCTCTGAATCATTTATTGATGTCAAAATATGTATGGGTCAAAGATTGGCTTCAGTCAATGTAAGACCATCAACAACAACTTTGCCCAACATCAATGGTTGAACACCAAAATCCAACATCACCATGTGGGGTCAATACCAACATGTTGATGTTCCTTTAAATTAAAAAACTCCTTCTTCATTATGCACCACCACCACATGAGGAATAACACTAGTTCGGTCAATGGTGGGCCATGCTAGAAGGTCATGAAGTTTGGCGATAGCCGCATGCCAAGATTCAAGTTGAACCTTGGACGCCTCTATGAGGTTGGCCTCAAAAAATTCATGAGAAATTATAGGAGGTACAAAAGTGTCCTTCGACCTAACCATCACATCTAATGTTCCGCACTTTCACATAATGTGGTCACCAAGCAAAACATGGTCATTGTTTAAATACCAAATACCAAAAATGACCAATGTCTTGGCAAAAAACAATGGTGCCTAACACATTGCTTTGATCACCCCTTGTAAACCTATGGGTGCCTTGGACCTAAGAATAAAATTAGGTGCCTTCCTTGACACCCCACCATAAATTGATGCCCCCATAGGATTGGGAATGGTGTTTGTCAACACAAATGCCTATGGGAGCCACACTTGGCGTTAAACCTCACCACACCGAAGATCCAATCTTTCATCAACATCTCATGGTTCTAGCACATAGGCATTAGCCCTTGCACTGGTGTAATTATGGAAATCATCTCACTAGGATTTGAAACCATAACACAATTTCCATCATCTACTACCCATAACCCATGATCTTTTGACATATGTAGCATACTTTCTTTTGGTGCCATTGATCATGAAAACTAGCTCCACAAAAGAATCTTAAATCAACATCTAAACCATAGATTGACCAATTTTTTGATCCTTGGCCTTCCCTAACCTAGATGCAATAAATTTCACTTGGGTCGCCATGCTTGTGATTAAAGCCTCCAATTGTGCAAACTTGGCTTCCATGGTGTTGGGTTGGCCTTGAGCTGGTTTGGTGGTCGACCCTTTGTTGACCAAACTTTTCCCCTTCTGGTTCTTCCTTTAACCCTAGCCCTCATTGGCATTGTTGTTCTATGACTAGCTTTGTCGTGACTTTGGGTGAAATGTGAAGTAATGATCGTCACTGCAATGGGAATGTGGTTGGTTAGGATTAGGGTTGGAAGTTATGGCCTATGGTGGATTGGGATAGTCCTTATTGTGAAACCCACCGCACCTCCAACAATTATCTTCTCCACCTTGTTTCGTCGAATAAGATGTAAAACCACCACTTCAATCTGATTTGGCCCCCTTGGCCTTCGATGGTGTAGCCTTGGTTGGTTGACCCCATGATTATTGACCTAATGGTGCTAGAAAATTTCTCAAAGGTTTTCTTTGTTAAACCCAAGGGTGACCAATGGTACCAACACCTAACACCTTGACTCTTTGTTTAGGATCCCTTACCAAAATTAGATTGTTCGGGCTTTCATAACACCTTGTGTTACCATGATCAACCTAGTCATTATTGTTGTGTGAGATTGAGGTAATGATCGATAGACCTTTGTGGTGGTGAAATCAAGTTGATAGTTGATAGACCACATTTGTTGTTTCCACAATTGTGAGGCCCCACATACGTTTGGGCCTATGGAATGTGATGGTAGATGCAAGTGCCCTAGCTAAACAAGTGTAACATCTTTGTGTTTTGAATTTGGGAATTATGGTTTAAACGGTAGGATAAGCTGCAACAAGTTCAACATCCTTTTAGGTTTAATATAAGTCATAACATGTTCACCAAAACCTTGGTTACTAGAGGTCCCAAGCTGGATTACCTAGGTTAGGTTTTAGGTTCACCACAAAAAGGAACAAGATCCAAGGACATGGAACAAGGTTACCATCACTAATGGTTTTACTAAGCATGGGGTGTAGTTTAAACCACTCGCACCACCTTCATCAACATCTAAGGGGGGAACCTTCATACCTTGAAATAGATTTATCTTTAAGGTTTGTCAAAACACCACTATTGTGGACATGGAAAAGATGTATGGAGCCACCAAACGGTCCTAGCAATATTTGGGGGGGGGTTGGCACCATTGAATTGGATGATTTCATCTAGGAGTTTAATAGTTGATGTGACATGCAGCTTATGTGTAATCCCTAGTTGTTCACATTGTTCATGGCATGGAAAAGTTTGTTCCAACATTTGGAGGGGTTGCTTATAAATGACTATCATGAATTTAGGTGTGCCAATGATTTTCATATTGAGGAGTGGCGGCTATATTAGTCGCCCAATTATGTTTCCATTACCAGGGGATTTTTGGCCACTTGTGGTGTGGTAGTAAACCTTAATAGTAATGTAACAAGTGGAAGTGGGAACATTCGTGGCAGTGGAGCCATCAAAAGTGGTGGGACCAAACCTTCCACTAGTGCATGGGGTCCATTGCTTGCATTCAACCCAGTTCTAAAATTCTTTCATGAATCACAAGCACCACATAATTTACAACCTTCCTCCCATTAAACCCTAATCACTATGTATGGGCAAAACATGGGTCAAGTAGAACCCACACAATGGTCAACATTGGGTGGTAGCCTTGTCCACAACCACACCAGTACAACCCCAAAGCTCATTGTGGCAATAAAGGCACGCATGGGAAGGCACATAACTTTTCACCTTGGGTTCCCCACCATGTGAAACCCAAGGTGAAAGGTTATGTGAGAGATCAACCTAAAAGCTTATGCTAGTTTAGTAGATTGTTTGCCAATGGCACATAACTCATGAAACCCCCTTAACCCCTAAGAATGAATTAACAACCCAACCAACACAAAAACAAAAAAACATGTGCAACCCCAATAACACAAAGTGAGGTAACAAATCATGCAACCCAAACCCCATTTTTTGTAATTTTTGCCGGGAAATTATGATGGGAATTGAAATATTTTCACATTTGCTAATGGTGCAACATGCCACCACCTGTAAGATGCAAAAAATATGACTCACCAACACAATGTTGAATCACCAAATGTTTGGCACCCAAAATAACTAGCCACAACCACCTTTCGCCTTGGATTATGCTTCCAAAAATCTTTGTTTCCAAATGATTTGAAAACTTCCCCATTGGAAATACTCCTCACCATAAATTCAATGGGGTAAACAATATGTCAATCTAATTTTGTGTGTTAAAGATATGAATTTTCCAAGAATTAATGGAAATTAATTCAAGAAATAGGGGAAATAGCATCTAGACCTCCAAACCTTGTGGTTTCCAAAAAGTTTGCAAGCTTTGTAAATCTCCATGAAAAAAATCCAATCGTGAAGAAAACATTCATTATAACAAAAAATGTTGCAACCTTAGCCTTGGGTTTGTGACCAAGGCAAGGGCTTGCAAGGTTGTGGGCCAAGAGAGGAAGCCCAGGAGTGAAAGAAAGTGTGAGGGAATGAACCCTCACACTCCCAAGGGAGCTTTCACCTTGGGAGTTGGAGTCCCAATGGACTCCCGAATGTTCAGAGAGCAATTGAAGGTGTCAAAACCTAATGGATTGAAGATTTCTTTATACCATTGAAAAGCTATTGAAACTTAGATGTCTAAAATGGGTTCGCATCACCCATTTGGACATCTGAAACACAAGTTATGGCCAAAAGAAGGGCTGGGAGTCAAATTGGCAATTTGACTCTTGGCCACTAAAAGTCAGGAATTGACCCAATTTCCTTGCGTGCAGGTGGTGTGCGACATATTGTTGAAAAGCTCTCAATGAGGGCTACAACTTTGCTTTAAACCTCATCTCAATTATAGGTTTTCACACAAAGTTATGGGGCTCTAAAGTTGTGGAAGTCCCAACTTTAGCAATTTCGAGACTCCCATTTGGGAGTCCTGAGACAAAATGCCATTTGGATGTGGGCCTCATGGAGAGGCACAAAGTATACTATAAGGGGGAAGGTGGTGGCTTCTCCCAAGTCTGGGCTATGGTGAGTCTTGTGAGTCTAAGTTGCCTGTGGCTTGTCTTAGCACCAAAAGTGTTTCAACTATGCACTAACCACCTTGTGTTTGGTTTGGTGTAGGTCCATGTGAGTGATTGATGCTTGTCACTCTTCCTAGTCCCATCTCGAAGCTCCAGCACGCCCCTCTACCCCCAAAGTGTTGCAAGATAGGGAGCGTGCCCCAACTCCTTGCACTTCCGATGTTTTCACTTTAAACTCATATTTGAGTCTATTAAAGAGCTTGGGAGCGTGCCAAAAGGTGTCCTTGTATGCTAAATGATTTCATTAGATTTTGAATGAATTCACTGGTTGTAGTGAACGAGGATTAATTAAAGAAATGGCAAAACTCCTAGATGACGTAATATGTGAAGGGGTCCACTAGATACAAAAGGAGACAATCCTTTTTGGTACCTTAACCATTCTTTGATCCTAGAAGTATAATTTGCACCAAGGTTGTCACAAGGTTTATGTGTACATCACAATGTGATGCAATAATTTAAACATTAATGTTGCCAAACGTCACATCTAAATAAAATCAACCTAAGTCAAAATGGAGTTGGGCCACCCAAGGGAAAGTTAAGGATGATTCAAAATCTCATCATTCAATCACCTTAAACCATGTGTCAAATGAAACAACTTTTGATTATCATAGTTTAATAATGATCAAAAACATTTGGCTAAAGATTGAAAAAAATTTAAATGACAACTAAATTGTTTTCTAGCAACGATCAAATTTATTTGGGTAGGAATTTAAAAATTATAGTCATTAGATCAATCGTGGAGATTGAACCATTGTCCATTGGATGATTAAAATATTTTTTAGTTGCATGGTGGAAATTGACCTTCTATTGTTTAATGATTAAATTTTTTTGAGTAGCACCCAAAACCCAAAAAAATTCCAAGTGTTGATAAAAAAATGTCATTTAATTTGACAATCGAAAGTTGGTGACTAAATGTTTTTGGCCCCATAGTTTAGTGACATAAAAATTGGGCAATTAAAATTTTTTGGTCAACTAAACCAAGCTAACCAAAAAGTTTTTGTCACTGAAACAAATGGTTGATGACCATTTTCATGGATGAAACTAACATGCTTAGAAGGACGCCAATATGACAATGGATGCAAATTGGGGACATCACTTCCATTTTAACAACCCTAATTTGCAAATGAATATTCATGGGAGTTGCCCGATTAATATTGTCTTATTTAATTACACCATTGTGGATAGTAAATCTTTGGATCAAAACATCACCAAATGTTTTTTCAAATCTTAAAAAACTTGTGGTTTCACCAAATTTATAAGCAAACCATCATTGACAGCAAAAAATCCCTAACAAATAAACATATAACCATGAGGTATCCAATTTGCGACTTGTGTTTTTATAACACAAGTTGTGAAATATCAACATTAAAGATGTTGTCAATTATACATGTACACTTTGAATATCTAGGAGTGATGAGGATCACATTTGAATGGGTCAATTGATGGAATATTTTCATCAATTCCACCTACACTTTCCACAAAACAACATGCCCCCTCTTCAACCATTGAACACAAAAAAACCTAAACATAAACAACAAACAAACAACTAATACATTGAAACAATCAAGGAACTTTCAAGCTCCCAAAATTGAAAATCACAAAGTGATAAAAGAACTTACCTTTTGTTAATGCATTAAACAAGAATGTTGCAAAATTTCATAGCTTCATTGAACAACCAAATTGAGCCAATGCTTCTTTATGTTGATGACTCCCAATTCATTCAACAACAAGATGAAATTGATGCTTCATGATTTGTCTAGCAAAAAAAACATAGTTGATGTCTTTTGATTTGTTTAACAACAAACATAGTTGATGTTTTATAATTCACCAAAACAATGAACCTAAAGCTGATTTGCCAAGGAACATGACACAAAACCATAGCCCTTCCCTCCAAATTTGCCAAGCAACGAAAACAAATACAACAAAGAAGCAACTTGAATGCAAATCACAAAAGAAAACCCAAAGTGCTTTTGGACTATGGACAAAAAATTTACTTGATTAGAAGCACAAAGTGAATTGCAAAGAAAGCACTTAGTACTTGTGAAGTTCACAACAAAATAAAGCAATTGAACAAGAAATGAAATGTTCAATTCTTACAAAGCTCACAATAAAATGAAGCACTGGAACATGAAATGAAGAGCTTGGTTATTGTGAAGATCATAGAAAAAAAAGAAACAAAGAATAGTATCAAGTGCCTCACCTAATGTTATGAGAAGCTTAAAGTAAATATTACCAAAAAGAAAAGAGTTGACTTAAAAAAAAACCTCAACAAAAGTGCAAAAAACATAAAAGTGCAAAGCAAAGTCCAAAATGTTGAAAGGAGATTGTGATGGGTTCTCCCTAAACCTTATACCACCTACCTAAACCCTAAATAAAATACATGTCCAGCATTTTCATTCAAAACCCTACTGGGTTAGACATTAATCTGTGTAAAATATAATGCCATATACAATTGCATGTAAGTGTCATAAGCATAGAGGCATCCAGTGCTTGTGTATAGAGCTGGATGCTGGGAAGTCAAAACAAATCCATAATGAATCCATATCCAGTGACAATCCAGATGCATAAATGAATTTTTTAATATAACCAACCAACACTGGTTATTACTATGGGGCCCAACTTGTTTTCTCAACATAACCCACTCACTCACCATAACTTCGGTAGACTGTTGCACGTTTGTCCTCATTCACAGAAGTTTGAAGAATATGTACAAAAGGACAAATCTGGTACCATTGACATTTTTTGGGGTAGGTTTGGGCCAAGTGCACCTACAATGGTACTTTCACTTTCACCTTCTTGAGTTTCCACGTTGTTGTTCTAGAATGATCCACTAATATTTAGCTACATTTAGTAGATTTATCCATAAAGTGAGGCGATTAGGGACCGAGATCGGATAGTTTCGGCATAATAGTGCATCAAACGTGTAACTGGGAATGAAAATTTTACAAAACGAAATAACTGAGACCCAAACTAGTTTTGCCACCAATTTTGGTGGTCAACTGAGGTTGGTTGGTCCTGTCTTTCCTTTTTCCTGAGCGCCTCCATTGCTGCTACACATATATATTTTCAGTGTTCTTACCTGTACAACTAGTATAATTAGTCTCGAACTTTGTGCATTAAATGCTGAGTTTCAGCTTTTCATACTGAGATTTAATAAAATTTCCTTGCTTTGCGGATACCACTGAAAAGTGGGATAGTGGGCGAAAGCAGACCGAAAAGAAGTCTGAAGACAGGGCGCCTTTACCGATAAGGCTATTATTATTACATGGCTAAAATAGTCATATGTTACCGATTTTACTGTTTATGAAGTGATTTGGCAGTAGTGTGGTTCCTGGAAGAGTCCTGGTTCTAAAACTACAGGATCGCAATTTCATTTGATAGAAGTGAGTATTGGGACCATGAGAATATATTAACAAATTTGAATTATATCCCCCCACAATTCATGTCCTTGTGATTAAGCTAGGCCAAAATAGGTGATGAGTAGAGTTGAGAATATAAATTTTGCTCAACCAATAAGGAATTGCATCATGCACCCATTAGACCCAAAAATCAACTTTTGGGGATGGTTAAGGGTGTTGAATTTTTTTGTTCCCAATGTGTTCCCATGGAGTCCCAATGGGTTCCCAATATGTTCCTCAGTTTCCCAATGTGTTCCCGAACATGTTCCCCAAAATACCTTACTCTATCCCATTATCCATATGCTTTGCCCAGCATTGTCAGCTCAAACTTAAATAGATGGATAAATATTGAGACTCCCGTGTTTTTATGTTTGGAGTGAATACTTCTATATTGGGGAGTCTCCGAAATTTCAATTTTTTAATTTATGGACTAATCCCCTTTCATGTGATATTTGGCACTGCAAACTTTGTGCTTCAACATTATTGGAACTAGTGTAGCCTGTGCCGTTGGCTTGAATGTGAACACATTGACGGCTCAACCGATTTTTCCTTCCAAACCCAAATTTTGTATATGTTTTTTGAATTTTCAGCAACAAAATCCACTCAAAAATCAATATCTTCCACACAATAGCTCTGAAAATTGTGAAATAAACTTTATTAAATTGGACTTGCCAAGGGCTTTCCAAAATTACCAAGAACACCCCCAAATTCCAATACACTTTGGGAGATCTCAACTTGACAAAACAAACTACCTTGCTTCAGAGATAGATGGTCTCCACGACCTTCCATAGTGACAACAATAGAAAAATGAGAAAAGACTGACCTTTTTTACAATGCAAGAGGGCATTTGTGGGGGGTTTGCAATTTTGTGAAACTTATTTCATTTGGGCCATGTTGTCATCCATTTTCATCCAGCACATTGAACTTCTACTTGTAGTTCCTAAAGGTATTATGAACATGTATAAAATAAGGCATTGGGAACACATGGGCACTACCTATATATACATATTTTGAACAATTTTGATTTGTATAATTGTCAAATTTGGATAAGTATTTGAGTAGATGGCAACCCAAATTGAGGTATAAATTTTGTTAATTTCACTTCAAAATATACAAGTTCGTTATTTTTCCAATAGGCTTGTGTTGATCCAAATGAGATTGTTGCATCTATGCATTGATCTGCATGTGATTTAAATGAGTGTCATAGATAATAGTCAATTCAGAAAATATGAATTTAAAATGACATTGCTTCCCAAAAGTTTGTAATATTATTGATTCAAACGTGTGGATTAACATGTTCACATTGAAATCCCTAATTATTGTAGACATTTGGGGGGAGGGGAGATATCATTAAATCAATAAATCTCCATCTCCTTCACCATTATTCTTACCTTTTCCTCACATTTTCAAAATAAGGCTTCAATTCAAATTTGAAGATTTATACTATTAAATTACATTCCATATACAAATCTAAAAAAATTAGTAACATGATTGTTTAGGCATGAATATGCATTTTTGAAACAAGACGATTATTCAGCTTTTCATATTTGATTTATATTGGCTTTTGTAGTTAACTTAAAATGTGATTGCATGATATTTTCACTTGAACTATGTTATCACTAATAGGAACAAAAGAGTTTGTACATGCATTTGATTACATTTTCATAATGCATGTTGGTATGAAATCAATGCATATTTTGGAATATAATGGTTTTAGAAGGTGGTAGGTGCACTTTGGAGATTTGATTATATCGAAAAAAAGGTTTAAAAAAAATACGAAGGAAAATTATTGTAGGAGCTAAGGATTAAATCTAGGTTTTGAACCATATGTCAATGTACAAGTTATTTTTGAATCATGACCATATTTATTGAATTTATTTTGCTTTATGTGTAAATAAAGAACACAATTTACTGTATCATAGTTTTATGCAATCAAAATGAAGAAATAGGTTATTTTCTTGAACATATTTGATAAATTGATGTCTATATTATCTATGAAATTGTTATTTTAAAAAGATCTCAAAAGCCCCTAGAATCATAGATATGGTACTGATTAAGTTTGTTTTTCTTTAATTTATTGATGCAAGGTATAGTAAATAGTATCAATTATGTTATGTGCTTGATTTAAGGACAAATATAGGTGAAATTCTTGTGCATATTTTTCAAACAGACATGTTTTGTTACTTATGTGAAATGGTTATGTCAATTGTCATAAAAACATCAAATGATTGGTTTTTATAATTTGTATTTGCGTAATGATATTGCATATATAATATACTTGCAAAATAATTTGATTACATAAAAGGTTCACAAACTATATGGGTATTAAATTCATGGTTCACGGGATATGGATAAAGTAAGGTTTTGAAAGGTTAACTACAAGGTTTGGGAAGGGAACTATAGGTAAAATGGGTTCTTCTAGGAAATAATTTTGGGTATGATGATAGTTGGGCATGTTTGGAAGTAAACACGATAATTTTTTTGTATACCTGAATTGTATAGTTTAGTTTATGTAGATACATAGATGAAATCATCAAGGACATATTTTGTATATCGACATGTTTGTTTTGTGTGAAATGAAAATGGTGTTTTCTTTATAATAGGTTCATAATTATTTTATGGCTTATATGTCACTATGATGTGTCCTGATATATAAAATGAGTACAAGATATGATTGTGTTAAAAGATTTGTAAACAATTTATGTATTTCAAAATTTAATTAATGGAGAACATGTGGATATTGTAAGGTTTTGTAAGTTAAGTATTATATGTTTGGGAACTATGTAGGATTTTTTTGTAACATGACTGTTGGGCACATACTCTTTACAAAACATGATTTTTTTCTCCCCATATAT
>Ga0209208_10010921_pt1 | contig 11694 bp, 6 predicted proteins | sample S1TSphfallax_3_FD_187694 | JGI IMG/M metagenome (GOLD analysis project Ga0209208, IMG submission 187694) | Host-associated microbial communities from peat moss isolated from Minnesota, USA - S1T2_Fd - Sphagnum fallax MG (SPAdes) (version 2) | ecosystem: Host-associated > Plants > Peat moss >...
AGTTTAAACGGACGAGGCGGCAGGCAACCAAGAGGCCCAGTTTAAACGGACAAGGCGGCAGGCAACCAAGAGGCCCAGTTTAAACGGACGAGGCGGCAGGCAACCAAGAGGCCCAGTTTTAATGGGGCCGTGAGAAGCAGCAAAGAGACACTTGCTCATACTTTACCCTAGGGTCAGTTTCTTATCATCAAATAATCCTTCTAATAGTGAAATGAAATTTTGTGAAAATATCATAGTCAGCTTCCACATTGATAAAATGAGTGATTAGTAATTTTTTTCAAAATAAAATTCCTTTTCATAAAATTGATTTTTTTTTTCCAATGATCTATTATCAAATATTGTCATATGAGGAGTGGAATTATTCAGATTGTAGCCTCCAATAATTATGATATTTTTCAACACCTCAGCATCATAATTTTCAACAAATTACCATTTCACTATTTTAAGGACTATTTAATGACAAAACTGATGCTAGGGTGAACTATGAAAAGTATGAAGGCAAGGAGTTGAAAACCATCATAATTATAGCATTGCTACAATCTGAATAATTTCACTCCTCATAAGATGATATCATAGTAGATCATTTTTTAAAAATTAAAAATCCAAATTGAAAAAACGAATTAAGTTTTGGAAAAAAAATTAATTATTTGTTGTGTCAATGTGGAAGCTGACCTTTGGTTCATGTATTCTAATAAAAATCGCCCCAATATAATATTATTATGTGTCCCCGAACGTGTAGGACTTAGGGTAACGCATTAACTACTCCCTACCCTAGTTATACCGAAAGAACTGTCCTAGTACCAGCCCATCCCAGCCATAATGAGCCTCCTAACCGCCTACCCCGGTTCTACCAAAAGCACGTTGATTGATGCCCACGCGATGGGCACGCGATCTGGGCTCCAGCCTAGCCTAGTGAGGGGTCCACGTAATGGGCTGACGTGGCAGATTCTCAAATGAGAGAATATGTACGTGAGAGATTTTTTATTTTATTTTTCTTTAAATATAAATAAAGCCAAAAAAATGCATAGGACGACCGCGTTTTTGCCTTCGGGAAAAAAGATACCAAAAGTTACTTTACTTTTTTGGTATGGGCACGGGTTCGCCACGCGCTCCTTGGTTCCGAATATTGCGGTGGTTGGTTAAGTTATTCCGCTGCTGCTTGGTTTATGCCTTCTCCAATTTGGAAGAACTAGGGCAGGTTAACAACTAGGCAGGTTACATTCTAGTTCGTGGAAAGAGGGAAGGAAGTTGGGAAGAAAAGAGAAGGGGGAAAAACAAAATCCTTGCTTAATTGAAAGAGACTTTTAGGGGACTTTTCTTATTGAACAACATGTTCATGTGTTTATTTAACCGCCTTGTTGTTGTAGAATTTACACACAAGGACTTTGTGTGTCCTTGTGTTCTATGTTTTTCCATTCATATGTAAAGCCTTGGTCAAGTTTTTTTTTAGTGGTAATTTCAGGTGTGTGTTTGGAAAAAATCTACCTTTCACATATCGAGGGATTGATTACCTATTATGTCTCCTGGCTGGGTGGGTTGTTTCATTGTATGGTAGGATCTTCCATTTTTATAACCAGATCTCAATTCTTACCCACCAAAATTCAATACCTGCCCAACATTGGGGTGCGTATTCAGTTTTCCTCTCCATGTAATGGGAATACGGTGTTTCCAATTTTCCTTCCTTTCTTGCCAATTGAAAAAAAGCTTTAGTAAGTAAACTTCAGAAACATGGGTGTTTGTTAGTTTTTTCTTTGCAAAAGCCACCAACCTTCACAATTCTGGGGAATGAAGTAAGTAATCACAAATCAGGAGGGAACAGTACACCACGCAGCTCATGGGGCAATGGCTTGCCCTTTATGGTAGGTTCAAAGTTCAAACCCTATAACTGCTTGGTTACCTAGTACCTAGGCTCGTTCAGCAACAAGGTGCTTTATATATATATATATAGTCAGTTTTATTTGGCAGTAAAACATAAGATAAAATTAGAATTCAGCATTATACCAAATAATGACGCTGATTGAGAGCTTCATTCAGATTTTTGGCATGGCAAGCACACAAATTTCAAAAATTTCAGCGAATCCAAAAACTAATTAATTAGTGCTTAACCAGCCTGGGTATTACAATACTTAATTTGAATGCAAAATGAATTTGATCAAAAAGAAAAATAAAGACCCTTATGATGTGGCTACATGGCATCTTTTGTTGATATTTCTATAGTAATGTCTTTTCCTCCCCCTTCATGGTGGTGCAACTAGTCATAGGGAGATTAAGGTGTCACTATGGTATTTTTTAATAGGTGATTGGGGGGAGTTTCAAATAGAGCATGTCCTATGGGTGCAAGCCTCAACAATAGCTTTCTCTTTAGCTCAAGGCACCTTTTTAGTTTCAATTTCACCCCTTCCACATCATTTTCGTAAAGTTTCGTCTTAGGTCATGCTAGAGAGTATGTTTGTGCTGCCATGGCTCCCCCTTTGCCTCAACCCCAACCTTTTCTAAGACTAGTCGTTGTCATGAATGGCAATGCCATGGGGTTCATTCATTTAAATGTTCATTCATAACTTGTCATGACCTTGTATTTGATTCCTAATTTAATGTCAATTTATTTTTAATTAGCTTCTAATTAAATTATAGTTCATTTTCAATTAACTTTTAATTCATTTTCAATTCATTTTTAGTTCACTTCTAATTATTTTTAGTAAATTCTCAGTTAAGTCCCAGTTAAGTTTTAGTTAAACATTAATCAAATTTTAATTAATTCATAATTGACCTTTAGTTAGGAAGGTTTTCAAGAAGCTTATTTACTTGATGCACACATAAAAGGCTTTTCAGAAACTTCTTTGAGTTAAGTCCTTAAAGCGATATAAATAAAAATAGGAGCCTTCATTTCTTTCATTTCCTTCAATGTATTCAACACCAATTTTAAGCATGATCTTGTACCATAGCCTTGCCATGTTATTTTCATGTTTGTAAATGTTAACAAAATAAAAATTTGTTTTCATGTTTGTTTTGCACACTCATCTTTTTGTTTTTGAATCACATAATTTTGTTTTGTTTTTTGTTTCAAAATTTAACTTAGACTTGTATTTTAGCTTTTTTTTTTAATGCTTCTTCATGTCTTTGATAATAGTGCTTTGTAAACGTTTCACCTTTTAAATTTGTTCCTAATGCATCCCCATACTCCTTGAAAGATTCAAATGCGAATCTGAAAATGAAATCAATGGAAGAAAAAGGAGTTGGGGTACACTCCCTAACTCGCAACACTTCCAGAGTAGAAAGACATGTTGGGGCTTTGAGATCAGGATTGGGACGAATGACAAGTGAATCAATTAATCACATGGACTTGCAAAAACCAAACAACAAGTTAGTTAATGTGTGGTTGGAACACTTTTGGTGCATAAACGATCCACATGCATACACGAATTCACAAGATTCATCACAACCCAAACTTAGGGGAAGCCAACACCTTCCCCTTTATAATATTCTTTGTGATTAACCATGAGGCTGCATCCGAAGGTCATTTTGTCTTGGGACTCCTAAGTTTGGACTCCTCAATTTGGAATCCCAAACCTCTTGACATTGGGACTCTTGGCATTTTGGAGGGCCATAACTTCTTGTGTAGACCTTTAATTAAGGTGAGATTTAAAGCAAAGTTGTAGCCTTTGTCGAAAACTTTTCAACCATATGTGGCACACCATTTGCACACACGTATTTTAGGGTGATTTTTTATTTTTAGTGGTCGGGAGTCAAATTGACACTTTGACTCTCGACCCTTTTTTTGGCCATAACTTATGTTTTAAGTACTTAAATAGGTCATGTGATCCCATTTTAGACTTTTACATTTCAAAAGTTTTCCAATGGTATAAGGAACTCTTTAATCCAATCAATTTTGCCCTTAAGGTACTTCTTTGAAAATCCAAAATTCCATATGGATTCCAACTCCCAAAGTGTGAGACCACTTGGGAGTGTGTGGGTTCATTCCTTCACATTCCTAGGAATGTAACTGTGACTCCCAAGTTACGTTATTGGCCCATACCTTTCCATGCCTTTGTTTTGCTCATGAACCCAAGGTTAAGGTCATGATAATTTTTTCCTTATTTACCAAACTTCCTTATTTCATTTCTAATGACGCATTCCCAAGCTCCTTGATAAACTCAAATGTGAGTCTAAAGTGAAAACAACAAGAAAATAAAGAATTAGGGCACACTCCATGGCTTGTAACATTTTGGGGGTAGAGGGGCGTGTTGGAGCTCCAGGATGGGACTAAGAAGAATGACAAGAAATCACTCACTTACATGAACATGCACAAAACCAAACAACAAGTTGGTTAGTGCATAGTTGGAACACTTTTGGTGCTAAAACAAGCCACGGGCAAACTCGGACTCACAAAATTCACCACAGCCCAAACTTCGGGGAAGCCACCACCTTCCCCCTTATAGTATACTATGTGCTTGGCCATGGGACCATCACCCAAATGTCATTTTGTCCCGAGATTCCCAAATGGGAGTCTTGAAATTCCCACAACTTGGACTCCCACGACTTTGGGGCTCCATAACTTTGCGTGCAAACCTTTGATTAAGATGAGGTCTAAAGCAAAGTTGTAGCCCTTGTCGACAGCTTTCCAACGGTATGTTGTAAGCCACTTGCACCCAAGGAAAATTCGGGTGATTCCTGACTTTTAATGGTCGGAAGTCAAATTGCCAATTTGATTATCGACCTTTCTTTTACCCATAGCTTGTGTTTGAAGTGTCCAAATGGGTCATGCGAACCCATTTTAGACATTTAAGTTCTAAGAAATTTTCAATGATATAAGGAACTCTTCAATTCATTGAGTTCTGACCCTTGCAATTGTTCTTTGAAAATTTAGGAGTCCACCAGGACTCCAACTCCCAAAATGGAAGCTCCCTTGGGAGTGTGAGGGTTCATTCCTTCACACTTTCTTACACTTCCAGGAGCATGAGGTGTGACTCCCATGCTTCCTTCTTGGCCCACAACCTTGCAAGCCCTTGCCTTTGTTGCGGGCCCAAGGTTAGGGTTATGACATTTAGTTTGATTTGGACTTGGATTCAACAAGCATCTTTTCATAACTTTACCATATATTTTCCCATGTTGTTATGGGTCATATCCCAAGGTCCATTGTTCGTGTTTTTGGCATTGGTAGGCTTTTGGTTTTGGTCAAGCCTTTTAGAGGCATTTAAACAATTGCAACGGGATAAATTTTATATCGATTAGTGAATAAATTTTTATGCTTAAAGTTTCACAATGTGTTTTTTGTTTGCTTGTTGTTTCATGAATTCGACATAACAATCACGGGGGTGCGAAACAATGGTTCATAATGTTCAAATTATTTAAAACATCCATCTCGATTGGGTGGTTCTATAGGTAGATGTTACAAATGCCTTCAACATCATTTTTAGGAAAGTTGTTTTTAAAGAACTTTGCATAATAGGAGGACAATTTTCTCAACTTTTCTTTTTTGTTTGGTCCTTTTATGCCCAATGGCTTCCCCTTTTCTTCAACCACCATTCTCGCATGGGAGATTTGTTAGTTATCCATTTTTTAGAGGGCACATGCCATGGTGTTTCATTTGTTGGGCCTCTTTTTGCGTTGGCCCATTTTTGTCCATTGCAATATTTTGTGGGGTTTTTCCTTCTTATAATTTCTTTTCCCTTCTAAATGACTTTCACATCATTGGCCCAACCTATATCATTCATCTTGCCTTTGACCATTTTGTTTTTCAATTGGTTTTTATGGGGTTCTTCATCTAGCTCCGCTAGTGTTCAACTTGGTTGCCTTTTGGTCTACCTCTTAGTTTCTCTCCTTTCGTCAATTTTTGTTGTTTGTTAAATGACATTAAAGTTTTGGGTTTGTTTTTTTTTTCATGCAAGATGTAATAGACAAGATGTTCGCCATGTAAACACACTTCCAAGGTTAAGGGATGTTCAAGTTGTTTTTGAGATCCTTTTTTTGGTGTTTTTCCCAAAGACCTTCTTACCTATTTTGTTGCATCTTTTTTTCATTGACTTTTTGGCATTACCTTGCTTCCTTCAATTCTATTCTTTTGCAGGTCTTTCCAAGACTTTTGGGCCCAAGCTTTTTGGATTACCCATAGGCCCCTTTAGTGCATTGACATGTAATTATCGCCATTTTTTGTGGGGGGATCAATTTCATTTTCATAGACTTCATTGCACCAGTGACCTATTTAAGGAATTGGACATTTGTTGCACCTATCATCCTTGTAGGTTCCTATTAGATCATCGCCCATTCTTGTTGGAAGTAATAGGTGCTAGTGACTTCAGTACAATCCCCTTCCAGGCCCATTTGAAGTTGGTGTGGGAATTCCTTCCCTCGGATGTAGTGGCATGTTGTTCATTTCATGTAGTTTGTTGAAAGGTGATTAAATCAATTTTAACAAAACATTTCAAACATATTACACAACCATTTTTTTTCTAGCTTCATCTTTGACCTTGCTTCTAATTTGCAACGTGCACATTTGAGGTCTTGTGCAAGCCCATGGACGAATGCTTGGCTTTCTATTCACCTAGTCATTCCACCTTTCCATTTACCCATTCATGTCTTCTTTTTGTTTTGCGCATCAAGTTGGGTTTCCCCCCATTCATTAGCTCTCAAGACGACCCATTGCATTTGTGGCCAATTGTTACATTTTGTAGGGACCCATTTCTTTGTTGTTCCCATGGTGAGGAACAGATTGCATCCCATGATGTGGTTTGAAATGCCTTCGCATCCATTGTGAGAGACACATGGTTTCATATTTCATATGAAGTGACCCATGTCCTTGCATCCTTTTTTCATTTAATCTTTTTATCAATGGGTTGACATCATATTATCAAATGATGGCATTCGCACAATGGCAAATGTAATGATTATTGACCCCACCTGAGTAAACTTGGTTTCTCGAATTACTTTATTTTGCAAGGTGCCCGTGATGATGGTAGCTTAGGCAAAGGAAGGACTCTACCACAATTACTTTATCTCCCGGGGTGCCCATGATGATGGTAGCTTAGGCAAAGGAAGGATTGTACCACAATTACTTTATCTCGTGGGGTGCCCGTGATGATGGTAGTTTAGGCAAAAGAAGGACTCTACCACAATTAACACTTGATAGACATGTTTTTTCCCCTTGCCATAGAGGTTTTTGAATGTCTACACCAACAAAAAGATCACTTTCTCCATTGATGTGCTAACATGGTATGGTTAGCTAAAGGCATTGATGGCCCTCCTTTGGTGATTCTACAATCTTTTTATAGGCAAATTGTGTCAATAGCTTTTTAGTGAACCCAAGTTGCCTCTATCTTGAGGTGCATTGGCATCATAGGTGAGGGTTCTTCTAGACTTACTACATTTTCAGGTTTCCCTTCCCTGTCTTTTTTGGATATGTTTCTTGTGATCGGTGGGGCTCTTGAACATAATTTGTTCCTTTGCCCCCTTGTGACCCTCCTTTGGGTTTGTGTGCCTTTGGCTTGGACTAGGGTCCTTTCTCTTTGTCCTCCCTTTCCCCCTTTGCTAGGTGCATTGTTTTAATAAAATTTACCAAGGTTTCATCGAAAAATAAAGAGTACCAGCTACATCTCCAGCTGTCACCGACAAACTGGTTCCCATTTGAAGCCAAAAAATTCTTCCCCCCAAAATCCCATGTGAAGCAGAAACAAATAATTTGGTGTAGATCATATGTATGTACCCCAAATATCCATTTGATATAAAACAAACATGCCTAAAGTGAAATTGCCTTCTCTCCTTTATCAGTTGATTTGATTTCATTCATCTTTTCAACATTTGCTGTTCTCTAATTGCAACTTGGTAGGGAGAGATACCATAGTACCTTTACTACCTGGGCCAGTTTGAGAATAATTACACTATTTTCAGAAATGTTGAAATTTTTCAGAAAGAAAATCCTTCGAATTATTTTTATGAAGGAAAATAAAGAATCTGGTAGAATATTTGGAAATATATCTCATTTATGGTAATGGAATCCTCAAATTTAATTAATTAATTAATTAATTATTCGACAAACATGTGTCGAAGTGGCCAAGGTACTAAGGTAATATCTACATTGCTATACAAATGAAAAAAAAGTTCCGTCCAAAACCAAAAAACAAAGTGGTTTTATAAGTTTTAACTGGGGTGTTACTTACAAGTATGGGTGCTGGATTTTATTTTTAACTAACCCCACCACCCGGTGCGCCCCACCACCTCAACGCGTGTTGTGCACGCGTAAAAGGTCCAGCTGGCCGGTCGGGGGGGGCTGACGGAGCAAGTTCCCATTGTTAAAAGACAACTGCATCCAATGGAGTAAATTTTATTTCTAATAAATTTATAAAAACATTTGCAAAAGAAAAGTCTACCACGTTCTGTCGACTCTGGAATGCCACGTTTCTTTCTAGACACGGGTTCACCACGCGCTGCTCACTTATCCCCTGAAAACTACTTCTTATTTTCAGGAGTGGAGAAACCGCTTGACTCAGGCCTCATCCCAAGGCATTTTCCAAGAATCCTATCTTCTAAGTTCTTGCTAGCTAATATATTTGATTAACTATGTTAAGAAATTAAAACAAGAAATTATTGTTGTCTGCCCCCCTTTTAAGGCCCCCCTTTTAAGGGCAAGCTAGAACTATGGGTTAGAATTAGGGGTATTATATTTATATATATATATTGTGGGCCTAATTTTGTGATGTAGCCACAAAATTCACAAAAGGAATGAGCCAAATTTGGCTACAGCTCAGATAGGTCAGTAGAACATTTTAACAATCCTTCTATGTTTTGGCAACCTCCAAGAATGTATTGTCAAAATATGGTGACTTCAGAATTTCTTTCCTCAAAATGTGGCTACTGACCACTTTGGTGTGTTCCAAGAGAAAATCCTTTGTAGCTGTTGCCACCAAAACGAAGGAGTATTTTTTTGGGAAATTTCGCCCCAAAAATAAACACTGATGATGATCCAATATGCTTTTTTTTTGGAGGTATTTTTGTTTGCAGCCAAAGTGGCCATGATCCCTAGAAGATTTAGCCAAATCTAGCTATAAACTAGATTGAAAGTACAAAATTTTAATCATCATTCTATTTTTGTGGCTATACACTGAAAACCAAATATAAAAATCTGACAGTTCTTACCTTTTTTTCCCTCTCATTTCTGGCTATTGAAATCCTCCAAAATCACTTCATTTCCAAGATTTTAATTTCTCTTTTAGGGGGGGATTTTTGCCAATAAGAAAAGGTCTGTCGGAACTAACTTTTAGTCCATATTCTTGTTTACTGAATGTGCATATCTGAGTACTTTTTTCTTAGGTGATGAAAGTGTGATATGAGCCTTGTTTCCTTTTTTTTTTTAAAAGAAAAAAAAAGAAAAAGTGTGAGATAAGTTAAAATGGGGTGCGTTTTCTGTCAACAACTACCAGAATCTAATTTTAAAATATTATTTGCTTGAAATAGTCAATAGGGGTGATTGTGTAATGTGAGGTTGCAAAACCGTGTCCAAGAAACTTGACTCTTGAATGTGAGAGAGAGCAAATGCTAAAATGATACGCTTTTCATGTAATGAAAACAAAACATTCCGATTTTTATTTCCACCTCCCAACTTTTGTTAAAACCATATCCCAAGTTTTATCAGCCTTGCCTTGGTAGGCAAGGATATTATGTTTAGATTCATTGTTTTCCATGTAATGAAAACAAAACATTCGGATTTTTATTTCCACCTCCCAACTTTTGTTAAAACCATATCCCAAGTTTTATCAGCCTTGCCTACCAAGGCAAGGATATTATGTTTAGATTCATTATAGAGTATAATAGCTTTAAGGCATTTTCGCCCCTAGGTAGTAGGTCTATTTTGATATGAGGATTTTTGAAAGATGATATTTTGGCTTGTGTTGAAACTTGAGATTAGTTATAGAGTTATAATATCTTGAAGGATTTTTGTTTCTTAGAGAGGATTTTTTGAAGATTATATTTTTGCATGGTGAAATATTTGAGTTTCCATAATTTTCCTTTTGCCTTAAGATATTTTTTATTTAACTGGTGTAAAACATGGCAGGTTTTTGTCAGTGTTCCTATTAAGAAGGCACCTTACTAACTGTATTAATATGGTGGGCTTTATGGATAGCATAATGCCTTCCTCTGTGGGCTTTTCACTTTTCCATAAAGATTGCAATTTTTTTTCCCCGCAGAAACTCAACAAGTATCACAAAAACCTTCGCTGATTTTTTTTATGCTGTGGAAAGCCATGGCTCAGCTTTACAGGAATCAGGCATGCCCTCAACTTTGCCTTGAGGTCCGGTAAAGCCTGCACCTTACACTTATAGTTACATACGATTTTCCATTTGGGATCTGAGACTCACCCAATTTATGAAAATAAATCCTACCCATTAACCACCCTTCACTTAATGATAGACTTTATTAGACTAAATGGGAATGTATTTTATTAATTGGTAAAGCATGTACAAATCATATGTTCTACATGTAACAAATGTAGTTATGTTCTAGCAAAAGTCAGTTCCAAATTTTCACATCATTTGGTGACATTCTTCTACAATATCCCCTGTAAAATCCACCCAAGTTTGGAAGATGTAAGACTTACATTATTGCATACCATATATTTTGTGGTCATTACAAACATGGATGAAATTTTAAGAATAATTGGAAACAATTTTTGACCCAAATTTTGGAAGTTAGAGGCCCTATTATATTATGTATTCATGCCCACCAAAAGTCCCCTTTCTCCCACTTCTTATGAGTATATTGACATGGCTTTTGGAAAATAATTCTCCAAGGCCAAAAGCTTCCAGTTATTGAAATTGGGGGGGCCTCTGTGGTGGGGGTGTATGGGGGGCCACCCAAATCTCAGCTCGAAGGGCCCAAGGTGTTGAATTCACACTATTAACCCTAGGCCAACAAATAATGTGCCTCTTATTTCAACAGCCTATCCCTTCCTCAGGTCACTTTTGAGGCCTTGGCACATTTCCCATTGCAAATTTTCTTCATATTTTGCTATAATTAATGATGCCTATACCTTGTCTCCATATTCTCATTATTACCCCACCATGAGAGGGAAATAGGTACTAAATAGCAACAATAAAAATTACTCAATTTTGTAGAGTGACCCAAAATAATATGAAGTTGCCCAATCCAACGGGTCTTGCTTTAACTTATCCCAATGGGAACCTAATTTCAGGCTGTAATTTGTTTGCAAGGCGCAGAGAATGTCAGGATACGATCATGATCTTCACAACCCTAAATGAAATGTTCACATGGCATCTAGTGAGGACAAATAAGAATAGTGGGCATTTGCAAATAAGAGCCTCTTCACCAACTTCCCCTTCAAAGGAGTTTACTCTCTGTTAGTCACATCAATGTAGATTGAGGATAATGTAGGGCAGTTGATATTGGGGTAGGAGTTTGACAGGGCCAATGGCCATGTGGAGTTGGTGTTATGGGGGAGGTGGAGATTTGAGTTTATATTTACTAGTGGGTGCCCGTGACCTTCGGCCACTGTGAAGGCCCCCGGTTTCTTTAAACTTGGTTCATGTTTTAGTTTTTTTTTAGAAACTTTTAACTTTTAACTTTTTTATTTTTATGTGTTTATTATTATTATTATTATTTTGTATAATAAAAATAAAGTGTTTCTTTTTCACTTATATATATATATTTATTTGGATGCAAGTTTGAAGTTTGGCGAAAGACGACACA
>Ga0209208_10010923_pt1 | contig 11693 bp, 6 predicted proteins | sample S1TSphfallax_3_FD_187694 | JGI IMG/M metagenome (GOLD analysis project Ga0209208, IMG submission 187694) | Host-associated microbial communities from peat moss isolated from Minnesota, USA - S1T2_Fd - Sphagnum fallax MG (SPAdes) (version 2) | ecosystem: Host-associated > Plants > Peat moss >...
AATAATTTTTAGATTTTATTTATTTATTTATTTATTTTTCCGCTGAAGTTGAAATTATTATGTATGCAGTTGCAATTTTGAATTTGGGTGAGTTTTTTTTTTTCTTTAAATTTTTTTAATTTTAATGTCCCCCCTTCAATTTTCTGTTGTAGCCATAATAGCCATCATCTACAACAGGAATTAACCAAATTTGGCTAAAGGTCAAAGAGGAAATTTGCAAATTTGCAAATCTTGCTATGTTTTGGCATTCAAAAAATATGACGGTTTCAGAAAAAAAAAAAATTCTTCAAATCCAGGGACTTTGGCACAATTTTTTTCACAAAAATCTTGGTACAGAGTTGCACTGGATTTTTCTTTGGTCACTAGTATGCAAAAATTCACCCCCAAAATTTGTTAAATAAAATAAAAATATAATAATAAAATTATTATTATTATTATTATTACTATTATTATTATTATTTTAAAAAAGCACTGGGTTCTGTTAGTTTTCATTAATGTAAAGATTTTCTGTTACACTAGTAGTTATTAGTCTCCACCATGATCATCATGTTGCTGCAAGAAAGGCCTTTGGTGTTAGTTGTTGTCACACAAATCCAAGCTTTTGTGTTCATTTGCTGCAAGCTTTGTGTTCATCTGGAAAAGCAGCCAGAAGTCACAGAGTAGTCACACAGAGAAAGACAAAAAGAGAGGGAGTTCAAGCCAGTGTTGTTGTGCAGTTATAATTTTGAACTTGTAAAGAACCGCCGGTTCCATTTTTTTTCTCACGGTTCATAATCAGGAGGAACCATGGGTCTCTGCCTGTTTTGGAAACCCTTTAGAGAGAACCTGTGGTTGTATTTCATAACCGATTCTTTTTTCTATTTTTGGAATTGCTGTTTATGAATTCCTAATAACCGTCTTGATAACCACCGGGTGTCTGCCCAAGTGGCGGGGCATGCAGGGCAGTTGTTAGAAGATTCTTAGGATTCATAACCATGGTTCTCAAAATATATATTTTTAAAAAGCAACTAACCGACTCAAACACCAAACAATTGCCGGTTCTTCAGCTGTTCTTGGATGAAAACTGTTGGTTCTTTTGAGGGGTTCCAAAACCATGGGTCAGCTGTTTCTTGGATGAAAACCGTTGGTTCTTTTGAGGGGTTCCAAAACCATGGGTCAGCTGTTTCTTGGATGAAAAAACTCTTTGAGGGGTTCCAAACAATGGGGGACTGTCAGTTCTTTGATTCTGACGTTTTCAGAGAACTGGAACCGGCGGTTCTCTGGTTCCGAACTTTCAGCATTGGAACCGGCGGTTCTCTGACTCCGACCTTTCAACATTGGAACCGGAGGAGGTTCTCTGATTCCGAACTTTCAGCATTGGAACCGGAGGAGGTTCTCTGATTCCGAACTTTCAACATTGGAACCGGCGGTTCTCTGATTTGGAACTATTGGAAAAATCCGGAACTGACAGTTTTCTGGGTCTGAACTATTTTTAAAAACTGGAACTTGTGGGTTCTCTGAGTCTTAACCAGGGTTAGAAAACAAAACCCAGAACCAGCAGTGGGTTTAACATGCCAAACTGGGTAGTTGCCCAACGCTGGTCAACTATTGAGTTTTGACCTGGTTATCAGGTAAGTAGGTTATCAATCTGAAAATATTAGAAAAATTTTAATCACAAAAAACCTATATATATTTAAATAATTAATTAATTAGAGAAAATCCTATTAACCAGCTAATAACTGGCAGGATAACCATTGATTATCACCTGGTTATTTGACTCTAACCTACCCTTATCGATAACTGATGGTTATGAACCAGGATATATCAATAACCGAATTGGCGCCCAAGGCTTTTTGGCCATTGATTTATTTGATTACGTAACCGGAACCCCCCATATTTCTTATTTAATTAGAAAATATACCCGGAGGTTATAACGTTTGAAAAACTAAAATGAGTAAATAACCGGCCAACACTGGTTCTAAACCGGAATCCAGTCGCAGAGATACAGACAGCAAGACATGCAGTGCAGTGTTGGCACGCACGCGCGCGCGCGGAGTTGTATTGAATTGGAAGAAACTACTGCAACAAACAACGACAACAACCAAAAGTGCCATGGACGATCGATGGCGTGATCGAGAGAGAAAGAGAAAGTGGGAGAGATGATGGGATCCCAACAAGAGAGTGAGCGAAAAGAGAGAATGGGTTGTTGAGAGATCACGCATCAGAATGTTGGTGAATGCGATAAGATTGAAAAGAATTGGCCAGTTGCTTAGTTTTTTCTCCTCGAAACAACAGCAGCAGCAGCAGCAGCAGGTGCGGTTGTTCCTTGTTCCTGGACTGCGAATAGAGATGCAGTAAGAGATACAATAGCTAGCAGGAGTGAAGAACAACAAGAAGGTGGGCAATGGAGGAGGAGGAGCAGCAGCTGCTGCTGGTGCAAGAGCGTGATGGTGGCTGCCGAGTCCAGCTGAACTCGAGAGATGACGAGACCAGCTATAGTAGCAGCAGAAGATCCAGCTTGAGTGAGCTTATGATGAGTTCCAGGAATTCTTGTGGGAGTGGAGAATATCATCATGGCTTGAACACTAAAAATGCAGCTCGCAACATGGAGGGTGATCGGCGCCGCCCACCTGCTGCACGTCGCTGCTTGAGTGAAGAATATGACATGAAGCGGCATGTCGATCAAGCTGTTGAGATCTTCCCGGCTCATGATAAGCTCGGCCGCCTTCTCGAGAATCCCACTCCGCAGAGTATGGGAAAGTTGTCCACCAAGACCAAGATTTCTTACCCATGCAAGAAGAATTGGCTCAGCAATAATCGGCCTGTGCAGAAACAGGCTGCACAAATTCGATCCGCTGCTGCAAAAGAGGGATGGATATCCAGGTGGAATGCAGCTCCGTGTGTGCGCAGAAGCAGCAGCAGCAGACGGGACTTGCCCATGTCCACAACGTCCATTGATTGGCACAGGCATAAGCAGTTGGGAGAGAAGGAGTTGCCACACAGCAGCAGCAGCAGCAGCAGCAGCCGCGCCACCACAGTTGCAGGTTCAATGCCCAGTCTCTTCAACAAGAAAGAAGCTTGCGCTCTTGCACCCGAAGAAGCAAATGCTCTGAGCTCGTCATCATCATCCTACGGACTCTCCCTCAGGTCTAAGTACTCTCGGCACGCGGCTGATGCAGCGCATGGAGATGCAGCAAACACCAGACAACAGCAGCGCAGGAGCGAGCGCGGGATTGACGACTCGGAGCAGCGTCGCCGGGGGGCTAACGATAGTAGTTTCTTCTGCGACAGCAGCAGCAGCAGCAGCAGGAGCCAGGACGACGACTTCTCCACCAAATGGGAGCAAGAGATCGCAGCTCTACAAACCATGATTGCAAGAACTTCAACCCTTCTTGCACGCGGGTGCAACTCCAAACCAACGACAGGGGATGGAGATCGACAGCAACTGAGGATATCGGGTCGTGGCTTCAGCAAGGAGACGGCGACGTCGGAGCTGATGATGGCTGGTACCAAAGTCGGGGATCAAGAGGAGCCAGAGAACAACCTGAGCTCTTTCTCCAGGAGGTTGCTGCAGCAGGGTTTTGAATCTGCTGCTGCTGCTGATGACCAATCGAGCTGCATCCTCCTCGCCAGCAGCACATTGCCAAAACAGGGACCGGATGCAACAGGAGAAGAAACTGAGATCAGCAGTCGTGATCAGATAGGACTCTGGGAATCGGAGCCAAGCACGCCGTCGTCTTCAGATCGTCAGTACTTCAGCCCCGCTGGATCCCAACAGGAAATTGAGGAGGTTGAGGTTCGGGATGATAATGATGATGATGATGAGCATGAGCTGCACTTGGAGGACGAGTCTCTGGCAGCTCCTTGCAGCAAAGAAGACGATGACAAGAGGTTCTCTTCCATTCGGTCTGTAAGAACCTTGGAAACCAGTGGCGGTAGTAGTGCAAGCTCCAATGATTTTCCTGCTGAGTGCTTCAATCTCAGATCCACAAACTGCATACAGCTGAACTACAGAAACTCGTGCAAGGAGGAGGATACTGCAGTTGTTGAGGAAGCTGATTACGATCATGATCATGATCTTGATGATGCTGCAGTTCCAGGAGACTGGGAAGTTGTAGAGATGAGTAGAGATGTAGATCCCAGAATTACAAGAAGTGCTCACAGCAGCTGCAGATACTACAACTCCAGATACTTGGAGCCTGAAGATTTGCAAGACTACTCAGACGCATCAAGAACCACGAATGATTCGGATGATGACTTGTCAATGGAGGAGGAGCATGATGAGCACAACCAGCATTGGCATCTCGGAGACAAACACATCAATCTTATGAATCCAATGTACTGCTCGCAGTTGGCAGAGAGTTTTGGTGTTCCTGCCAGTAGTACTCAACTAACCACCAGAGATTTTGCAACTAAAGAGCTTGCAGAAACAGTAGAAGCAGCAGCCAGGTTCAAGTGGGAAGAAGAAGAAGAAGAAGAAGCTCATGACAGACTCAAGCTCGATGATGATGATTACAATATGGTGGTAATAAGAAGAAGAACAGCCAATGTCAAGATTCATAACTCCAGTACTGCAACTGCCAATTTTTCTGCAACTAATCTTTGTGTACAACAGCAGCAGCAACAACAACCACAGGCACAACATTCCTTTTCCATGTTTGAATCTGCATGGGCTGAGTCCTGCAGTTCCATGGCTCAGGATGATGATATATCATTTGCTACTCCCTCCAACACCTCCAGCTTCCATGGCAACAAATCTTCTTCAGAGAACAACTTAAAACCTGTCCCGCAGCATTCTTCTCAAACCGATTGCAACAATAGGCTAACCAATACTACTACGACTACCATGACTATAAGCTTGAATGGGTCAAGCTCAATCTCTTCACAACTACACATAAAGGGCTGTTTGGATGAAGCTGGCAGCAATAGTTGCAAGGAGGAGAAAGGCTCTCCAACAAACTCCTGCAGCAGCAGCAGCAGCAGCAGCTCCACTTCACCAATCTGTGAGCATGAATTCCCATGTATGATGTGTGAGTTAGCCAACAATGTTCATGCTGCAGCAACAACAAAAAGCTGCTGCAACAATCTCAAGTTTTTCACACCACAGCAGCAGCAGCAGCAGCAGCAGCTCCACCTTGGAGAATGCTCAGCAGCAGAAGAGACCTTGGACCACCAAAGTTGCAATCATAGTGACATCATCAAAAAGCAAATGTGGCATCTCAGAGACCATGTGCACTTGTACCCTGGTTGGCACCAAACTCCTCCACAACAACAGCAACATCACTGTACAACACCGCAAAACTTTTTTGGTTCTGAACACCCAACAACACTCCATGGAGCACCAAGTGTTGTGCTCAGGAAGATGCTGATGAGTCCGAATTATTACTACTCTGATTCCGGTGGTGCAATTTTCATCACCACACACAACTCTCAAATAAAATTCTTGGTGGTTAGTTTGCTTCTTTGTCCCTACATTAACAACTCCCTTCTTACACAGACTTGTATCTGTCTGTCTGTCTGTCTATCTATCAGTCATCATGATGATTCCCTTCCTCTGTATGATTTTTGTTATTGAATGGGTGCAGAAAACAGTTTGTAAGTTATTCAAGCGCACATTAACAAGGTGTAGAGTACGGCAGTGTTGGGATTGTTCACCAGCATGCAACAAAGACAACAAAGACAACAATTTTGCAGGCCAGCAGCTTGAGGTATTGAGCTCATGATCGGTCCATCAATCAAGAGAGAGGGAGAGAGAATCCAGCTCTTGGGTACCTGGAAAAAGCTATCATCAATTGTTGTTATTAGGGTTTAGGGTTGAAGACATTCAGAAAAATGTACCCATGATTGAGATTAGGTTCTCATGGATCAAATTGCAGAAGTAATGAATCATCATCATATAGCTATAAGCTCTTTTCTATTGATCAACATGTAATTTTACATATCCAACATTTTCAAATGCTTCTCATGTTTTCAACATGTCAGCATTTATGTTGATGAAGCAAAGGTCTCCTCTTGCATCAAGGGTATCACAGCATTGGATTTGATTCCCATCAAGACTTTCCTATACAATGAAGAATTTCAACTGAGATCTATCAAAAACTTTGACAAAACCAGTAACATCTCTTTTCTAAACCAAAAAAGCTAAATTTCTCATTTCCTATTTGAATCCATAGGAACTTTCACTCAATTTTGCAAACTGGCAAGAATGGAGATGCCATATGTACCTGAAGTGCTGCATTTCTTTGGGGAATCTCAAATGGGTAGTTGGGTATTGTAGCTTACAGTGATTAGGACACAATCGTGAGCCCATACATCATCTTCAATCTTGTGATGTCAGCTGGCTGTTTGTGCAGATGAAATTCAACTAGAAGGTGTCAGAGGGTTTTGTACATTTACAGGGCTCTAGAGGTTCAAACCTGTGGCCCCACTAAATTTGTCCCCATGCTTAATCATCCCATGTGAAAAGGAATTGTGAGTTTCCATTTGCAGCTACCATCCAGTGATTGAGCACCTAACCTGGTCAGGTCATGAGAAATGTGATGTCAATATGTATTGGATTCACAGAGAGAAATGCACATGATCACTACAACTTCACTAACTTCACAACCATACTTCACATCGCAGATTGCCTGTTTAAAGAAAACTTCACAATTGATCACATTCATTCCTTGGTGCAAAATCACAATCTTCCCAAGCCAGAATGCTTGTTAACAGTTTGGAAACATCACTAGAGGCAACATTACATATAGAACTCTCAGAAGCATCAAGAAATCTCCATACTCACTATAAAGAAAGCCTATCTGAACCTCTAAGCACACTGCAGTAAGTCCCACAGACTATCACATAAAGAAAGACACCCCACACCCTCCAGTTCAAGGCCTAAAATGCTTCTATCCAACTTCCACAAGACTTTCCCTCATCCTTACATCTTCAGCCTCGTCTGCTCTCAGTTTGAATACCTTTCTGCCCTCCTGCACATACCTCACACCCCACACCCTCCAGTTCAAGCCCTGAAATGCTTCTATCCAACTATTACAACACTTTCCCTCGTCCTCACATCTTCAGCCTCCTTCACTCTCAGTTTGAATATCGTACTGCCCTCCTCAGCATGTGATACAGTATCCTCTCTGCTATTCTTCTCCCTTGGTATCAGATGCCTTCAATGCCATCAACAACAACACATTAACATCACCATGAACAGCACATCTGCACTGGGAACCATCCATACCATGCCTTCACCCTGACATACTCGTCCCTAGCCTGAATGCAACAACAATGTAGAACTCATTCATTTGGCAAGAGACAAAAACCTTGAAAGCAGCCACCACCAATGAAAACCAAATCTGTTTTGAGCCCTGAAACCTGGAACCAACCAAGCGAGCCAGCATAACAAGAACTTATCACCTAATGCCCTAAAAACAGAGTGGTCTTAGGTCAAATATTCAAAATATAGTTTTTACTTCCATCTGTGTCACATTGAGATGGTGATGACCTATATATGTTGGGTTGAATATTTTGCTGGATGTAAGTCAGGATCAACAATGTGTGCCAGACAAGAGTTCCCACTAAATCCCAACAGAAAGAAATTGACCAAATGAAGGGAATATTACAGTTGCTGAATGGCCAACAATTAACCGTCCTCCCAAGAAGTGGAAGGACCTTTCACCTTCATGCAGCTAGAAGGAACACCAATAGCAAATATACAGTAAGCTCATTGCCAGATTAAGCCACCGTCTTTCCAAAGGGCTTCATCTATGATAGACAAAACATGGTTAATGTAAACTACTCACACAGAGGCCAAGACCCTAATATGCTTTCTGCACACCAGCAGCAGCATTAATTATCTCTGACATTTCTTGGGGATGACCCATTGGATGCACTTGCATTCATCACTTCAAGGGTCAGTTAGCTGGTATAGCAAAACATGCATGTTTGAATCTTCCAACGCTACCACTGTTACCAACTTGACTCAGTAAACAAAGAGCTCCAACATTATCAATTGACTACAAAGTTGCTAAGCACAATGTCCTCTGTCCTGCCATATAATTGACCAGCATCCAAGAACACAAATGCAATGTGATTTACAAACCAACAAGACACTTTTTTCAAAAGACCGCCCATATACAGCAGCAGTCACAATCATCAAGTCCTTGTATTCAACAAGTATCTTCTGATTATTATATCCAAGACCTAAAACATAAATGTCATCTGTCAAGATTACGCATCAGGGTCAAAGTGGTGCCACTCTTCTAACTTCTGATCCACATCAATTATCAGCCCAAAGTTCGTATCTACCTGCCAATGTCAAAAATTGAAACCACACAACCCTACAAATGTGTTACTCCCACCTCCATAAGCATCAAAACAAGCAGCAATAGGTTTTATCATGGTCAACTGTGAACCCTTGAAACCTTGGCATAGAGAGGCCAGTTTCAGATACTCCAAAAGAAACTTGCATATGTAAAAGCTTCAACATTCTTGAAAGTCAAAGTTTGCAAACTTGAAATGTGTGAACAAAGACAGGACTGTAGTCAGGCTTTCAGCAATTCCAACAAGGATGAAAGACTTACACTTTGTTGGAGACATCTTGCTTATGCTTCATTTTAGAGCATTTCAAGCTCAGGAGTCTCTCCAACGCTCAGTAAGTTCCCTGCATCCATTGAGTGCTATACACATGATCAAAGGACCCCTACCTTGTACAAGGAGAACCTGCACTTACTTCTCTCATGCTTGCTACTTTGATTGAAATCTGTGCATTTTGGTAAAGAACTTCAAAAGATCCAGACCAACTGATCAAGAAACAGGAATAACGTTCTATAAAGGAGGAAGGTGGGGGGATGCAGGAAGGTGCAATGGCACACCTACGTCTGCTTGGTGAAAGTTGAGGAAGAGGAGGGGACTCGCTTAGTGCGAAACATCATGTAACCCACTGGCAGCACCACCCCTAGCATCATGATGACTGCTCCTAGAATGTATCGCATTGGCCGTGGCACCTCCACCTCCATCAGATGCCGTCCCTGCTTTTAAAACACCAAGTGAAAAAGTCAACTAAAAACGTCATAATACACAATCATCAATTTCTCATCAAGTCTCTTGATGTGAAAGACATTACAGTTCTTTCACCTTTGTTGATGCAATGCTTGCTTCCCCAAATGATTCCAGCCACATTCTAACCTATAATCTTACCATGATCCCAAAAAACACACACACACAGACACAAGAAGACAGCAGATCTAAGAAAAATCCTGAAGCTTTCGAGTCATAAGTCATAACTAGAGCTACTCCACAGTACTTTTTCCCACTAGTCTTAAATTGCAGTGTAAAAAGAGAACAAAAAACCGATGTGCAAGAACCATCTACTACTAGAACACAACATACCACAAACACGTACAAGAAATTTCAAGACATAAACAGACAGACCGACAGACCGAAAGATTGAACGCTCACGATCGAGCTTTTGCAAAGCTTCCTTCATCATCACAATAAATCTGAGGATGAAGCCAAGAACATGCACAAATGCTTCCAAACTCATGCAAGTAGCAAAGGAAAACTCTTCTGAAGCAAAAAAGGAAGAAAAAAGGAAAAGGAAGAGAAGATAAAGACAGGACAGAGTAGAAGAACGCACCGGCATCTAGGCTTTGAAGACAAGAAGAAGAGAAGACTAGAGTCTGCGAAAAAGTTGTTCTCGCAACAAAACAAAATTCCGCGGACAGACAGACAGACAGACAGACAGACCGACTAAACACTAACGATCAAGCTTTTGCAATGCGTCCTTAATCATCACAACAAATCTGACGATCAAGCCAAGCATGTCCACAAATGCTTTCGAACTCTTCTAAGTAGCCCAAAAAAAAAGAAAAAAAGAAGGAAAATAATAGAAAAAGAGAGAGACATAGAACAACTTACCGGGATCATGGCTTTGAAGACAAGAAAAAGCGGAGAAGACGAGTCCGCAAAGCTCCTGTTCTCGCAACAAAACCAAAATTCCGCAACTGCACAAGCGACTCACACACAAAACACAGAAAGAAGCAAAGAAACGCACACAACAGGGCACCACATATCTGACCGTTGGATCTTGATGATCTGACGGACAGAAATGGACGCAGGCGAAGAGACAAGATCTGACCGTTGGATCCCTTCGGATTGATCCATGCCAGTGGATGGTGGTAGAATCTGACGGCCTACAAATTATTTTCTTTTCACGTTCGCTGAATGGATTCATGGAAATCTAACCGTCCGATATCCCACAGAGATGGCGCTCTGACCGTTGGATATCCGCTACTTCCGAACAGCAACAAGAACCATCAGCTTGTAACTGGAAAATAAGATCGCGATCCGACCGTTGGATACATCTTGATTTTCTTATTTCTATAAATAATAGATTTTTTAAATTTTCTTTCAATTTTCTTTTCAAAAAATTTTTTAATTAAAATTTTTTGACCCTCTTCCTCATATTTAGATATCTCTATTTATTTTATTTACGTATGTTCATTTTTGCTAAAAAGAAAAAAGAAATGATCATATTTCAGCCATTGATTTAATATTCCCTTCTTCTCATTTTGGGTTCTCTTTCAGTTGTCAATAAAGTTTTTTTGGGGATTATTTTGATTACATTTCCAATTATACATTTTATAGGTTTTAAGAAAATAAAAAATCCATAATAATGAATTGATGTAAGATCAAATGATAATATTTTAGAATAACAATTACAAAAATAATAAATAAATCCAACACAATACAAGCAAAATGGGGTGTTGGTTTGTGATTTTGGGCATATAAGGTTATTTCACATGTTGAAAAATTGGATTGATTTTTTTTTGGAAATTATTAATTCCAATTCAAATAATAGAATAATATATTATGGTCAAATTTTTATTGTCAGAAAGCATTTGGGGGCACATGGACATGTTTTTTAAATTATAGCAACAAGTGACTTAGAAAAAAAATTATATATATATAACATAAATTTATGTGTTAAATAACGTTAATTGATGTTAATGATTTTTTTTTAATTCCAACAAAATTTACTAATTGCACTTGAAGAAAATTATATGGAATTTTATAAAGAATTTGCAAATGCATCTCAAATTAACATTCCAACTTTTGCCAAAACTAACAACATTCCTACCCCTCACATTTCAACCTTCTATTTTTATTAATAATAATTTTTCTCTTTTTTATTAAGTACACTAGTTGATTTTACACAATGAATTTTGAATTGACCTTGTTTTTTTTTAACAATTTTTATTTTATCAAATGAGAAACTCTTGTGTTTAGCCACTTTCAAATATGACCAAATGTTGTGCAAAAACATTCAACATACGATATATTTTGTGAAATAAAAATTATAATGCTCTTCAAAATAAATTGGTACCCTATTACGTGGATAATGTATTTAAATAATTATAAAATTATATATATACATATATATATGTATATATATAAGGAATATTGATAGGCGTGTAAGAAATGCAATGGACAAATCATTTAGTTTTATGGTCTATTTGAATTTGAGATTTCATAAAGGGGTGGGCTAAATGTGAATGGTAGTACTTGTGACGCGCTCCCAAGTCACGGGGTGAAACCCACTTGAGGGTTTCACAAAGTCAAGTTGCGGAAAGTTGAGACTTGGAGGCACGCTCCCGGCTTCCAACTCTAGAAAGGGGTAGAGGGTCGAGTTGGGAGCCCAGGGATTAGACTAGGAAGAAGATTTA
>Ga0209208_10010924_pt1 | contig 11692 bp, 5 predicted proteins | sample S1TSphfallax_3_FD_187694 | JGI IMG/M metagenome (GOLD analysis project Ga0209208, IMG submission 187694) | Host-associated microbial communities from peat moss isolated from Minnesota, USA - S1T2_Fd - Sphagnum fallax MG (SPAdes) (version 2) | ecosystem: Host-associated > Plants > Peat moss >...
ATAATCGCATTGTTTCCTATTGAATCCCAATTGTACAATGCTTACCAATGACGTTGGCCACAGTGAACCAGCACCCACTTGCACACCATCCAATAGATGCCTATTATTACTCAATTGTAGATGAACCTCAATTGAGTGAACATTTGGTTTCACCTTGATATTCAGTTCCATAATAAATAGGTCTCATATATAGGTAGATAGGTAGGAAAACAGGTAACTACTAGGTAAGTAGATGGTCTATACATAGGGAAGGGCTATTTTTGCTACCTACCTACTAACAACAGACTTGTGGGTTGTTAGTAGATAGGTAGTTAAACAAAAGCACAGAGCTAACCACCATGGTTAGCTAGGGGACTGGAACCCAATAGAAAATTATTTCCTAACCCCTTATCTTTCATGGTGTGCTGGTGGGTGCTAGTTCACTACCGCCAATCAAATCAAAAATCAACTTACGTACTAGTGAATTCAAGCCTTGTACCATAAGAGATTTTGGCCAGGTGTCAAAGTGACCTGTTGCCTGCCTTGGTCACTTTGGTCACTCACCACAATTTGTTACCAATTGGGGTTGGACCATCACAAATTAGAACATGATCCACGTGCTCAATGGCTGACATTCCTAGGACATGGTAGCCAACAATTTCTCAAACCTATGCTTAATTAAGGGACAAAACTTAAAAGGCTTCATTTTCTCTAGAACATGAATTCTGGCCTAATTCCTACAAGAACATTATCATTGATAAGAAGGGCCAATTCAAGGATTCTAGGATTCCAGGTTTGAGTTTTGGGTTGCAAACAGATCACAATTTGGCTGAAACTGTGATCCATACCTTCCCAGCACAAAAAAATTGGTTCAGCATTGCTCCATGGTTTTTTCACAATTTACTTGTAAATGATTATGTACGTTTTGGTTTGGTGAATTATGCTATAATCTATAGATTTAGAGTTGGTGTTCTAAGACACCACATGGATCAACTTGGGTGAGCTTCATGTTTAAGTCCACAGGGCCCCAAAGACTAGATAAACAACCAATCTGTGATAACAAACATTTTCTTCAGTCCTGAATGGCTTCCCAAATCAAGCAAACTAAAACCCAACTATGAATGCAAAGCATTTTTTAACACCCATTGGCTAAGATGGTACAAATTTGACCATATGGAGGAGTCTCAAAGAAAAACATATTTGACAAAGACTACGTCAAACTTTAACCAGTCAATTCTTGTCAATCTCCAATTGGACTGTGTTGATAATGATTGACATTTTTTAGTTGTGAAATGTCACAAGATTTTTGTATAGTGCACATATTTTATGTCACTAATAATATTTGGATATAACTGAATGTATTATTTTTATTTGCAAAATATATAGAATATTTATAAGCATATAATAAATCAATGACTTCCTTGTTGTTACGGGCAACTTGATCAATATGTACTATCCCAAAAATAAAAATAAAATGATAATAGTTATGTGATAGTAGACTTTACATAGGGTTACAATTTAGTTGTATATAAGTTTTATGGTTTTATTTCTGGTAAGAACATTGATCCATTAATAGTAATGTTTAAAATTGATATAGATTTATTCTAACATTTTTTTTTTGAATACATTACCCATGTTCTATAGAATGTGAAACTATATGCGATAAAACATAGGAAATCAAGAATACAAATTCTTATTGCTTCCCACTTACTTTTGTTCCAATAAAAAGTTTATTAAGGGCAGATTTTACTTTGGAATGTTATGGATAAACATGAAAAATAGTAATAATAATAATTGTGACAAGTCTATTTAAAAGAAAGGGCCCATGAAAAAAACCCTAAACTTTATTCATCACCTTATTAAAACCTAAAGGCTCCTTTAACTTTCCCCCAAGCAACTTGACTTGGGCATTGAGCTGAGTTGATCCTAGTATCTTGATGTAGGTTGACCTTATTTTAATGTGACCTAGGGCAATATCAACATCCAAACAAACATGTTTTCATGACAAATGGTCAATTGTTGTGACAACTTTGGTACCACCCAAAGATGGGCTTGCTTGAATACATATGCAAAAAATATGTTGGTCTCCATAAAGAAATCCAAATTAAACAAAAGAAGAAAAGAATATAAAAAGATAAGAAATTAAGGTTAGATCTCCCCCTTGGAAACATGTGAAAACCAATGTTACATTCTGCAAAACACATAATAAAAAAAATTATCACCATAACCTCAAAGATTGGGAGTTATGTCATTTGGTTTTTCATAACTTACAATTCACTTGGTGGCCAATAGGCATTCAATTATATTTAAAAAAGTTTTATGGTGTATATATATAGCTGAAAAATAGTAAAATTTGTGTGATAGTATGATGTAATTTCAACAATTTGGCCTCACTCATTGCTTCAAATTCAAATGGTTGAATCTCTTGATGTAAAATGTGAGCACTAACATTTGGTTTTTAATCATTCATGAAAATTCAATGTAATCTTGTTTTAGATTTGATTTGAATGTATTTAACATAATGTGTACATGGATCTTTTTGTAATTGTTGGTTACAAAGTTGCTTTTGGAAATAACGTAGTTGAATTTTTTTATAATATGATATTCATCTCAAAAATGATATTCATTAATTTGTTAAATCTGGTGGCCATTAGGTGGAGTTCATTCCATCCACCATATATAAAGTCCTAAACTCAAATTTTAGTCTTAAATTCATTAAATATGTGTTTGAATGCATAAAATGCACAATGCAAACATACTTATCAAAAACCCGAAAAAATGGAGAAAAGAGAAATTGACTAATTGTGGGGGAATGAAAAGAAATTAGGACCATTGGCAAGCGAGCATAACACTTGGGTAACCATCATGGATTTTTTTGGTAAGCATGTAAACCTTAACCATGTCACATTATAATGTAACACTCAAGAATTCACACAAAACCACAAAGAATCACAAAATTGCCTCCAATCTTAATATTCCATGAAATAAAATAAAATAATGATCATTGAGTATGGCAGAGAAGTACTCCTTTGGGGGAGTGGACATGTTCAATTTGTGAAAAATGATGAACATTCAACAAGGAAGATTTACATCTAAAGCATCAAGGATGAGATGACTGAGTGTTCACCCACGAGGCATGGTAGGACTCCAAACTTAGTAGAGTCCAGAGTAATATGGCAGGTTCTCTTTGATAGTGGGAGACTGTAGTGACAAAAGACTGTTAAGAGGCAGCCTCACAAGGAGATTAAGATCCTTGAAAACTTTGACATGGTCTAGGCTCCAGATCAGGTTGTCTGTGCACATGATGGCAAAAGAAAATAAGATGCTGCTATCAACTACATGGTGCCAGTACTGATATTTGGTAGCTTGTGTGACTCCAATTGATCAATATGGGGTCCCCCTCCTCATCTCCCTTTCTCTTTGTGTACCCTTGACAAGGGCTTCTCTCCATTTGTTTTATTACAAAAAAGGAGAAAGAGTCAAGGTACGAACTTGGGTTGGGGTTCACCTTGACCACCTGGTATCAGAAACGACGAAAGAAGATATTTTATACGAACTTTCCAGCAGGAGCAAGAAAACCGGAAAGAGTAGAAACAAAAATGAAAAGGCAAAAGAAATTAAAAGAGGCTTTTACAGATCTGATATTGTGTGCAACCTCCTAATTGAATAAATAATAAGTACCCCCAGTTTATAATGGGGGTATTGTCAAGGTTGAAAATGGTGACAAAAACAGTTTTGGGAATAGTAGTTTCATGCAGCTAATGGGAAGGCTCAGCCTGCACTCAAAGTACCTTGTTATTTTCTTTTAAGTTTGGGCAGGGAGGGCACGAGGAGGATTTTTTTCATTTTTTCTTTCTTCCCAACAGGTTCCCAATGTGTTCCCCATGGGTGCTCTCAATCTCACCTTGCTTTAATGCCATATGTTTTGCCCAAAGTCTATATATAGTCACCTATATAGCTGGGCGAAAGGGGGAGGCACTCCATCATTCCATAGAATCTTCTATTTTGGGGAGCCTTCATTGTTTCAACATTGTTTTGCGATGGGCAAATCAAATTTCACAAAAAAAAGTTGGACTTGTGAGGGGTATAGCTCAGGCCAAAAATGGTGGTGAACTCTTTTGGGAAGAGAAATTTCATGCAGCCAATGGGAAGGCCCAAGCATGCACTCAAGGTGCCTTGCACTTTTTTCTTTTAAGTGGGGGGGGGGCGGGTTTGGGGGAGGATTTTTTTCAGTTTTCCCTGGTTCCCACCATATTCCCTTTTAGTTCCCAATAGGTTCACATCAAGTCCTCAATATGTTCCGCAAGTTCTCAATGTATTCACCAACATGTTCTCCACAGCACCTCACCTTTAACTCATGTGCTTTGGCAAATGTTGTACTCCTTTCACATATATAGGTGAGCCAAAGGGAAAGAACTCAAAATAGAACCTTCTATTTTGGCGAGCTTCCATGGCTTGACTTCTTTTTGAGTGATTGACCAATCAAATTGGCTCGTTGCAAAAAACAAATTGAACTTGGGAGGCACCTCATCTAATTAATAGGAGAGGTGAAAAGGGGGGCTGAAAACACTTCCATAGCTGTGTATGTGTGTCATATTTAGCCGTCGTTGTGTGTGCTGAATTGATGGTGGTAGTTTCACGCCCTGTGGGTACAGAATCCCTGGAATCCCATTGGGTACATACGGCACTTGCAGGCGCGTTTGATCTTCGCCCCTTGTCCGTGTCGTAAAATTCAACTACCAATTTTCTCGCCATTATATCTCATTAATGTCACACTGACGGAGAATTGCAAGTCAGCCTGTTTTTGTGTTTACTATGTTCTCAATGTGTTGCTTACGACGTTCCCAGAACCACCTCCGTTTTCATCCCATCATTGTTGTCCAAACTTCAACTTTCATATATATATAACTCGGACAAGGGAGGGGGGCATAGGAAAGCATGACAAAGCATGCTTCCATTTTGGGGAACGCTTCTATGTTTGGGAGTGCCCCATCTTTGAAAATATTAGTGATGGCAAATCAAATGACTCCTTCTGGAAAAAAAGAAGAAGAAAAGAAACTAATTGTGCACCCCTCGCTAATTTGTGGAGGTATGAATAAAGAAGTACCCCCAATTTAAAACACCTCACAATCTCTCTTAGTTTTTCTAGGGAACTCAGGGTCAGCTCACGTGTAACCTGCTCAATCACTATTTTCTGGGATCTAGTGATGGAGGACCATTGTTGAGCTAGAGAGGTCGATCTTTCTTTTGCTCAGATAGACAAGACGGACTTAAAATATTCAGCACCTCTGTAATAAACTCAAACCTTCTTAAACTTTGGGTGCATAATTTGAACACAAGTCTTCCACTTAGCAGCAGATTGTGAAGTTTGAGTAAAGCGTATATACTAAGTCCTCAGAACTCAAGTTCAAGTGGTGGTTGTTGTGATTCTGGCTTTCTTCAAGCAGTAAGTCCTTGTCGACTCGTCCGATCTACGTCGGTGTCTTGGGTGCAACAACTTTTGGAACAAACACATCCTTACTCTGGAGCAATACCGACTTCTTCTTACTAATGTGTTATTTTCCTTGGCTGAAGAAGCTTTTATAGCTCCTGGGTGCCTCTAAAAACCTGGACGCTTCTCTTGTTCCTGTTACAGACCGCAACGATTTTCCTTCATCAGGTATGATATTCTATCTTTTGTTCAAGAATCTGCTCGGTTTTTCTTGGTCGTTAAATCACATCCTTTTCTAGTCTCGTCATTTGAAGAGTGTACAGTTTTTAGTTTTTTTTCTTTTGAAGCACAACAGCAGACCCAACCTGACAAGCTGTTTGGCACCCCCCAAGTCAAGCTCATTGGCATAGGGCCAGCATGAGTTTCACTTGCACACCATTTTCATAGTCTCATCGTGTGAAGACTGTACAAGTTTTTGTTTTTTTAAAAAGTTTTTCATATGATTCACCATATCAGACCCAACCTGACAAGCTGTTGGCAGGGCCCAACTCAAGCTCATTGGCATAGGGCCAGCTTCAGTTTCACCTGCACACCAGTGGGTGAACCCAGGACCTTTCGTAGGTCCCAGAAGGGACTATACCTGTCAGCCATCACCCCTGGGGTAGTGTAGAATGTTCTTCATTTGTGTGGGTAATGAGAGGATGCCCACTTTATACTGCTCATTCATGATGGAATTTCGTCGTACTATTATTGGTCTGATGATTGCTTCAAGTGGAGTGGAGAGTTTGTAAACAAGTGTAGGTCATGAAATTGATCTCCGAGCTCTATTTGCTCTAAACAAGCACAACTAGTTTGCCTTCATATTTTTTAGTCCCTGACCTCTTCTCGAAGTTTTCTTGTGAGATATAATGGCTATCCACATGGGATTTACTGATCTTTTGAAAACTACGACTAATCCGTAGAGTTTGGCAATATAGAGCTGAGCGCACTCTTTTTGATGTTCAGGACGCGTGACAAACATCTTTCAACTCGAAAGAGGTGTGGGCCGTGTAATTTGGAGAAAGATGGCATCAAGTAGCCTTGACACACACAGAGCCTGATCGAAGTGATGCTCCCGAGTGCATTGAAGAAGTTTTAACAATGGAACATCACTACGACAAGCTATTAAGACCCAGGTCTTTGATCCGTTACTACGAGGAGCTATCAAGACTATCTAGGTCTAATGACCCTGAGGAACAGCTCCTTCAAAAGATACGGGATGGTGCCAGTGAGGAAGTGTTGGAATCATATCTCAACACGACTTTCCAAAACATCTCAGACGGAGGAGATGTAGAAATTAACGGAGAACTGGCAAGTGTATCTGTTGACGAGCAAAGACATGAAGGAGACAAGAGGTGTGCGAAAGCTCGAGCTTTGGTATATGACAAGGCGTTGGGAGAAGCAAAAGACGGCACACCCATTGAGGAGTTTTTGGTGAAAAAGCTTTCGACAGATGAATGTTTGCAGAGAGGAGGACAGTGCGAAATCGTTGACTGCTCGGCTGTTAGATGGAACATGGTAAACATCGTGCTGGCCTTGATACGATGGAGAGGTGCAGCTGAAGATGGTAGATTTCTGCAAAAGGAAGTACGTCTAGCAATTGCTGTTCAGTACGGGCATGTCGAATTAGTTAAGCAGTTAACAAAAATTCAAGACGTCGACATAAACATAGGTAATTCTTTTGAGATATTCTGCAATCATGGACATTGTATTAATCCAAATAATATTAGATTGGATCACCACAACCACGAACCCTATTTTGACGATTTACATTTACGGGGTAGGTATTATATTAGGGATCTAAAGCCCATTGATTGTGCTGCTGGAATGGGGAATGTACAAATGGTAATGGCTCTTTTAGCATGTGATAGAATAGACGTGAATGAAGGAAGTCCTCTTCATTGGGCTGTTGCAATGGGGCATCTTGATGTGGTCAAAGAGCTTCTCAACAGCAAAAAACCAGTGGATCTCAACGCGCTGAAAGCGGTACCACTGGGAAGTAAACACGATAGAATCAAGTATGATTATTCTTATTTGTCCCTCAGTCCACTTCACTTAGCTTCATTATTTGGCCACGCAAGTGTTGTGAAGGCATTATGTGAGGACACAACAGGACATTTAAGAGCCGATACAGAAACCATGGATGGAGGAACAGCCCTTCAATTTGCAACGGAGAAGGGGTATGCTCAAATAGTGAAGACCTTACTAAAAAGACCCGAGGTTGCGAAACAGGAGGAGGGTTTGTACAGGGATAGGCAGGTCCATGTGGACGCAGCGAATGCCATTCTTGTGGGAGCTGCCTTGATTGCAAGTGTGACTTTTGCCGGATGGTTAACACCACCTGTGGGATATTCTGCGTTCTTTGGGAGTGCAAGCATTGAGGTGGGAGCCCCATCCCCATCTGGCATCTATCCGTCGTTTGTTTCTGTTGCAGGTCATCCAATCATGGAAATATTTTGGTTTTTCAACTCCATGTCTTTCTTCTTCGCCATTGCAACCCTCATGGTGGGAGCGAGTGCTGCACGTCCCCCAAAACGCGGCATATTCATTGGAGAAGTGGTGCGGTCTTTGCGGGCTTCGCTTTCTCTAGCATACATCCTTTTGACGATCTCAGTTGAATGTGTAATGGGTGCGTTTGCAAGTGCTGGCTTTCTAGTGTTACCGCCCATTCCAAAGTATATGGTCAATATGCGAGTCACAGTTGGCATAGGTGTGACGGTGGTATTCCTAGCATGGACATCATCTAAAGTGGCCTATGTTCTGAACGTTATGAAAAAGAATGTTGAAAATATTTATTTTCAGATTCGGACTAGTAGGATTACTGCAAAGATTTTGAGTTATGAGATTACGGCGAAAATAGCGGATTTTTTACATTTTTGATTAATTGAAATGCACAATTGAGAGCTTCAATGCATGATTATTTGTTAAATTGGATTATGCCATATTGAAGAGACTATGGACAAGTATCAGATTTTTCCATTGGTCCATGGGAATTTGTGGTGATGTAATGACTGGTCTTTCAAGCAGTACATGTGATTAGTTTGGAAGAGGTTTTGACAACCTTAGCAAAGTGTACAATATCCTACAAGTTGTACACTTGTTTAAAAATGACCAGTTGCAATTTTGGCTTACTTAGAGTTTCTTTAAAACATCTTTCTACTCTATTCATATATGATATCAATTCCATAAACTTGGAAGTTTGGACTTCCTCTTGTCCATGTCTGAATATTCATTGCATGTAATCAAAAATCATGTTAATATGATTATTTTCAACATAATTCTTGAAAATACACACTTGCACACATATGCCATCATGTGGAAAGTCTGGTTATTGCATTTGATTTATACCACTCCAATTTCTTCATCATCCATGACCTATCGCACATTTAATTGAAGGGAGATGCATTTTTGGACATCATAATTGCATTGTCTCCAATTGAATACCAATTGTAGAATGCTTGTGAATCAGGTCCGCCACAGTGAACCAGCACCCACCAGCACACCGTCTACTGGATGCCTGTTATTAGTCAGTTGTGGATGAACCTCCCCTGAGTTAATATTTGGTTTCATGTTGGTCACCATTTTACTTACTAAATAAGTAGATGATTTATACATAGGTAAGGGCTGTTGGTTTGTTCAAGTGGGTTGTTAGTAGGTAAGGAGTAAAAGAAAACACAGAGCTAAACACCATGTTTAGCTAGGGAACTGGAACCCAACAGAAAACTGTTACCTGACCACTTACCATCCATCCTTCATGGTGTGCTGGTTCACTGTGGCCAATTGGGTCAAAAGTCAAAAAGCAACTTACTTACTAATGACTTCAAGCCTTGTGCAACAGGAGATTTTTGCCAGGCATCAAAGTGACCTGTGGCCTGCCTTGGTCACTTTGGGCACTCACCACAATTTGTCACCAATTGGGGTTGGATCATCACAAATTAGATCTCAAGGAACATGATCCACCTGCTTAATGGCTGACATTCCTAGGATATGTTAGCCAACATTTTCTCAAACCTTGGCTTAACTGAGGCCACAAAAGGCTTCATTTTCTCTGGAACAGGAATTCCGGCCTAATTCTTACAAGAACATTATGACTGACAAGACAGGCCAACTCAAGGATTCTCAGTTTGAGGACTCTAGGTTTGAGTTTTGGGTTGTAAACAGATCACAATTTGGCAGAAACTGTGATCCATACCTTCCCAGCACAACAAAATTGGTTCAGGATTGCTCCATGGTTTTTTCATAATTCACTTGTAAATGACTCTGTACATTTTGGTCTGGTGAACTGCTATAATCTACAGATTTAGAATTTAGAATTAGGGTTCTACCACACCAAGTGAATCAACTTGGGTGAGCTTCATGTTAAGTCCAACAAACTGGATAAACAACCAATCTGTTATAACAAGCATTTCCTTCACCCCCTAATGGCCTCCCAAATTAAGCGAGGTTAGAACCCAATTTATCAATGCAAAGTGTTATTTAACACCCATTGACTGAGATGGTGAGAATATGAGCGTACCAAGGAGTCTCAAAGAAAGATATTTGACCATGACTACTGCAAAAATTTAGCACCTTTTAACAGTTCTCAATCAGCTTCTTGTGTTGCAGGCATGTGTGTTGTGCATGTAAATGGTTTGGGACTTATCCTCCGTGTAAGTGTAAATCTCATAATGAACTTTATTTACACTCCATGCAAGTGTAAGTATTTAATATTCATTTACATTCATGTAAGTGTAAAAAATATATATATATAATATTAAACGGTCCAATAAAACTATGTAAATATGTAACAATATAAAAATATAAAAAATGTGATTTTGACTTGAGGAGGGGAGATTTCAAAATGTTTTCAAATATAAGTCAGCTAAATGGCCCATTGCCAAAAAAAAAATCAAAATATACACTCACAACTAATTCATATGACTTTGCAAGAAGGTTTGGTCATTAAAAATATATAATAAAATTATTATAAAGTAAGGACAACAACAGTAGAACCCCTGAGTTTGATCATAACCAATGTGAGATTCAAAAAAATAAAAAGCATTCACATTCAAGGGTGGGGGACCTGAGTTTTTGTGGTGAACTCAGTTTCATCCTGTCTTTCCTTTTTCTTTAGCGCCTCCACCGTTGCTGCATGTATTTTCACTGCTCCTACTTGTAAAGCTACTATAATTAGTCTTGAACCTTGTGCATTAAATGCTGATTTTCAGCATTTCATTACCAGATTTAATAAAATTTCCTTACTTTATGGATACCCCTGAAAAAAGGAGATTCAAAGACAGGGTGACTTTACAAACAATTTTAGTATTTACACTTACACAGTCCAAAACATTTCCACTGACCTTGTGGAAGTGTAAAAATATATATATACACTGCAACAGAATAAATGTAAATGTAACTAATTTGGACATGTAAGTGTAAATGATTTGCACTTACACTGCATTTACACATCGTATATATGCTATTAACATGTTTACTGGATTTACACATCGTATATATGATATTAACACTTACACTGGATTTACACATTGTATGTATGCTATTAACACTTACAGGCACAAACACTGGTGTGTACAATGAGGATACCAAAATATGGCAACTGAGTGATAAAATAATGCAAGTTGTTGATGGCATATGTTAATGGAGACAGTTGTAGCATATTGATGTCTGCATCAACCACACAGGAAACTACTTTTCCTCCTGCAGGAAAGTGCTCTCAGATGGTCTCATATTCACTGCGATCACATGCTAGAAGCTACCCATTCCCTCAAGTGAATGCATGTGTCCCAATTATAGAATTCAAGGAGAAGATTGGCATTGAAGCAATCCTAGTGCCACAAAACAATCTATAGTATGACTTTGTCAATATATCCAGTTTGAATCACAAATGTCATCCAAAACCTTAGTATATCCAATTTGAAACAAACATATTATCCAAAACTGAGACTTATGCCATCAAAACCACCTAGCCAGGATTGAGCTTGATGCTAACCACTGAGATATATTGTAAAAAAAGTGGTTGAAATTGTTTGCAATCACATGGTATGCGTTCCCCTGAGTGCATTGGTTATATGTTGGACATGCAAACCAAATCTAAATTGAACCCATCGCAATATATATAGATGCCAACATAAGTTGTGGGTTCCAGTGTGTATAGGGCATGGTCAATGTTGAAAGCCAAATGTTTAATGTGTTGGTTTGTTTGGTGAAGACTTTGATGTACATTTCATGGCATGGATGATGGAC
>Ga0209208_10010927_pt1 | contig 11690 bp, 9 predicted proteins | sample S1TSphfallax_3_FD_187694 | JGI IMG/M metagenome (GOLD analysis project Ga0209208, IMG submission 187694) | Host-associated microbial communities from peat moss isolated from Minnesota, USA - S1T2_Fd - Sphagnum fallax MG (SPAdes) (version 2) | ecosystem: Host-associated > Plants > Peat moss >...
TTAGATACCAGTATTATTTCTCAATTAATTGCCAAGCAGCCAAATCAAAGAGTAATTGAATGGCTGAAAGGGTTGGATGCAAGCAAATTGGTGAAATTAGAAAGGGAATTGAAAAACTACCTGAATCCTTGCGAAAAAAGAATATTGAAGACTGGTTTAAGAATGAATTACTTAGAGGGTTTGAGGGAAGAATTTTACCATTAGATTTATCAGTGATATTGTTATGGGGAGAGTTAGTAGGAGAATTAGAGAAAAAGGGGCGAAAGTTACCACCATTGGATTCCCTCATTGCTGCTACAGTCAAACATCATAATTCTATTTTGGTTACTCGTAATGAAAAAGATTTTGATCAGATAGGAATTGTGGTTTTTAACCAGTTTGAAAACTGAGGAAAGTGCTCAATTTTAGTAGGAAGTCTAGTGCGAGTTGTCCTAGGTTCGGCTTTAGTGAATATTCATCCCCTAGGGGTGTGCCGTAGCAGAGGTGCTGGCACCAACCTCCACAACGAAAAGATAACAGGAAAAGTCACAACCCATTTACCCCTTCTTCAACTTAGGGTAGGCAATCCGCTTATGGTGGAACTGCTGCCAAACTTCTACAAAAATTTCGGTAATTTTTGACATCTCCTCCCGTGTCAGTCCAGAATCAACTAGTTGATCATTTTGCCATTTACCACGGAGAATATTATTTACCATAGTTAAAGCTTGTTCAGTTGTCCCCTCTTTGAGCGATCGCATTGCCGCTTCACAGGAATCAGCTAGCATGACGATTCCTGTTTCCCGTGACTGGGGAGTGGGTCCATCGTAGCGAAAATCGGCCTCATCTACTGTTAAACTGGGGTTACCTTGGGCCATTTGCTGAGCCTGGTGATAGAAATAAGCAATCACCATTGTCCCCTGATGCTCAGGAATAAAAGCTTGAATCGCCGTAGGTAGGCTGTGTTTCCGTGCCATAACTAACCCTTCAGTGACGTGCTTTTTAATAATTGCTGCACTCTGCCAAGGGTTTTTAATCTCCGTATCATGCTTATTCGGTCCACCCATTTGATTTTCAATAAAGCTAAGGGGGTCGTGCATTTTACCAATATCATGGTAGAGAGTACCAGCTCTGACCAATTCCACATTACATCCGAGTTCTTGGGCCGCAGCCTCCGCCAGGGTTGCCACAAACAGGGTATGCTGAAAGGTGCCAGGAGTTTCACTAGCGAGTCTTTTTAGCAAGGGACGATTAGGATTTGCTAACTCCGCTAACCGGATAGGGGTAATTAAATCAAAGAGTTTTTCTAAGTAAGGACTCAAACCCAAAGCAACAATACTCCAAACCAAACCCGACAGAGCAAACAAAGCGGCTTCCCAGAGTTCGTGATACCAAGCAAATACAAATACTTCACCGCTGAGGACTTTAAGCAGCAGGTAAATAGAACCTTGAGTGACAGCGATAGCTACACCAAGTAGTGCTAGTTCCTCTCGTGACCGCAAGCGTTGGGCTATGCAACTGCCCAAAATTCCCCCTGCCGCCCCTGCCAAAATCCCAATTTTGCTCACCTCTAGGCTGATAGGTAATAATAGCACCAACAAGACTACAACGGTGACACCTAAAGTCGGACCATAGAAACTGCCCGACAACAAACCCAAGGCACTCCAGCTAGTATAGAGTATCCCTGTCCCCAATACTCCTGGAACACTCAGCGTCAGGAGTAACACCAAGAGGCGATCGCGTTGTCGCAGTGGGTACTTGATCCACTGTTCTGCCCAGACAAAAACCCTAATCGCTGCGGTAATAATCACCCCTAGCCGCACTAGCCCCCACCAGTTTACTTCCTGTTGAATCAAGTTATAAGATTTCAGCACTTGAATGTTCCAAGGTGTGATCTGTCTACCCTTGTAAACAATTACACTCCCCTTATGAACTTCGATTCTGACATCTGATACTGCATCCTCAGCCTGTTTAGCCTGTTTCTCGGTTTGTTCTAGATCTACATCCAGATTTGGTTTCAGCACTGTTAACAATATTTTTGTCGCTAAAGCTTCAGCATCGGGGGGCACCAGTTTATGTACTTGGAGGTTGACAGCATCCTGTAAAATATTTTCTGGCAGTCCCCGGGGAATGCCCTGAGTAATAATCCGCTCCTCACTGTCATGGATTCCATCTTTGGTTTTTGCCCAGTCTACATCCGATAGGTCCAAAAAAACCGTGGCGCTGGCTATGTCTAAATTAGAAACTTTCCACTCTCCTAGCCTGCTGCTAGCCTGGGCAAACCTTGTCCGTGCCTGAGTGATTTGGGTAATCAGTAAGGATAAGTTGTGTTCTGACGTTGTCGTACCATAGATTTCTAATTGGGTCAGGGCTTCGGTAAAATTGGGATTTTGTGGGCTAGACTTTGGGGTATCGGACTTGGGAGAACCTTTACTTCGCTGACTTTGGGATGAATGCCAGTTTTCCAAAGCTAGGAGTAGCTGTTGCCATTCAGCGTCAGGACAAGAACGTAAGTAACGCTGAGTCAAGATAGAGACAACAGAAGTATCGAAAAAAGGAAAAGCCCCGGCTGTGGCTCGGGTTTCGTCTCCATCATCTAACAACGAACGTAGATTTTGGTCTATTTCTTCATTTACGTTTGCATCAATCTTCAACACGCGAGTGGATTTATCCCTCGCTGTATTGCGCCGAGCTTCTGTTTTTTCTGGGTCGTAGACGCTGTTATCGTAGGGAGCTATAAATGTCTGTGGCGCAGGCATCCCCACTGTCAACTGAGGCTGATTGTATAAATTATGTCCCATTACACCTGTTAAAGAGGCGATGGCGACCACTAAAATTAGGGTAGAACGTCGTTTATGTAGCCAGCCTAGCCAGATGAATTTGGCTGTTAATTTTGATACTGGTTTTTGTTTCCTGCGTCTACTTTTGTCAAGGATCTTCTTAAACAGCAGTTCCTCCCTGTGACTTCTACCATGACTACTGATTAACCTGAGTAGTTTACATTGACGATACAGTAATTTATACTTATACCGCCATTGCCCTAATTGCTCAGTTAAATACTGCAAAAATTGCTGCGTTTTCATTACCTCTGGCTAAAGAAGTTTAGCTAGCTGTTATCAGCAGTTCCTAAGTTGATTGGACACAATAGCTCATTGCAGATCCAGATTTAGAGTTGCTGAAGACTCTTACTATACAACAGCCTGCTTGAATATCTGCTGATAGCTCTTGAATTAAGATTTATTTAATTCTGGTCGCTGAACCGGAACAGTAAAAATGGCAAGTTGACCTCTACTAGAAGATATAGCAGACTGCTCCAACTCCCTGGAATTTCGTCTAGGACAATACACTCCCGACCACACATCTGCAAGTTCGTCAGCTAATTTTAGCATCTGGGAGTAATTTCTACCTTGCTGATTGGCTAAATTTGGGGATGATAATAACGCCCGCCACTTGGCGGGGATAGCTACTGTAGAGTTATATGCCCCCGCTAAAGCCCCTGTTATTACCCCGGTTGCTGGCAAGTGAGGGTTGTGTGTAGCTCGTAAAACTGCTAACCGGAAGTCTTCCCATGTACTCAAAAAGCAGTAAAAGGCCATGGCAATACTTTGACTCAACTGGTCTTCACTGCTCAATTCGGCTTGTAACTTTTCTAATCCTGCGCCCTCTGCTAACAAGTTATTGACTTTTAGCAATTGTTGTGATAGGTGTGTCTCGCCGATTAAGGAAACTGTCTGGGGAATCAGAGTCAAGGGATCAAGTTTTTCTGTCAGCGATTGAGCGATCGCGTACCCGATAGCTAGACTACCATCCCTAATAACTGGGTTATCTGTCCAGATTTGTAATAGTTGCCAGAGATTTTGTCGTAGTCTCAACGGATTTTCGTGGAAAAAGAGCGCCACTGGCAGCGTAGCTACAATTATTTTACTTGCAGAGTCATCAGTTACTGCTAATGGGAGCTTGGACCAGTGATCTAAGTTCACCGTACCATCTACGATTAACCTTTCAGTGGCCAGCATCAATATTTCGCTTAAGTGATGGGGACTCTTCCTAGAAGCTAAAATCTCCCCTAGAAATGCTCCGAGCAAAGTGCCTCTAAACCGATTGATAACAGAAAAACGCATTTATGGATTGGGGACTGGGGACTTTAGCTGTTAAATTGGGGACTGGTAATTGGTTTTTCTCCCCCCATCTCCCCAGTTAAATCAAACTGAATGCCTATGTTTTAAATAATGCACTAAAGCTTGTAGACCTAATATATAACTTTGAGCACCGAAGCCGCTAATTTGCCCGATCGCTACTGGAGCTATGTAAGAATGATGACGGAAATCTTCCCGACGATAGATGTTACTTAAATGCACTTCTACCGTTGGCAGGTTAACAGCAGCGATGGCATCCCGTAAAGCTACACTTGTATGAGTATATGCCCCTGCATTAATTAAAATGCCCTGATGTTGACCTAGTGCAGCCTGAATATTATCTACCAAAGTTCCTTCATGATTTGACTGCAAGACGACAACCTTTGCCTCTAACCTCAGTGCTTCTGCTGCTAACATCTGGTTAACTTCATCTAGGGTTTGGGACCCATAAACTCCTGGTTCTCGCTGTCCTAATAAATTTAGGTTAGGTCCGTGCAGCACAATTATGCTTAAGAATTCCAAGATTGACTCCTGTACTAGGAAAGCTGCTAACGCCGACCCGGGCGTTCGTTCACAGGAATCGGAATCAGTTCCGGTTCCGGATCAGTCTCTGGCCCTAACAAGGCTTCAATTAGTTTACGTGCTAATTGTTTAAGCTTTTCCAGTACCTTTTCTATGTAGTCCATCGAACTGATTTCTCCTGAGATACTACCTCAACTTTTAGTTAACAGGTTCGCAGAAACAGGCGTATTTCTTTGCCTTAAGCTTTCTACGGCTGACACATACCTCTTAAAATTTTGGTTTTGTGTTCTCCCTTACTTCTTAGATTATCACAGGGCAGTGAGTAGTTGTGGATTTTAGATTTTGTTTCGATTTTAGATGAGGGGAGAGGGAATTTTCGATTAGTGGAGGACAGATTAATTGCCCCCTACCTCCTGCCCTTTCAAGGGGAGGTTTTTCAGATTAGACCAATTTTTTGGATTTTAGAACCAAAATCATGGTCTGAAACCTTAAAAATACGTTCAGTAATTCAGAATTTTCTCAATAATTTCTCGAAAACCTAAATACCTACCCTTGAAAGCCCCCTGCCCCCTTCACCCCTTAGTTGACTTAGCTTTAGAACTGCTAGTTTTGCGCGTGGACTTCCCAGAGGCAACTTTATCCGCTAGCAATTTTAGGGCTGCTGAGAGTGTTACACCTTCCACCGTTTGACCCTCAGGGATACTCACATTGGTTTTGCCGTGTTTGATGTAGGGTCCATAGGGTCCATCATAGATGTTGATTGCTGTTCCATCCTCTGGGTGTATACCTAATTCCCGTAAGGCTGCCTTTGACTTGCTGTTGCGACCGTTGCGGCCTTTTTTTGGTTCAGATAGTAATTCTAGTGCCCGTTCTAGGGAGATTGTTAACACATCATCCGTAGCCTTGAGGGAGCGGTATTCTTTGCCATTCTTTCCCTGGTCGTGGAGAATATATGGACCAAATCGTCCCAAACCAGCTTGGATTTTACCACCTGTACCCAAATGGGTACCCAATGTCCGAGGGAGTGCTAAAAGACCTACTGCCATATCTAAGGTGATAGTTTCTGGTGTTACTCCCTTAGGGAGGGAGGTTTGTTTGGGTTTGGGGTTTTCCTCAGACTTATCTCCTAATTGGACGTATGGCCCATAAGCACCAATTTTGATATAAATTGGTTCCCCTGTGTCCGGGTGACGACCTAGCTGGTCAGGACCGACGGTTTTTTGCCGTAGTAGTATCTCCACCTGTTTGGGGTCAAGGTCCGCTGGGGTCAGGTCTTTGGGAATAGAAGCAGTCACAACACCATCGGTACTTTCCACTTCGATGTAGGGTCCGTATTTCCCAATGCGGACTTTAGCAGCTAAATTTTCTAATTCCACAGTCCTTGCTTTAGTGGCATCAATTTGACTTTCCTGTTCCTTGACTAAGGTTTCTAGGCCTTTCTCCCCTAAATAAAAATCTTTCAGGTAAGGTAGCCACTCAGCTTCACCTTCAGCAATGTCATCCAAGGTTTGCTCCATCTTGGAAGTAAAACTAGGGTCAACAATGTCTGGGAAGTGTTTTTCTAACAGGTCAGTGACGGCGAAGGCAGTGAAGGTAGGAATTAGAGCATTATTAGCCTGTTGGGCATAACCCTTATCAAGGATAGTACCAATGATACTGGCATAGGTACTAGGACGACCAATACCTTCACTTTCTAGGGTTTTCACCAGAGTTGCTTCGGTGTACCTAGCTGGGGGTTGGGTTTCGTGACTAATTGCTTCTAGGTTAGTGCAATTTGGCTGGTCCCCCACTTTTAACTGGGGCAAAATCACTTCCTGGTCTTCTAATGCTGCTTCTGGATCGTCCGACCCTTCCACGTAGGCTCTCAAGTATCCGGGAAAATCGATGCGTTTACCAGAGGAGCGAAATCCTGCTGCTTCTACTTGTAACTGTACGGTGATTTGAGTTTGCCGAGAGTCAGCCATTTGACAGGACACAGTCCGCTTCCAGATTAAATCGTAGACAGCCAGTTCCCGGCCACCCAACCCAGTTTCTTGGGGGGTGCGAAAGGTACTACCTGCTGGACGAATCGCTTCGTGGGCTTCCTGTGCGCCCTTGGATTTAGTGGTGTACTGTCGGGGCTGGGGACTGAGGTATTGTTTTCCATAGAGGTGTTCTACACAGCTACGGGCAGCAGCGATCGCCTGGTCTGATAAATGGACTGAATCTGTCCGCATATAGGTAATATACCCCTGCTCATACAGATTTTGGGCAATCCGCATGGTATCTCGGGCGGAGAGGCGCAGCTTGCGGTTAGATTCTTGTTGCAAGGTCGAAGTGGTAAACGGTGGGGCAGGTTTACGCGTTACGGGGCGTTCTTCCATCTCCACCACACTCCAGGTTTTCCCCGTCAGGCTTTCCTTCAGGGCAACAGCTTGCTCCTCATTTAGTAACACCACATGGCGATTAGGGGCAATTTGTCCAGTGGCTGGGTCAAAATCACTGCCATTGGCAATTTTCGTGCCGTCAATGGTGACTAACTGGGCGCTAAAGGGGGTTTTTTCCTGCTCTAAATTAGCTTTCAAATCCCAGTAGGTTCCTTCATGGAAAGCACGGCGTTGGCGTTCCTTATTCACCAAAAGCCGCACGGCCACAGACTGAACTCGTCCGGCAGATAGTCCCCAGGCGATTTTTTTCCACAGTAGAGGTGAAAGGGTGTAGCCCACCAGTCGATCTAAAATCCGCCGGGTTTCTTGGGCACGAACTAACTGCTCATCGATTTGCCGACAGTTTGTCAATGCTTTTTTGATGGCATCTTGGGTAATTTCGTGAAACACCATCCGCTTGGTGGGCACTTTTGGCTTAAGCAACTGGTATAAATGCCAACTAATGCTTTCACCTTCCCGGTCTTCGTCAGTTGCCAGGATCAATTCATCAGCCTCTTTCAGGGCATCTTTGAGTTGGGTGACAATCTTCTTTTTGTCCTTGGGAACCACATAGACTGGTTCAAAGTCGGCGTCTATATTCACTCCGATCTGTGCCCATGTTTCTCCTTTAACCGCTGCGGGAATTTCGCTAGCGGATTGGGGGAGATCACGCACATGACCCATAGACGCTTCTACCCGATAATCAGTCGGTAGGTAGTTGCGAATGGTGCGAGCTTTGGTCGGAGATTCGACGATGACAAGAGTTGACATGGAAGTTTCAAAAAAAAGAATAGCTGCCAAGCTAAACAGTCAAATTGAGATAATTTCAGCCAGATCGGTAATTTAATCCTCACACAAACTGCTTGCTGGAGTGCAGTTACTCCCAGAAGGCTGGGGGAGGTAACGAGGAGAGGTAGAATTGCCAGCTATTTCAATCTTTAACTTATCTAACCCATGATTGGCGACTACTGTTTTCAAAATACCCCTGAAGTGTAGTATAGCCATACCTGCGCTTTCAGTCCCTGCCCTGGCAACAGATAGAAGAGACATACTGCCTGACTTTGATACCATTGCTACCTCCACCTTCTTAGCGTATAGTCATAGTTTGTCTGTGAGCAATTGAAAGTTATATATGGTTCAAGAACTAGAACGTAACCGCCAAATACCCAATTTTCCTGAAACTGCCCCAGCGGCCAATCCGGTATTTTTTAGAACCTATAGCCGCCGAACAGAGGCAGGTCTGCGGGAAACGTGGGACCAGGTGTGCGATCGCACCCTCCAAGGCTTAATCAAATTAGGGCAACTCAGTCACGAGGAAGCTGCTCTTTTAGAGAAAATGCAACGCCAACTGAAAGCTTTGCCCAGTGGACGTTGGCTCTGGGTTGGAGGTACAAACTGGTTGGTTAAACCCAAGAACTTTTCTGGGGCTTATAATTGCACCTCTACTAACCTGGTAGACTGGAGTGCCTTCGGCTTGATGATGGATTTGGCAATGATGGGTTGTGGTACAGGCGCTGTACTAGAACCACAATATATCAATCAGCTGCCTCCCATCCGCAATAACTTGCATATTACAGTCCAAGGTGAAATTGGTAGCACACCCAAGGATCTGCGGCGTGAATTTACACAAACCCATATAGAAGGCAACTGTGTTACTATATATGTAGGCGACAGTCGGGAAGGTTGGGTTAAATCCTACCAAACCCTTTTGGAACTCTCCACGGACGACACATTTACCTCGGAAGTTCAAGTATGTGTCAATATCAGCGATGTTCGTCAAGCGGGAGAAACCCTTAATGGTTTCGGGGGAATGGCAAATCCTGTGAAGTTGCCGGGACTTTATCAGAGTTGTGCCTCAATCCTGAATCGGGCCGTAGGGAGAAAGTTAAACTCAGTAGAGTGTTGTCTGTTAATTGATCAAGCTGCAGTGACAATTGTAGCAGGAAATATCCGCAGAAGTGCTGGAATGCGTCAGTTCACCGCCGAAGACCAACTAGCAGCTACCGCCAAAGATAACCTGTGGCAACAGGACGAAAATGGCAATTGGCGAATTGATCCCGAACGGGATGCCCTGAGGATGGCAAACCACAGTCGAGTATTTCACCATAAACCTACCCTAGAAGCCTCCATAGAGGCAGTCAAGAAACAATACTACAGCGGTGAAGGGGCGATTCAATGGGCTGGGGAAGCCGTAGCTAGAGCTAACTGTGATTTACTTTCCACCCCAGCACTGAAAACCGAGTTCCTCCAAGCATACGACCAAGGTAAAGCCAGACAGTGGTTAGAGCAACACTATCCCCAACTTGATGCCAAAGAGCTAGAACATCGGTTAGCTCGCTATGCCTTAAATCCGTGTGGTAGATAATTTTGCCTCACGTTAAACACCGGGGAAAATCGGTGAACCCTGGAATGGGAATACCGAGGTAATCAATGGGACTAAAGCACCTTTGACACCGTACAGACTAGAGAGTGAAACTGTTTTCAGGAGCCTTTCTTCCGTCAACAGAATATAATCTGCTCCACGAGTCCCCGGCTACTAAATTTAGCAAGAAAGGCTCCAGGGCAGGGATCGGAATTCCCTCCTGCCCTCTGCAAGAACTGCCTTCTTTAGTAGAAAATATAGTCGGAACTACTACAAATCACAAAGTAGTAGAACTAAGGGATAAAAAGCCTTTAGGATAACAAATAGGAAATTATCGGCGCTGACTTTCACTGCAATTTATCGGAAGTCCACCTCAATCAATTAGATCCAGATAACTACAAGGAACAGGAGGAGGCTTTTACGGCTGCAGCACTGTCTGTAGCTGCACTTTTGAATCACCAATTCCTCGAACCCCGCTACCAGTACAGTCGCGAACTCGACCCCATTGTGGGTGTTTCCTTTACTGGTTTATTTGATTTCTTTGTCAGTGCTTTTGGTGTCAATTGGTTGCACTGGTGGACACAGGGGAGACCAGCTACCCCCCAAGGATTAGCATTTAAGCACCAAGAGGCAAAATACTTGCGGTTTTGGCGGGATACTGTCCACCGGGTAGTTTGGGATTACTGCGATCGGCACCATCTCAAACGCCCAAATCGCTGTACTACGGTCCAACCTAGTGGGACTAAAGCCCTATTAACAGGTGCTAGTTCCGGGTGGCATCCCCCCAAAGCCCAAAGATTTATTCGGCGGATCACCTTCCGCAAAAATGATCCGGTGGCTTTAGCCTGTATTGATTACGGTTACAATGTCATCCCATCCCAATCGGACAAAGATGAACAAGGTAATTTGCTCAATGATCCCTTTGATCCCCGGGTCACCGAATGGTTGGTGGAAATCCCCATTGCCGTACCTTGGGCTGACTTACAAGGTGCAGATGAAATCGATGTTTCCCGGTTTTCTGCCCTAGCCCAATTGGACTTTGTCCTCCAAGTGCAGCGAACGTACACCACCCATAATACATCTGCAACTTTAGAACTGCGATCAGATGAAATTGAGCCTCTCGGACAGCGGATTTACGAAGCGATCCAAAATGATGAGGATTATATCTCCGTAGCTTTGTTAGCTCGGTTTGATGATTTACAATCATTCCCCCGGCTACCCTTTGAACCCATAGACAAATCTACCTATGAACGTCTGACTCAAGAGGTAAAAGCGCGACGCAAAACAGATGATTTTAGTTCTCTACTGAGGCGTTACGATTTAGGGGAGTTAATGGAGGCAGGTCCTAGTGGCTGCGACTCTGATAAGTGTATGTTTCCTCAAAACTAAATCTAGAGTAGGGGAGTAGGGGGCAGGGGGCAGAAGTTTGATCATCCTTGTGGGAGTTTCGGAACTGTTTCTTGTTTTTCCTCCCCCAAGAACTGCGCTAGAGCCTCCTGCCTCACAACCTCCACGATGAAAAGATAACGGGAAAAGTCAGTTCAAGGAACTGTGAATAAAAATATTTGGTAACTTAGCGGGTGACAACGTATTAATTGATGTAATTTTTAATTTTTTCACATCTGTAACTCATATCCACCAGTGGCTTTTAAAATCCCCTAAACTAGCTCACAAGGACTTTGCAAAGCTTGATTAAGTAACATGCTGTACTCCTGTTCGCTGACGACGTGAGCACCAAATCTTTCTAAGTGGGGATTCATCATTTGGCCATCAAACAGCACAAATTGCCTCTGGCGGAGTCTTTCCACCAACTTTACCATTGCTACCTTCGAGCCATCGGGAATTTGGTAGAACATTGATTCTCCAATAAAAGCACCGCCAATTACAATCCCTAAAATTCCCCCAGCTAGTTTATCTCCCTGCCAAGCTTCAAAACTGTAAGCATATCCACTCTGGTAAAGTAGCCAGTAAATTTTCTTCAATTCTGCTGAGATCCATGTCTGTGTACGGTTAGCACAACCGGCAACCACAGCAGAAAAGTCACCGTTAATCGCCACTCTAAAACGTTCCTGGTTCAGGACACGCTGCAAGGACTTAGGGTAGTGAAATCTTTCATCCAAGGGAATCAAAGTACGTTGATTACTTCCATACCACCCCAGGTGATCGTGCTCATCAGCCATGAGAAAATAGCCTTGTGCATAACCTCGAATAATAGCAGCTACATCGTATTCCATAATGACTGAACCAATTCCACCTATTACCCTCCCCCTATCTATCAACCCCCTAAGT
>Ga0209208_10010928_pt1 | contig 11690 bp, 11 predicted proteins | sample S1TSphfallax_3_FD_187694 | JGI IMG/M metagenome (GOLD analysis project Ga0209208, IMG submission 187694) | Host-associated microbial communities from peat moss isolated from Minnesota, USA - S1T2_Fd - Sphagnum fallax MG (SPAdes) (version 2) | ecosystem: Host-associated > Plants > Peat moss >...
CTGTTAACCCTAAACGCTGATACGCGGTAAGCATTTCATTTGTCACAGTTGGTGCAGTAACCAAGTATGTTAGAACTTGAATCGATTCCACTACATAGGATGCTGCTGTATCCAATTTTGCCGCCGTTACCAATCCAACTATCTCCGCAGATCTCGAGATCATGGCCCGTTTCACATAAGCTTCATTTAAGTTTGATACACTTATTCCTACATCTGGATGCAGACTACAAACGCCCAGAAAGCAGATATCTGCCCGAATCATTTGCAATGCTTCAACTGTAGCAGCACCGACATTCACCAATGCTTTTTTATAAAGCTGTCCGCCTAACATCACGACTTCAATCTGGGGATGATCGGCGAGTGCAATTGAAATTGGTGGACTGTTAGTAATGATCGTAGCTTGTAAATCCAACGGCAAATGACGGGCAAGTTGCAGTGTGGTCGTCCCCCCGTCTAAAATCACCACCTGTCCTGGACGAACTAATTTTGCAGCAGTGCGGGCAATCACTTCTTTTTCCTGAGGTGCTTGTTTCTGACGGTCGGCATAGCTAGCAGTCCCTGGAGAAATCAGGAGTGCGCCTCCATGAACGCGATGTAATAGATTTAATTCTGCTAACTCTCGAAGATCGCGCCGAACGGTATCTTCAGAAACTTTGAGAACGGTACTCAGCTCTGAAGACAACACTTTCTTCTCTCTCTGTAAGACTTCTAGGATAAACTGTCGCCGCTCTGCAGTTAGCATGATGGGATTTGCCGAAAATTGCGGGTTTGATCTTGAAAATGCTGGTTTGTGAGTTTATACTTATTGAGATCCCATGACTTTGCCCATCAAACCAGCATTTTCAATTCAATTCAAGCACATTCAGGCAATTTTTGGTTAAATAACCTATGAGTCTTACTTCTTTCCCAATAGATCTTAGCCACTACCAGCCTTTAAAGCTCGATCCAGCTAATCCGGTTCTAACCGATGAGCAACGATCAAAGTTGAAAACTAACATTCAATTTTGTCGTGACGCTATCGTTTTTTTTACTGCAACGGGAGCGGCTAGAGGCGTAGGTGGACATACAGGCGGCCCTTACGATACTGTTCCTGAAGTGATGATCCTGGATGCGCTTTTTCGAGGTGCGCCTGACCAATTTGTGCCGATCTTCTTTGACGAAGCTGGACATCGCGTCGCAACTCAATACTTAATGTCAGTGATTCACGGCGATCTTCCCGTCGAAAAACTTGCCCATTATCGCGAAGCTTATTCTCACCTACCCGGACACCCCGAATTAGGGCTGACGCCTGGAGTGAAATTTAGTTCGGGTCGTCTGGGGCATTTGTGGGCTTATGTGAATGGTGTTGCGATCGCTAATCCTGGTAAGACAGTATTTTGTCTCGGTTCCGATGGATCACAGCAAGAAGGTAACGATGCCGAAGCAGCGCGATTAGCAGTGGCGCAACAGATTAATATTAAGCTGATTATCGACGATAACGATGTGACGATAGCGGGGCATCCTTCTAAATATCTCCCTGGATATAGCGTTGCTAAAACCTTAGCCGGACAAGGACTCAAGGTACTAGAAGGTAATGGCGAAGACCTTGACGATCTCTATCGCCGAATTTGTGAAGCGATCACGACGCCAGGACCGGTGGCTGTTATCAACCAGCGCCCGATGTCCGTTGGTATTGAGGGATTAGAAGGCAGTACCCACGGACATGACGTGATTTCCGTGAAGCTGGCAGTCGCTTACCTAGAAAAGCGGGGGCTAACCGCAGCCGTCGATTATTTAAAAACAATTGAGCAGACCAAAAATCCCTATCAATTTGTCGGATCGGGCAACAATTGGAACTCTAACCGTAACGTGTTTGGCGATGCAGTAGTTGCCATACTGGACGAAATGAGTGAAGCTGATCGCAAAGCAAATGTCCTGGTGATTGATAGTGATTTAGAAGGCTCTTGTGGATTCAAGAAGATTCATGATGCTCATCCGGAAGTCTTTATTTCCTCTGGGATTATGGAGCGGGGTAACATTTCTGCCGCTGCTGGGTTTGGCATGGTCCCAGGCAAGCAGGGTATCTTTGCCACATTCTCTGCATTCCTGGAAATGTGCATTTCAGAAATTACGATGGCGCGGCTTAACCATTCCAACTTGCTTTGCCATTTCTCTCACTCTGGCATTGACGACATGGCAGATAACACCTGTCACTTTGGCTTAAACAACTTCTTCGCAGACAACGGACTTGAGGACGGTTATGAAACGCAACTTTACTTCCCTGCCGATGCAGCCCAGATGAGAGCTTGTGTCAAAGCTGTGTTTAATAATCCTGGATTGCGGTTCATCTTTTCCACTCGCTCAAAAACACCTAACATTCTCGATGTAAACAACCATGATCTCTATGGTGGTGACTACACCTTTGTTCCTGGTAAAGACGAAGTGGTACGAGAAGGAACGGCAGGCTATATTATTTCCTTTGGAGATGCGTTATATCGTGCTGTAGATGCAGTAGTGCGTCTTCAAGAGGAAGGAATTAATGTTGGTTTGATCAATAAACCAACGTTGAATGTTATTGATGAAGCAATGCTGGCAAAAGTAGGTGCTGCTCCTTTTGTGCTCATAGTCGAAGCCTTTAATCGCCGCACCGGATTGGGAAGTCGATTTGGTTCTTGGTTGTTAGAGCGGGGGTTGACTCCTAAATTTGCCCACCTCGGCACTCACAAAGAAGGTTGTGGTGGTTTGTGGGAGCAATATCCTCACCAAGGGCTTGACCCAGATGGCATTATCAGCAAAGTGAAAGAGTTACTTAAGTAGGATCTTGACTTTTGTCAGGTATGCGAGATGCGAATAGCCGAAGGCATTGCATATTTGCCGGATGAATTGACGGCTCGAACAATTAAGGTTTGGTTTCATACAGGGCAAAATCATCCTATGATTCAGCAACGCCTAGCCGAAAATGAAGTAAATATTGATATACAGTAGAGCAGGGGTGACGTGTTAATTTCGTAGGGGTAGAATAAGGGAAAGTTCATTCATGTTCGATGTGAAAAGTGGGGAACGCAATGGACCAAACCCCGACAATTCCTTCCCCCATAGTCCGACACAGAACCTGCATGAAGTCTTGTGGGCTAAGGATTCACAGAATTAACACACCAGAGCAGGGGAGGCAAAACTCTTCCCCTACCCCCATTTCTCAAGAACAGCTTGCCTCAACCAAGAAATTCCTTAACCGAGCAGTATTGGGGTTTCACCTATATCTGACTCTGTCAGTAGAATCTCCCCTCTTTAAGAGATGGGAGTGTCAACAATTACCCAATATGGACAAAGAACCATTTTGTTTCCCTGACGGACATAAAAACGTAAGGTGCGCTGATTCCCATCTAAGTTAATCAATCCAGCTAATTGCCAGGGGATAGTAAATGTACTAAAGTGCAATTCTACATCTATGGACGATAAACCAAAAGTTGGGGTTGCCGGAAATAAGTGTGTGTGATACCAACCCAAAAGCCGCTCCCCAGGGTAATTTTGATTTAATGTCCGTTTCACTTCCACAAAGGAATCACCTGTAAAAGTTAAGTGTAAAAACGAAGCTCCTGTATGTTGAGCCGTTAGGGCGTTGCTCACCTCTAATAAATAGGTGTCCTCCCCATCCCCATCTCGATAAACATTGCCAATCAAAAACCCCCCTTCCTCAACCTTTGGGGAAAGGGGACGCTGCTCACATAAATCTTGGTAAAGCGATCGCTTGAATACAATTTTGACCGGTGCTGTTGTTTCCGCTGATGCAGTTTTCACCCCAAAATCAGCTAAGGTTTTCATCGCCGGCTCTTCTTCCGCAAGACGACGAATCTGAAACGGAGGCTGATCAATAGATTGGGGAACCCGATAATTTAACCTAGACGCTGTAATTGGGGGAATTCCCGGCACATCTACCCGAAAACCCCACCACTTTTCCTCTGGATATTGAAGACTCAACTTTTTTTGCAGGGTTTGCGTGACAACATCATACAGGCGATGGGGGTGTCGGTAGATTAATAAGTTTCCCTGATAGACCCTAACGTAAGTATAACCGAATTCGGGAACCAAATTTTCCACCATCGGTGATTCCATGTCCATAGGTTCTTCGGGTATTTGCAGAAGTATAATCTGAACGGATTCCAAGACCAAATAACGTCCAAGTAACTTCTCCAGGGATTCTTGGACAATGGGTAAAAACGGCATTATCCCAAAGAACTTCTGGTCTAGTCCTCGATATAATTGAATACTATAATCATGCCGTTCCTTCATTCTCCAACCGCTTAATATTGAGTTTAGGAGGGGTTTGCACGTCACGGTTTAATCTACACTGTCCACCACGCTGCTCAATGGCAATTTGACCCTGGACAGAATATGCCCATTGTTGAGCCTCCCCATTGTACCCCTCCTCAACAGCATAATTCTGGTAGCTAGCAATATCAATCAGCAGCTGACACAGTTTACCAAAATCCAAACCAGGAAGATAGCGATCGCCCAGGTCCCCGAGACAAACCTTACCAGATTCAGGGTCTATATTGGGATGGTAGATGGGAGTTTGCCAAAAAACTTGTGGTGCTTGCATGGGAAACGCACCAGGTAAAGCTAAGTAAACCTCGTGCTCATCAATGGCTTGCGGTTCTCCCCCCGGTTGTAAAGGTGGTGCAAATCCTGGGGCATTGAACCTCAACACATAATCAACAGGAAATAAATGGTTATCAACGGACACGTGAAACCCTGGATGGGCTTGAGCATAAGCCATAATTTGGTTTCTCGCCCGGGCTAGGGCTTCTTGTCGCAGTTGGGGGTAGATGGCTGCCGTTGCCTCAAGTGTCATAGTCAGGGTGTCGTCTTCCTGAATATGGGCTTCGTGCAATGTCTGGGGATGAGGTAAACGTTCTATTGAACCATCCTCATTCATCCTATCTACTGTAACTGGCCGTTCTCTGAACATTTTTTGGTCATAGGCTTGTGACACCACCCCTTTACCAATGGCGCCTACGGTAGTATCGGAACTGATACCACAGACTTCAAATCTGGCCTGATCGGGACCTTCAACAAATATGCGACTGATGAGATAGGGTTGGGGGTCTTCAGTTAAGACACTCACTTGCACCTGGTTTTGTCCAGATTGGAGTACTGTTTGCAGTCCTCCAGCAAAGGAGGCAGCTGCTTGAGAACTACAGTTATTTAGTCTGAGTAACACGGTGCCATTGCCTGAAAATCTGAGGGTAATACTTTCAGTTGGTATGCCTTGCCCTGGAGCAATCACTCCTGCTGATGCCAGAACCTGGTTGGCATCTTCTCGACCTCGGACCAAGATACTAAATAAGTTGTCATTACTTGCTGGTTCTGCTGGCTGATGGTTAGGTGAAGGGGAGCGATCGCTACAGTGTTGCCGAAAAACAGTATTGGATGGATATAAGCCTGATGCTTCGTTAATCAGTGTTTGTAGGTCAGCCCCTTCTACTGGCAAAATCCCATCTATAATTTGCTGACAAATCCCTCGCCAATAGCCTAAGACACCATTGTTGTTGGAAAATTGAGGGCGCCTTCCGTTAGGAAAATCAATTAAATCCAGCAAAAGATTAGCATTAGTCTCATCATGAAACACGGCAGCAAGTTCGTTCAGTATTCCATTTTTGATTAAGTCCTTTAACGTTAAAGTCATTTTTTAATTTAGGGAAATAAATAATTATTTGCGAAGTAACTTGATCCATGTAGTAGAAAGATGTACAGACTCAAATATGCTCCCTCTTCTGACTACTATATTTCTGGAAAATCAGATTAGTAGGATAAATCTTTGCAGCCCCGTCTACAATTAATTGTAAATCATTACCGCTCGGTAAAACCCCATTTTGAATTTGGCGACAAATCCCTTGCCAATAACCCAATAAGATACCACTTTGGGGAAAAACTGGACGCAAATGTACAGGAAAATCAACAGTGTCTAATAACAGATTAGCCATATCTTGATTATTAAATGAGCTTACTAATTCGTTGAGTATTCCATTTCTGGTTAAATCCTGTAGGTTCATGTGGCTTGGTGGGATGATTTCAGGGGGAGTATGAATGGGGAGGTTTGCAAATAACTGTCCCCCTTCATTATCATACCAGCGCAGGTATAAAACAGGGCGATACCACTGATTCCCTTCGATACCCATTGCCTGTTGTCCTAACCTCACTGCTGTGGTGATTGGTTTTCCATTCCCCAATGCTCGGTAGAAGCGATCAGCAAAGGCTGTTGCTCCATCAACGGTTACATTGTATTGCATTGCCAACACCGCAGGTACTTGGTGTTGAATTAAACTTTGAGCCACGCCATTAAATAGGGTGTCGCTGGCGAGGCTAAAACCTGTCTTACAGGCACTCATCACCATTAACCTAACACCGTATTTTTCCCTTTGTTCCAAACTGACGCTATGGAGTAGGCTGCCTACCTCCATAGCACTTATATAGTCTGCCGTTTGTCCCTCCCTTGGCTTAAATAGTAAATAACCCTGGGGTACTTTCCCCATCAAAGATTCCCCACATCCACGACACCTTTCAACCCTCAGTTCACGGTGGATGGTACGACAGCGATCGCAACGTTGACCAAAAAAGCCATGTCCATCAAAGTGGATAATATGGGGTGCTTGTTCGTGTGTATTTTCCGTCAGATAGTCCCCTAACTCTTGCCAAGTAGGTGATGTTAGTTGCCGAATCTGAATCCGCTGTTCTGCTGCTGCCCGCTGTAAACCATCTAAAACTGCCTTTTGCTCCTGACTTCCCAGAGGTTCTAAACCCATCTCTTGATCACCAGCCGAGGATGAAACTAACAGCACATTTATGTTCTTAACAGGGGGTAGCTGAGGGGTTATCCCCACAAAACCGATGTAGCGAGAAAAAACCACCTGTTGCTGAACTAAAAAACCTCCTTGATCATGAGCCAATTCCCACGGATAATCCGCTAACCGACTACGCCGTTCAACTTTGTCGCTAAATTCCAACTGAATGTGTAATTGTTCCCGTGAACCAGATATTGCCAACATCCGTTGCAGCAAGTCCCTTCCTGGACCATTAGGAAACAAAGCTGCGTAAATTCCTTGGCCGATAACTTGCTGCATCTGTGGAGAAAAAGCTTCTCCAACAAGCAGACCCTGCTCAAGCATCCAAGTCTGCTCATCAGGACCAGGAAAATCCTGGGGACGAAATTTTACTACTCCCAAAATTTTGATAATTGTGGTGCGCCACTTCGTTTCATCTTGAAAGAAAGGTAGCCTAGACGGATAGGCTATTTGACCACCTTGCCCCTCAGCATTAACCTGAAATTCTCCTGGCTCTGCTTTTTCCGGTACCGTGAGAAATAGCTTTAGCAGTTTCATAATTTACTTACTCTACCCCATCATCCGCACTGCCTTGACTATCACCTTTTAATGTGTCCAAACTCTTCTTGATTAAGTTAAATTCCTCACCGGGGTAGAGTTTTCGATAAAACTCTATAACTTTGCTCTTATCAAACAACGGGGATAATTTCACCTTGACTCTTTGCACATTGTCTTGACCCAACCCTCCCCCTAATTCGGCTCCCCCGACGGACAAAACATCGACTTTAACTCCTGCCTTCCCATCCCGTTTTACCGTTACCTGCAGTTCTAGCTCGACTGATTCCACAAATAAAAACGGTACTTCTTTGTCCTTGTGGGGTGGAGCAAGCAACTCCGTCTTAATCTTTTCAATCAATTCTGATAACCCAATGGAATTATTTTGGCTGGTGTTCATTAATTTCTACCCACATTCAAAAATATTTCGACTTTGATCCTATAGATTAATTTATACTGAAAATCTCAATTATCCTAGTGTTCTCACAATTCTCAAAAAACTGCCCCCAAATATCAGGGCATAGACTATTGAGGAGCAGTTATACCATTTCACTCTAAGTTTGATACTTTTAGGGAGCAGGGAGCAGGGGGCAGCTTTCAAGGGTAGGTATTTAAGTTATCAAGGAATAATTGAGAATATTCTCAATTATTGAACGTAGTTTTAAGGTTTCAGACCATGATGTGGGTTCAAAAACCCAAAAAATTGGTTTAATTTGAAAAACCTACCCTTGAAAGCGGCTATTGCCCCCGCCGGCTCCCACTGCCAAAATCCCCCGCTGGACTCCCAACTGGTGAAAGTCTCCACACCTACGAACCTACGAACTGTACTGCCCCCGCTGGTAATTTCTCCACACCAGGGCTAGCGCGATCGCCTTTCCTCTGCTCTTCCCCTGGGGAGATTCTCAATTACCTCAATTACCTCAATTTTGGATTTTAGATTGTGGATTTTAGATTGTGAAGAGATCTAAATAAAACCAACTCTCGATACCAACTAGTTCATTCCTAATCCAAAATCTAAAATCTAAAATTGGCAGTTTCTGATGCCCCACACTTGTTTCGATTTTCTCGAGTTAATTTCTGCGTTGTGGGGCATGAAACCTTTTAGCGTAGCGGTCTGGCTGATTCCACCCCACTCGCTATTTTTATGTCACTTTCTTCCCTGCCCATTTTCACGTCATTTATTTTGAGACGCCATTTTTACCGAAATTTTGCTGTACTACTCTCACCTCTAATCCTTTCTACACAACACTTTCAGCCTTTTTTCGCAGCGACATTTATTTTGAGACACACGACATTTAATTTGAGACTCGACAACTGTAACGAAGGTTGAGTTTTCAGCCTATACTGTTTTCATTTTGTATTTGTTTGGCTATTATATAGAAACTATAGAAACTAAATTTTCTATAGAAACTCTAACAGGATTGAAAATTGTATGGCCGGAAAAACAATATCTGCTTATACCGATGCGGAAACGGCCAGCCGTGTTAACCATATTGCTAAGATGGAGCATCGGCGACCTTCCCAAATTGCTGTAATGGCATTAAAGTTTTTTGCTTATCTTCCTCCAGAAGCGCGTGCTGTCTTGTGGCAACTTGAAGGGATGGGATCTACTGCTGATTTAGAGGAAATTAGCCGAGAGATTACGCGCATTCTTCTAAATGCTCAGTATAAAGTTGCACAGCGTCAGATCATGGATCACATGAAGTATGAAAATTTGGATAATCTGGAAACTGAAGACGATATTCTTGAAGCAGCAGTAAATCTTACCCGTTAGATACTTGTGAGTAGCATTGCGTTTCAATGCTACTCACAAGTTTTAGAGTTCAGGAATTTCGACAGATCGTATCCAAGCCATCATTTGACTAGCATTAGCAATATGGAAAGTATGGGCTGGTGCAAAATGAATAGCATGGGCTGGTGCTGAAAGTTTATTATCTTGTTGATGTACAATAATACGTGTATCTTTTGATACAAAATTTTTAAAGTTATTGGTAACTAACACCTTTGCCCGTCCTGCTAAAGCTGTTTCAAGAACATGAGCGTCTTCACTATCTGGTAACGCAATAACACCAGTGCCACCTAAAGATAACTGAGGACTTGCACCAGATGCACCAAGCTCAGCATACCCTTTAATAACATCAATATATAAGTCAGCAGCAGATTGAGGAATGCTTAACTGATGTACTAATACTAAACGTAAACGATTAAGCATACCCCAAGATATAACCAGCTGTACTGGGCCGAGGGTACAAAAACCCTGTCGAGCTATTCCAACAAGAGTTTGGGATGCTGTATTTTGCTTACCTTTCCGGTCAGCCAACAAGGCCGCACACCAAATATTGAGGTCTAGACACAGACGAATAGGAGTTTCGCCAGATGCCTCTTGAAAGGTTGTCATTCTTTTAGTTTTTACTGAGTAATTTTGAATACTCAATTCTAGAAAGCAGCATTGGGATATGGACTTTCCCGATGCTGCTTTCTAGAATTGCCAATTAAGAACACCAAGTTTATGCAGTCTCCTACTACTCGACAGGCTTGTCGAGCTAATCGTTTTCCGTCCAGCCACTTAGGGACTTCCAGAAAATAAAATATTAAAAAGTCACAGTATGAGTATAATAACCATTCTGGTACGGAGAGGGGAGTGAGGAAGGGGTCAGCTAACGCCTGACCCCTTCCTCACCCCTCTTTTTTGTAGTAAATTCAACAATGGTTGAATTTTGAGGTGTTTGAGGTGTTCATAAAATTAACTGAAGCGTTAAAAGGGATCTTCCGTCTCTTTTATGGAACCCAATACTAAAGGCTGGTTGCCTGATAGCTTTAAACCCTTACAGAACAAGGCTTTTATCGTTTTCAATGCATTTATTTGATAATAATGTAAGTTTCTGGCAGTTTTTTCTTAAACTCTTCTTCTGCTTCTGGATCGTAATTTATCCCTACTGGCCTTGGCACTTTTAGCTTGGCTTTCATCTTATTATGAACTGTATCATGTACTACTTTATATAAAACTTCTATTCCTTCTACTGCCTGTAAATGTCTCTGAATTTCACCATAACTTTTAAATCCTTCTGGTTGTTCTAATTCTTTCTCTAGTCTTTTTCTAATTTCCACCCTTCTATAACCCTTGTTTGATCAGGGTTTGAGCCTAAGTTGTCACCCCGTCAGGTCAGCGGTAGTAGATAACAGATGGGAAAATAGGCTAGGAAACAGCAAACTCTGTTACCTTACGGCGATCAATAGACTTGTATGCTAGAACAATCTTGTCTTTCGGGATACCTGCTGTTACGAGTTCGTAGGCTATCCCCTCCTCGGTCCCGTCGTGTTGAATCCAGGCTTTTCCGTCAATGATGTCGATATGGATAAACGGGCCATATATCCGCCGACCGTTCTGCCATCCGGCTTCGATCAGAAGGTAGCGATCACGATCAGAATCAAATACCAGTTCTTGCTGTATGTCTGGTTCAGATGAGGTGACAAAATCGGCATATTCCTGTAATACAGACTGAATAATTGTTCGGTATTGTTGATTTAAGGTATCCATTGCATCAAAACCTCCCGATCTGGGTCGAAGCTGATTAATCGAACGAGTTTTTCTTCGAGTAAGGTTTGTCCCACTTCTTCCTCAAAGACTGCCTGGCGGACAACTTCTGGAATTGCTAGATAAACTATCCGCTCCGGGTCATAACGATTCAGTAAGGTGGCATACAAGACAAACTGCCCTAATGCCTCTTGGAGATCTTTCATGTCAGAGGCGCGGGTGAAACTTTTAACTTCGACTGCGATTTTTTGAGTGTCGCGTTCCGCAGCGATCAGCCGTTCCGCGCCAAGGTCGATGTAAAGTTTTTTGGTCGAGATCCTGAGAGTGAGTGGGTCATGGGTGATTGTCCATCCATCTTTGATCAGAGCAGTCTTTACGGTGTTATGGTAACGGTCTTTGGCAGGCATGGGAGGCAGGTTCGGGGACATACTCCAAATTATAGCGATGGCACTTTGTGCCATCGCACATTACAGCAGAGTTGGTTCTAGCCTGCTCCCGGATTGAGTTCTCTCAATATAAGCTGTAAAGAGAAAACCAACAGCACCGAGAGAGTAACAACATGAGTTAATATCCTTCTTGGAGTCACTTTCCGGGAAGGCGATGGTGCGGAGCACCCGCTGGAAGCGATGGCGAAACGCCCGCCGTAGGCGATGCTCCAAAGGAGCCGCTGGAAGCGATCGCCAGAACATTAGATACAGCAATTATACTGTCACTAGATGTCACCAAAAGCTGGGAAGAACCTATTTAATTTGAGACTCGACATCGGTTAATACTGTCTCTTTTTATCAGGTGTAAGATCT
>Ga0209208_10010929_pt1 | contig 11689 bp, 5 predicted proteins | sample S1TSphfallax_3_FD_187694 | JGI IMG/M metagenome (GOLD analysis project Ga0209208, IMG submission 187694) | Host-associated microbial communities from peat moss isolated from Minnesota, USA - S1T2_Fd - Sphagnum fallax MG (SPAdes) (version 2) | ecosystem: Host-associated > Plants > Peat moss >...
TTTTTTTCTTTTTTTTTTTTTTTTTTTTTTTTTTTTTGTTTTTTTTTTTTTTTTTTTTTTTTTTTTTTTTTTTGTTTTTTTTTTTCTTGGGCAATTCACAACGGAGAAAAAAAAGAATTCAAATGAAAAAAAATTGATTTCAGGGGAAATTTTTTAATGTGAAAAAAAAAAACTAACCGAGTGGCGAAATTTTATTTTAATGAAAAATAATAATAATTGGGAGGGGAAAATTTAAATGACAATAATATCATATGGGTGGTGGGGGAATTGTTTTAATTAATGAAAAAAGAAAATTAAGTGGGTGAGGAAAATTCTAAATGAAAAAAAAAAGTGAGTGGGAAGATTCTATTTAATGAAAAATAATAATAACAATAATAGTAATAATGATAATAATTGGGAGGGAAATTCTTTAATGAAAAGTTTATGTGGGTGGTGGGAAATTATTTTTTTAATGAAAATAATTTAAATGGGTGACCAAAGTTTTAAATGAAAAAAAAGGGTAGAGAAAAACAAAAGTGTTGGGGAAATATTATTTTTTAATAAAAACGATTATTAATTGGGTGTTGAGGAATTTTTTAAAATGAAATGATTATTAATTGGGTGTTGAGGAATTTTTTAAAATGAAAACGATTATTAATTGGGTGTTGAGGAATTTTTTAAAATGAAATGATTATTAATTGGGTGTTGAGGAATTTTTTAAAATGAAAACGATTATTAATTGGGTGTTGAGGAAATTTTTTAATGGAAAAATAAAATAAAATAAAGTATCTTCTGCAACGGATTAGGTATTCAAAAACAATGTGGCGGGAGAGAGGAGGAAAGCCCAACTAAAAAATTAAAATTTTAAATTTTTAAAAAAAAAAAAAAACAGGGGCGGCGGAGGGGTACAAGACTCAAGTACGTACTTACTACTTACATGTTGATTTATTTGGTTAATAATTACTTCTTAGGATTTGGGGGTGGGTGGGGAAGGGGTTGGGTGGGGGGAAGATATTGGGAAAAGCCAAACTAAAAGTACAAGTGAGGCCACCAAAAGCATATCCTTTAATCAATCATTATTATTAAGTTTAAAATATAATTTTAAAATAATAATAATGTTAATAATAAGAAAATAAATGAATAATTTTTATGATCTAATACTATTGATGGATTTTTATTTCTATTTTTCTCATAATTACTGAATTAATAAAGAAAAGAGAGAGAAAAAAAAAGAAAAAAAAAGAAGGCCTATTATCTATCTAGCTAATAAATAAAGAGAACACACACACAGGAGAAGCGTGACAAGAAGGGAAGGGGATCCCAACCAGGATCTTCTTCTTCAGGAATATCCAGGGATCAGAATTGGCAGCCAAAGTGGTCCTTGTCCAGAGAATCCAGGCATATTCCCACTTATCCCAAATGGCTGTTGATCCAGTGAGGTGTGAATGAGTCACAGTCTCAATACCTACCTACTTACCTACCTACCTACCTACTTACCTACTTACTTATCTACCTACTTACCTGCCTACCTACTTATATATCTACCTACCTACCTACTTATCTACCTACTTACCTGCCTACCTACTTATATATCTACCTACCTACCTACTTATCTACCTACTTACCTGCCTACCTACTTATATATCTACCTACCTACCTACTTATCTATCTACTTACCTACCAACTTACTTACCTACCTACCTACCTATCATCATCAACCCCTATCTTCTCCCTCACCAACAAGTAAATCCTTGTTCTTACCCCCAAAGATAAACCCCAAGTTAACCTGGTTTTGGGTGTCTTATAGGGTTTTTTAATCCAGGGTTTATTTATTATACCCTAAAACCACTACATTTTTAAACCCCTATTAACTATACACCCTAAAAGACACCAAAAATTTTACCCCCCAAGTTACCCACTCAATAATAGATTCTGAATAACTTACCCAAGTTACTTTGATTTTTACGGGGGTTTTGTTTTTTAAAAAATTTAACACCTAGGTGAGATAAATAAGTGGGTCATGTGTGGGTTCCGTAATACATATATTTTATTTTATTTTATTTAAAAATCTTTCACTTTGGTACATTCTTGAATCTCTCTCTCTCTTCTATACCACTACCACTAGGTAGACATAGTAGGTGGGGATCTTGCAATTATTGAATAATTTAATTTAGGTGGGTGGTGGGTAGTGGGTACCTATTTGGCCACACCTTTGTGAATGTTATTATAATATAATTTTGTTATTAGTTATAATAATACCTATAACCTTCTCCTTGGGGGAAGCCATCTCTTTCCCTCGGGTTTTCTTAACCTACCCTTGAACCCTGGTTCATGAAGGACCTTACGCAATGTCTTCCTAATGCAGTGGCAGCATGCCGTTGGATGAGAACTCTCTAGTTATATCATGTAACCTGCTGCTGGCTTTTGACAATTTTGGATCTCTTTACTTTGGTTTACTCCTTCATGACCAATTGGTTGGCTGAACCTCGTAACTCACATTCTTTTGCGTTCCCATAACACATAAGTAGGTTGAGTTAAATCGTGTAAACCTGCTGCCTTTCAACAATTTTGTATCTGTTAAGTTTTCTTTTGCTCACAAATTAGTTAGTTGAACCTCATATAACTCACACTCTTTTGTGTCCAATAACCCATGGTTAGCTTAACATCCTACCTCACACTCTTTGGTGTCCCATAACCCCTAACTCTCACTCTTTTGTGTCACATAAACCATCACCAGCTTTGACTCGTTAGTTAGTTATCAAGAAAAGTAGTGTTGAGTATTTCTTTGAGTTCACTTCCATCCCTTGAGTTCTACCTTACATTTTCTCAAGCACACACAATAAGCCCACACAATAACACTTTTTAAAAAATGCCAAGTCTAGTCTAGTCTAGTCATGTGAGTGGTGAAGCCAAAATTGATGACAAAGGGGGGCCACGTGGGGCAAGTATATTCTTAGAGTTGTCTTGAGAATAATGTTTTAGTACATTCTTTAGATGCCCTTTTCTTTTTAATTTTTCCGGGGCTTTAAGGAACCAAATCCAGCTTTAGGAATGTCTTTTCACCTTTGGGGAAGTGTCCCTCCGAAGCCGTTTTTGCAAAAATTGTGTGGTGACCACATAACTAGAAGGAAGAACCCATCATTTGAATGTCATCAATGGCTTCCCCACACCACCCCATCCCCCCTTTCCCTTCCTCTCTTAGTCAAGTTATAAGCCAAACCCACCATGTTACATAGCATGGGCAAAGAGTGCAAGCATACGGAGTGCAACAATCACACAATTGAACCTAACAAAAGCACAATTGAAATGAAGCTTGGATGTTGGATTCTCAATTTGTATACCATATGAAAGAAGGAGGAGGAGAACTAAGAAAGTAAGTACTCCACGGGCCTTAAGTACTTAGGGTTAACCCTAAACCCTAAAAACCTAAGGCTTAAGTACTTACATGAACATTCCATTCACCATGCATTGTAGTTGAGCAATTGAATGGATGTAAATTGAATGGCCACCGGCTTATAAGGATGTAAAATTCAGAGTTGGATGGAAAGCAAACAAGCAAGCAAGCACGAGGGAGATTTCCTAGTGGAGGGCAACTTATATCCATCAATATCCTTCATAGAAAAGAGAAGGGATATTACAATCTAAAGCGAATGATCCCTCCCTCCAAAGGAGAGATCTAAGGCATATGATCCCTATCCTTGTGAAGGAGTAGGTGAAAGAATCATACCTTCCTAATTCCTTAAGGGTAGGTGAAAGAATCCTCTCTTATGGTGCATTCACACTTGATATTAAGTCAAATGAGGTCAAATGAAAATCTAGGTGGCATCCTAGGTGGCACCCAATGTCAAATGAAAATCTAGGTGGCATCCTAGGTGGCACCCAATGTCAAATGAAAATCTAGGTGGCATCCTAGGTGGCACCCAATGTCAAATGAAAATCTAGGTGGCATCCTAAGTGGCACCCAATAGTTAAATGGGCGATATGTTAATCTTAAGTGAATGTTGTTAGCTTTAACATAAAAAATTCATGATACTAAGTTTTTAAGTCCTAATTGGTTAGCCTGGTGTTAGGGGACTGAACATTAGAGTCCCTAACACCAAGTGTGAAACACACCTTTATCAAGTGTCAAGGCACTGGTCATGCCAATTCGAAACTGGGGATGAAACTCCCCTGAGGACAAGTGTAGGTGACAAAACTAGTTTGTTCCTCTCTTTTTTTCATCTTAACTTTTTTTTATTTCATCCCCAGTTTTGCCCAAACTGGGGTTCAGTACACCAGTTGGGGTACTTTATGGAGAACCATTCAATACTTGGATAAGTTGAATAGGAGTTCAAGTACAAGTTCAGATCAATGTTGGGCGGTTATCAAGAATCGGAACAAACCCTTGACGGGTATCAGGTTGATTCTTAGGGTTCATAACCAGAAATTTTTCTTACCAAGGGTTTTATCAAAGCACTTGTGATGTGAATTAACGATGGGGGAACACATGTTACATGCTAGAACCATGTTTTCCTAGGTGGAACGGTTATTAGGCCCGTTCCATTGCTACATATGTATATTACAATCAAATAATGAGATACCATTTTCATGTCTTTGTAACCTAGATAAATGCTATGTCACGCATTATTGGTGTCAATGTTGTCGTTGGAAATGAACATTTCCCTCAAATTACATTTTGTCACAATTATTTCACTAAACTCAACAAACATTAGGTTTAAAGAAATTAGGACACTAGTTTTCCATGTTTGCTCATTCATTGTTGATTGCAAATGCGCCTTAGTATCAAGGTTTTTGTTTTTCTTATTATTCAATTGTGTGCTATTGAAATTTTGGCAATTTTTTTCCCAACTTTCTAGCAAAACTAGTTGATTTTACAATTTAAAAACAAGAAATTTCAAATTTTTGTCTTTTTTTTATTGAGGAAACGACAAAATATGTCCCTAAGAAAAACATTGCTTACTACCATGTTATTACAATGTTGGGGATGTGTTATTCTTTGTTTATTAACAGATTAATTATTAGAAATGTTGATTACATTCAGTTGGTTATTTTGGATATGTTATTAAAAAAACCATTTAATATACAATTTGTAATATGGGTTCTCATATGTAACTAAATATATTTTGAGCATTGCGGTTGGTGTCCAAACATTATGTCAAATATCCAACTCATAATGCAAATTTCACACAAAATGGTCTCATGTTGTTGCATGACATGCACATACATATGACTCAATAAGAAGGGTAGAACAAAACATTGGAATTTTTTATATGTATGATTCGATATCAAATGGTCTATTAGAATTAAATTTTGGGAGGTTCAACATACATTTAGTGCACAAAGTAGGTCAATACAAGAAAGATTAGATGGTGCTTGTTTCAAAAGTTACATGTTATCTAATTTGGATGATTTAGACAAAATGAATATCCAAAAAATAAATTAAGGAACATTGTGGACCATTTAACCCACCATAAATGGTTCCAAATTCAAATTCATCACTGAAATTACTTTTTTCATTACCTTGATGTTTAATTGTCAGGAAATATATCTAACCAGTGTGACCTAATATCAAATCTATTGTATGGTCAAACATTTGAAGTTCCTTTCGTGATATTGTGTTTGTACAAAATGTTGTCTTTGAATTTTTATTTGGACCTTTTTTATATTAGCATTTCATCACCTTTATTTTTAATATAGTGATATATTTTTTAATATAGAGCATATGTGAGTGACATATCAATATTATAAACTTGAATTGCAATAGAAAGATCACCTTGAAAAATAGGTGTTTTGAGATTGCAAATTGAAGTCAATGTTGTTTTAGCCTAAATATAATTGTGTTTTGTTTAGGAAAATGCAAAGAATAATTATTCATGCGGTTGAATTGCCATATACATAAAATGTGGGGCTATTTTCACATAACTTTTATAATCAAACGATCAATATAATCTATCATGTTCATTTCTTTATTCTTTTAACCTTTTAACAATTGGATGGAAACTAAATAGGTAGTTTAATTGTGGAAAATACATTCGTGGAAAACAACATTCTCATTTTATCTCTAGGAGTTGTGTGGAAGTTGTACAAAGCTCAAAACATCATATAACTTTTAATATCCATTCATATCAAATTAACTTTCAATGATTTAAGTTGAAACCAACATTTACCAACATTTCATTCTAACCTCCAATAATTTCTAATTCAATTCTAACCAATTGAATTAACTTCAATATTCTTTCATTTGACCCACTTGCACAATTTTGACCTAATTTACTATAAAGGTGTATTTACCTACCACAATCCTTTCTTCTAATACATCCAAATGTACATTATTTTAAATCCTTGCCATCTATTGGAATCATAATGGTTGTTCATCAATATCATTCCAACACTATTATGTAAATAACAACCTCAAACCCAACCCAAGTAAATGAAACATTTTCATTTGTAACTAATTGAAGTTTGAACTTGATTTGGTCACAAATGATGCAATTAATTTTTTTTGTTCAATTTTTAATGTTTGAGTTTGAATTTTACTACCCCTTTCTCTACAACCTTCATGGCATCATTGTTAAGAATGGGAAATGCCTAAGCTAATGGAATTATATTAAATCAAAACATTATTGGAATTTGATTTTAAATGCATTACTACCCACATGTATTTGCCGCCAAGTGACCATCCTTAACCTTCATTATGTATGCACACCAACCAACTTAAGAAACATAGATTTTAAAGTCTACAATTGTTTGGCATTTCCTTTTAGTTGATATTGAATGCTTGAATTTAGTTAGATTTGGTGAGAAAAATCTTTATTGATATTCTTGCACCAATTTTTTTTTAATGATATTTGGATAAATATATTATCTTAGAGACTATGGGCAATGCCTACTCACAAATCTAAACACATCTTGTAGTACTTCACGCACAATGCTTGTTGATGTAGTTGATTTGTTATTTGTGTTGAACAACAAAATGATCCCAAGATATTTCATAATGATAACATCTTCAACATGAATCCACTGACATTTGTAAATTGTAAGAATTTTGCCACATTTGGTTGTATGATCTATTTTTCATGTCAAAAAATAATGTTTGATGATGTTACAATTAAATAAATAATATTACACAAATGTTATAATTTTTTAACTTTTAATTTGGGGATTTAAACATAATCACATAATATGTTGGTATTTATAAAAGGTTTTCATTTTAATATGAAGGATATGAATCATGCATCCCATCTAAACAAATTACTTTAAAATAACATTCATTTGTATTAGAAATACATTGTTGACTTGTTATTAATGTTTTTTCTTTTCATGTTTTGAAGGTGCGTCATTGGTATTTTCAACTATAGGTTTATTAAAACATGTGGTAATTAGGTTTTAGAACATTTGTCCTAGATGGCTATTGCACATTCAATTATGTGAAATCCAAGCTACAATTCATTTTGCTAAAATAATTAATTGATAACATAGATGTTTACAATTTTAAGGTGTGTGTGTGTGTGACTTGAATGGAAACTCAAACAAAAAAGAGTGATACTAATCATTAATGTGTAAGGATTGTGTAACACCAATGAAAATCGAAACTAGAAGAATGCAATTTATACACAAGGTGAGATGGAAATTATGCTACATAGTTGTGCATACAACCCAAGAAGTTAAAAGATCTACTCTTGAGTTGCCTTCTTGTTGGAAGTTTTTTGATGCCACATGCATTGTAAAATCAAGCAATAGGGGACGAATGCATGTTGTTGATAAGTTGTGAGTACACTTGTAATACACATATCCACCTTAGTCAATTGTGACAACTTAAAATGGAAAAAAATGATCGCCACCTAGAGTTAAAGTCTTTGGAAGAAATAGACAAATTAGTAGATGTTGCACATGTACTTTGCAATGACAAACAACAAGAACCTTTGACAAGAAGAAATCAATATTTTTTTCCTTTCATATGTGTCATGATTTCAATCATGTTCTATAAATATACCTTGTAGGGGTGTGGAAGTCCCCTCATTCTCAATAAGCTCATTTTTAAGGTATCCATCAATTGTAACCAATACTCAAATCATTTACAAGTGTGTTATTCCATATCAACCACTTGAGGGTCATTGGTTAAACTAACAAAGTTCATAAACATTAATGAAGAATTAACATAAGCATCTTATGATCATATGGGACAAACAAGGTGATGTTCCAAAAAAATTGTTTACCTACCTCCAACAAGAACAAATGCTTCTAATTTTAGTGCTTGGCATGTTGCCTTAGAATCACTAATTTGATGAAAGATTTTAATAATTAGTTATTTTGTGGGATTGAAGATGCAAAATTGTAGGATTATGTAATTGATAATTAGGTTTTATTGGAAGAAAACAAAGGAAGGGTTGCTTGCCATAAACCAACAAGCGATAAACTAATAATCACAACAGTGCAAACATAATTTTTATAGGATGACATAGGGATTAGGTTCTAGGGGGATTGAACTCCAATCCATTTAAAGATTCCTCCTAAGTAGAATGGAAAGAATGTTCACATAACAAACCATCCTCAAAATATAAACAACTTGCAATTTGTTAATTATGTTGTACTATGATGGGCCAAATTTGTTGCACCTTGCTTTTCCTTCATCCCCAATGCAACCAAAAACCCAAACACTAAACATGCAACCCAACTAAAAACCACATGCAAAAAACCATAAACTATAATAATACAAATGAATGAGTTGGATGTCATGAATGCATAATCAAGTTGTTGGAATAGAATCCCACATTTTTCTTTGTTTCCCCAACCCAAATTGCCTTGAAATTGAGGCATAAATATTCCAAAACGTGGTAAAAAAATCATAGATCCACACCTACAAATGTTGACATAAAACACCAACAATCCCACAACATATCAATGGTTGCCATATTTCTAGCTAGCTATTATTCTCTTTAACATTAATTTTCTTTCCCCTAGTCCCAAATTGCTGTGTAAAAGGAGAAAGTTTCAAGCTTATAAAATTCTTGTACATACATTTTGACCACTAGGTTCAAACAAATGATCAAATAAGTATGGAGCTAAATGATTTCATGAAGTTGATAGTATGTAGATCATGTCTTCTCATTCTCTATACTACCTAGGACCACGACAATTGATAATTGCACTAATTTTAAATACTCAAATAACCTATTGTTCATAATGGCACTTGAAAACAAACATCCCCACAATTTTTGTTGTAAGGTTACCATTTGGCAACAAATGTTGTGCACCATGGCTATTTTTTTCATTCTTATAACAAAAAAGGATGTTTGTTGATTGAGCAATATTTGATCTAGCAAATCAACAACCAAGGTGCCATTTGGTCCAATGGGCTTGGGGTGGCATAATAGTGTTTTCAAAATTGCCAAATGATTAGCAAACATGGACTTTACATAAAATGCTTCTCAATATTGGGGATAGATGATCCCAATTGTATTCATGAACTCATGGGTAAGGAAACACCTTTCAAGCTCTTTTATTATCCCCTTAGTTGCACTTTTGCAGTGGTCTTTTACATGTTGCACAACAATTTCCTAGTCATCCCTAGTCACCATAAAGGCACATCCAATAATAGCATATCTCTTATGCAAGATAAAGAAACAATGGTTGAAGCATATTGAACTTGGGTTTGCCACCCCAAGTATTGAACCATATGTAAAACATCACAACTATTGTTTGCCAAATCATTGAATGTTTGAAAGTAGGGGTGATCATACCTTTTTTTAAGGTTTATAGTATATATGATGATGAAGGTCACAAGATCACAAACAAATGTATTTCTACCTTTGACCAACTTGGTCAACATTGCTTCCAACATCAACATGCAAGTTAGTCCTAAAACAATTTCATAGTCACATAATAATTCATAATTGCTCTTAGCAACTACATTCTTAGTAAGGTCATTCACCCATCTTGACAACAAGACTTTTATATTCAACAAAAACATGTTTGGTAAGTGCAAGCATTGAAATCCATTGGGTTTTAACATTGCTCATGATTTAGAAGCCTATTGCCTCCAAAGCTTTTGCGAATTTCCCATGTTCCATGCACCTATTAAGAAAGTGAGAAAATAACAAACGTGGATTGTAACAAAACTTTGATTTTCACAAACAATGGTAGGTTAAAAAATGTTTGCACAATCAAATTACAAATGTGTGCCATGCAACAAACAGTAATGGCAAATGGTGCATGTTTATTTTTGAGTTGCACTATCATCCCTATTTTTGTACCATAAAAAACAATAATGTTATTTGTGCCAAAACATATTAGTTCGGATGCCAAATCAAAATTAGATAATCAACAAATTTGCAAGGTTGGTTCATATTGTTGAATGAACTTCCCAAAACAGAAAAAATAAAATAGAGTTTCATCAGTGCACCTAACATTGGTTAACCTTTTGTTCCATATTAATTGTTTCAATAAGTGTTTAGTGTATGCTCACACACCTAAAGCAAAAAAATCAACATCCTACAACACACTAATGTTAAAATCTAATGGGACTTTGAGGTGTTCAAGAGATTAAAGTCAAGTGCCTTTAAAAACATTCAATAGAGTTTCCATATGAAGATCTTGCCATATCCACATAGATCAAATGCCAGTTTCTACCCTCCCCCCATTCGAAATTTGTTGTGATAAAAAATGTTGCAACACACTTATGAAGGAAGGTGAATTACTTGCAATGGAATCTACACCTCTAGTGAAACTGTTGGCAACAAAAAAAGCTTTGATAAAAGAATAAGGTTGTGAAAAAAAAACGAAAGATGGTAGTCCTTTGCAATCAATGATTGGTATGAAGGGGGTAGGTGTGATTTGCTATTGATTGTTTGGGGGGGGGGGATTGTGTGCTCTCACGGAGATTTCACCATTGCTAGGTGCAACAATGGATTTGAAATTTCATTGCACAAAAATTGGAATCCTTAAATCAAATCAAGGTTTTTTGCGAACTTTTTGTTTATGTTATATATGATTTCCTCCCCATCCTTAGATTTCACATTGCGATGAGATTTCACACAAAAAAAATTGTCACTTGGTACACTTTTGACAACATAGTTCATGACTTCAAACTATTTCATGATAGAAAAATAATGGATTAATTAATTATTACATAATAAGTTTCCAGATCAAATGGGTTTTTAGAATAAATACAAATTGATCATTTTAAAAACCATTATTATTAATCATATACTAATACCACTTCTAATTCACTAATGTATAGTCCCAAATAACACATAAACTTAAAGATATAACATTTGTATGTTGCCTTGCATTTTATCTTTAAAATGATTATTAAACATGGCGTGGCATTAGTAACCCTTTCTACAATTAAAAATCAAATGAGAATTAATCCACTTTACTCCAACAACAGAAAGGAGGATGATTGATTTTTCCCCCTTTTAAATGAGTAAGTGTTACATAGATTCAAGAGCATTAAGTACATGTCTTGGTTTTCTTTTTCATCTTTTACTCATTGGAAAGTACTCAAATATACCCCCAAAAGAAAAAAAACAAAAGACAAAGAAATTGAATACCATTTATTACATTTCCCGAGAAGAAGTCGCCCAATTTAGGAAATAAATGAACCCATCAACTATATTCAAATAAAAAAACCCCAATGAAATGAAAGACAATAGAGGTAAATTGATTAGGACATTAAAAACTCTGTAAACCTTAAAAAGAGTACATAAAC
>Ga0209208_10010930_pt1 | contig 11689 bp, 11 predicted proteins | sample S1TSphfallax_3_FD_187694 | JGI IMG/M metagenome (GOLD analysis project Ga0209208, IMG submission 187694) | Host-associated microbial communities from peat moss isolated from Minnesota, USA - S1T2_Fd - Sphagnum fallax MG (SPAdes) (version 2) | ecosystem: Host-associated > Plants > Peat moss >...
GGTGTATTTAATCCAAAAGTGTTGGTCATTGGACATCGTGGTTGTGGGAAAAACAATGCTACATCAAGTCAGGGAGAGGCAGTAGCTACAAGGCGGCCCTCCATCAGAGAAAACACCATTGCTTCTTTCAATGAGGCTGCCAGAAATGGAGTTGATTTTGTTGAATTTGATGTCCAGGTAAAGCTCCCTACATATTTCCTTGTATAGCACATTTGTTTTGTGTGTCACTTGGCACTGGGAGATGGTTCCATGTTTTGTATGTTGCTGACATTGCAAGATGGTTCCATGAGCAAATTTAAACTTTATGTGTAGTAATTTTCATAATTGGCTTCATTCAATAGGTGACAAAGGATGGGCATCCTATCATTTTCCATGATACTCATATAATTGCAGAAGATATGGTATTTTTCTCCCTCCTGCTCGTAATGGGTTAAGCATATATACTTTGTTTTCTTATCTTGAGTCATGACTGATGTGAGATTGTACCTCACATTATTGTAAGCTAATGCCCCTAATTGGGGACTGATAATTAGACTGGAGAATTGGTGGGATTATAGTGTCAATCTTTTGGTAAATGTCTGATCATGGTGTTTTGCAGGTTCCCAGGAAAATTGGAGATATTACATTGCAGGAGTTTCTTGGCATGGGACCTCAAAAGGGATTTGATAAGGTATTGGAGTTTTCTGAACAAATCTCAAAGGACTGCTGCAGGAGTTAATTAGAAGCTACAGCTAAAGATTGTAATGGAACAGCACTAGGGAGAGCAATCTTGCTTCACAACTTGGAGTAACGTGTTGTGTTTCAGATGAATTCTCTCATGCCTATAAATGTGCTTTTCTTGTTGAGTATAGATAAAAACTAAGAATTTTGTGGGTGCAGTACCAAGATACTGAAATTGTGTTGCTGGCACTTGTGCATAGGCAGAGAGAAGTCTTTACAGGAAGGCCAGGGATGGAATTGTGAGTCAATGGACTGCAACTACAGAGGATCCCCTTTGCACACTTGAGGAGGCATTTAAACATGTGGATCCCTCTGTTGGCTTCAACATAGAAGTGAAATTTGATTACATTGAAGAAACTTCTGACCTGGAGTTACAGCGTGTGATTCATTGCACTATGGAAGTAAGTATAATCCATCAACCTTGCAACTGCTATAGCTGTAAGTTTTTTCCTTTTCGTACTTTGTTTGCTTACATCACTAATTGTTGAAGGCTTGAATTACTTGCTGTGCTGTTTTTGAGGTTCATGGACACAGAGAAAATGTTTTGATATTTTGACTATGTAGTTTGTTTGATGGTTTCAATTGCAGGGCATAGTGAGAGAAGTGAATGCAGTCAGAACCAATAAATGGTTTCACCACCAGACAAAATTAAACAGTAGAGAAATTGAGCTTTCTATGTGCAGCAGATATAAATTGTTTGTTGTGAATATGCAGATTGTCAGGCAGCATTCAAATGGACGAAAGATTTACCTTTCCAGCTTTCATCCTGATGCTGTCCATCTCTTGGGGAGTATGCAATCCACATATCCGGTATGGAAACAGTACTTGCATCCTTGGTTTATTCCAAGCAATGATCCGCAATTACTGCAGCCATTTTCCTTTCTATGCATTACTGTACCTGGTCTACAATTTAGTCAGGATAGTATATCCATATCTGTGGGTCTCTGTGTCTGCAGGTGTTTTTCTTGACTCTTGGAGGCCTCTACAGATTTAATGATGAAAGAAGAAACTCAATACAAGCTGCTATTACAGTTTGTCAACAAAGTATGTTATTTTTGTTCTTGCTGTTTCTGTATATTCAACATTTGGAATTAGGGTGGTTGTCCTATGAACACAGGGATTCCTCATGTGTTTGGGCTTACTGCTCAATGGTTGTCTGCCAAGGACTTCCATGTGTGGATTCATCTTCTTGAGATATCCTCATATGTGTTTGGGGTTCACAGACATGGAGAACATGTTTTGACTTTGTAGTTTGTTTGGTGGTTCCAGGTCAATTGCAGGGCATAGTGACAGAAGTGAATGCAGTCTTGCATGAACCCAGTCTCGTTTCCCTGGTCAAAGAAGCACATCTCTGGCTCTTCACATTTGGTGAACTTAAGTGAGTATTGTTAAGTTGCAGAATTTGTGGGAAAGATATATTGACAAGCTCTATGTTTGGATCATTTTAGTTGAGATTCAGTTGCAAGGATACTGGAATATCTCTTCTACAAGAGATGGAATGACAAATTGAGAGAAGAGATAAGCAAATGCAGGGTGAGGCTGTGGGAACAATTTTGAGGAACAAAATTAATTGCTGTAGTCAGTGTACTGTATGTTCAGGAACATTTACTACAAAAGTTGTGGAATGTGACTCTTATGGGAATGATGGGGTTTTGTATCAGTAATGTGGAGGAAGCTGTACACAAGCAAAAGGATGCTGGTGTAGATGGGGTGATTGCAGATCATGTGATGGAGATAGCAAAGGCAGTGCGCCAATTGGAGCTGCCCCCAATGTCCTCATCTTAACCACAACAGTGAGTCGTCCTCTCAGCCTAGGAGTGTTTTGGAACAAAAACAGTAACACATAATTGTATTATACTTCTGCTCAGCAAAATGACTTCTACTCAGCGAAATGACTTCTATACCTCTTCACTATTCCGGATGGTATCCAGTAGCAACCATTAAAACCTGGAATTTCAGCCTCTTGCTTGCCACACACTTTGCTTGACAAGTCTAATATTAAATATTTGACCTGTCTTGTCCCAGTTAGCCTGGGTGAAATGCACAATGGTCATTTTTTGCAGATGATTTTAACTAGATCTGGCACTGAAAGGAAACATGATTGCAGAAGGTGCACTCACACAGCAACGTCTAGCAACAACTCGTTCCTGACTCAGTTCACTGACGTTCATCATCTTGCTCAAGAAGTTTGCAATTAACCCACCAGGATGAATGAGTCCAGAGAACTTGACAACAAAAACTAGGTTGCATTCCATGGTTTCAGTTCATTAGAATGCCAGTTCAATGAAACATACTCGATAATATTTCACCTGACAATAACAACACATGATCACAGATGAATATTAGTTCAAATGTTTCACAAATGAATCGTACGTTTCTCAAGCAACTGAAACATAAATTAGCTTTGAAGCAGGCAGCTACCTTTACTCAACAATAAAAAAACTCAGTTGAACAATAATAAGAACCTCACACAAAACTCTAAAGCTTCTAACAAATCTTGTATGCAGAGTGATGACACAGTTTTTGTTATAATGTCACAAAATCCTTCCACAGTTTTTACAATTTCACAGATCCATCACCACTCTCATTTCATACACAGAATTCTTCCCCAGTTTAGGAATTTGGAAAGCAATTATCTTGATCTTGTAGCAAAAAATCAACCAATTGCTGTATTAAAACAATTGTTTCCTCCTCTTTCAAATCCACAAACTTCATTACAAAACCCAAAAAAATCCTTGCTTTGACATCAGAACAATTGGCACTTGTGATAAGTTACTTGTTCCACATGATAACAATTGAGTTGATAATTTCTGGGGAGTGAGAGCATGTGTGTCAACAAAAAACATATCTGGTAAAAAAGGCCACAGATTGGGGCTTTTGAGTTTGCAATCCAAGGTCAATCCAGGCAGTTTTTACAAACGACCCTTTTTTTTGGCTTGAACAATGGAACAAGCAGAGCAAGTGTCTAAGGTTTAGAATCACATTGAAAAACATGAAGAGAAAGAAATAGTCATGGCAGAAGCTGCTACACTCAAATAATAAGAGTTTGCAATTTAGGGGTCTTGAGGGTTCACACTTGAGGATCTCTAGAGACACAACGTGTATGACTGCAGTGCTGGTGGAGTTTGAAAGAACCAAACTAGTATTCTGGATTTGGAACTTAAGATTGCACTGGAGCAAACGGAATAATAATAGGATTAGAACTACAGAATCCAGAGGGACCAGAGCTAGACGAGAGGCAGAAACATCAACCAAGACCGTGAAGAAGTAGCAAATCTGAGAGGCCATAATTCAGATTCTGAAGTAGACTGAAGCAAAGTCTGATGTAGACTAACCTGATACCAGCAGCTGTTGGCCGGCTACAGTAAAGCAAGACATTGATCAACCGGAAAGAATTGAATTTCCATGAATCTCCTCCTTATCTGTTATTCTCAATCTTGAGAAACACAACTACTGTGTCATTTCTAAAACTGTCAGAATCGGTGAATACCTTGGGGAGAGAGACGCAGCTAATAGATTCTCAGAAAAAAGCGCAGGGAATGAACCTCTGACACATACACACACACCAGCGACTAAAGAGATGCAGTAAGCAACACACACACATTTCTAGGGTTTCCATCAAACCCTAATTCGGGGTCTCAATATAATGAGATCTTGATAAAAACGGATCTGGGGAGCCGCTCTCATTGGAGGTTGCAATATTTCGGGACCTAAGGAGACGATATTACTGGTCCGAAAGTCGAGGTCTCGATTTTTGGAGACCTCAAATTAGGGTTTTATGGATAAACCCTTGGCGACTCTCTTCTCGGGCCAGCAGTTCCATTCTTTGCTTTGCTTGCAGATTTGCTGGCAACATCAGTTCCTTGCAAATTCTCTTTTCGATCTTGTTTACGTGTTGTTGACATTGCTTGTTTTGTAGCCTAGAGGAGGTAGGATAATTCAGTGAAAGATTGGATATTGTTTTTTTGTTCTCGGCTCTTTGCAGCAATGTCGAAGGTGGCGAATGAGCCAGATTCTGCCGCTCACAAGAAGGAGGCGTTCAGGCTGCTGGTGAAGAACACCCTGGAGAGACGCCTGTTCTACATCCCCTCTTTCAAGATTTATGGTGGTGTGGCCGGACTATATGACTATGGTCCCTGGGGCTGTGCTGTGGAAACCAATTTGCTCAACCTCTGGCGACAGGTTAGTCGTTGTTTGGAAAAATAATCGAACAGAAATCTTGAGACTGAGGAAAAAAGCTGAATAGGATTAACGAAAGACCAGATTTTTTTTCGTTTCTTGTAGAGTGTTGTGGTGTCCGACCATGAAGACTTCCAATTTTTGGATTCTCTGTTTTATGTTCTGAAGATGCTATTTTGTGGTGTTGGTGCAGCATTTTGTTATGGAAGAAGACATGTTTGAAATCCGATGTCCTTGTGTTACCCCAGAGGTGGTCCTAAAGGCCTCAGGTCATGTAGATAAGTTCACTGACTTGATGGTGAAGGATGAAGTAACAGGCGATTGTCACAGGGCAGACCATTTGCTAAAAAATTTCCTCAATGATATTCTTGCCAAGGATGCAAAGATCACTGCTGAGAAGAAGAAGGAGATTATGACTGACCTTGCAAGTTTGGATGAATTCACGGGCCCAGAACTGGGTGCAAAGATCAAAGCTTATAATATCAAGGCCCCAGATACAGGCAATGAGGTCTCAGAGCCATATCCTTTCAATCTTATGTTTGCCACAACTATTGGCCCAACTGGCCTTGTACCTGGGTATGTAGATTTTTCTCCCATTGCAATGATTCAAGTTTGGTTTTGATCTTTTGGAGTTGTACATAGTTTTTCCCTGTTGTCCTTTCCTTTAGTTTTTCTTTTCCCTTTCTGTCAGTCTGTTTTTTGTCTTGTTGTGGTCTGTTGCTATCCAGTAGTATGGCTGAGTTTTCCTGTTGCTTCTGGAACTGCAGCAGAAACTCAGTTCACAGGTTGGTGGTTGTCACCAGCCTTTACCCACTGTAGGGAGCTGATGAAGTCAGTGGGGAAGTTGTGGTAGTTAAGTCACTATCATACATACTACTGTTGATGGTCCCTGAACAGGTGTGAGACTGGCACTTTTGTTCATACCAGTGTGTGTTTTTTGTTTTTTGTTTGTTCTGTCTTTCCTAGGTTGGTTATTTCTGTGGCTTCCTGAGGAAGTGTTAACCTAGCTGTTATTTCTTTGTCGTGAGAATGGAGATTTCTCTATTCTTATGAAAGATATTGTGCATCAGCTTTTGTATATCAAACTTATTTAGATAGACTTGACAGCTTAGCAGGTTTTCTTTTTCTTTTCTAACAGGTACATGCGCCCGGAGACAGCACAGGGCATTTTTGTCAATTTCAAGGACCTCTATTATGAGAATGGGAACAAGTTGCCATTTGCTGCAGCTCAGATTGGCTCTGCATTTCGGAATGAGGTAAAGTCTGTTTATATTTCCATCTCCAGTCCATTTGTTGTGTTGAGGTCCATGTTTCATGATTAGAGTTCTATGAACCCACCATAGGATAAGGGTTGTTCCTTTTAATGCCTGTATCTTTGAGAAGAAGAGCTCATCATGAGTTCTCTACAAGGAAAAGGGTATAGACTACAGTAAACTCTGCAATTTTTCTCAAGGAGAATCTGCAAGATGTGGATAGTTTGAAGCTCAAACTAACTATTTCTTTCAAAGCCTTAAGACTGTCAGACCTTCTGTTTTATTGGAAGTGCTTACAGTATCCTGTTGTGGGAAGGAAAAACAAATCCAAAAAGATGAATGCAGGGTCTTCAGTTTGAGCTGTCTGTGTGAACCTGGACATGTGCCATTTGACGAGGAAAACCATTCACTTTTTTTATTAGCTATGTCTCTTGAGTGCTAGCTGAAGTCATGCCTGAACAGAAACTCAGGATGCAGAGTTTTGTATACTTGTTTGCATGAAATAATAAGCACATTCGTCTAGGCTTATCTACACCCACCATTGGGAGCTGATGAAGCCAGTGCAGAATAATGGCAGCTAGTCATTGCCATTCTGTATGAAGGTGACAACTGGATTCCTTCTTCTCATATTTATGTTGGTTTGACCAGAATTGACATAACAGTCGAAGTATTGTTATTTTTGAGTTTTCTATGCAATATAATAGGTACTTGTCAACCTGAAAGTATGAGCTTAGAGGAAACCTCTTGCTCCACAAGGAAAATTGAGCTGTCTAGACAATGTGTTCTGATTCTATGCCACCTATGTTTGGGCAACAGATTGCACCACGACAAGGCCCAATGAGAGTAAGAGAATTTACATTGGCTGAGATTGAGCACTTTGTCAATCCATATGACAAATCACACCCAAAATTCAAGGATGTGGCCCACTTGGAGTTTTTCTTATTCCCAAGAGCAGAGCAAACAGGCCTCAAAGATCATGTGAAAACATGTATTGGAGATGCTGTTGCAAAGGTCTGGGCCTCTCTTAAAACATTTCTATGATGCATTGTACAGTCATGTCCATTATCTATCACAGAGACAGAAAGTGAAGCACCATTCAGATGACTTTGTTGAACTGCATTGTCAAAATTGTTTACAAAGTCAGCCAAAGCTTGGATTTTGATTTTAGACATGTCCTACACTGTACAGGGTATTGTTGACAATGAAACTCTTGGTTACTTCATTGCAAGAACCTATTTGTTTCTCACTGGGATTGGTATCAATAAGGAGCGGCTCCGCTTTCGCCAACATTTGCAGAATGAGATGGCTCACTATGCCCAAGACTGTTGGGATGCTGAAATTGAGTGCTCTTATGGCTGGTTTGAGTGTGTTGGCCTTGCAGACCGATCTGCTTTTGACTTGAAGGCCCATACGGTACTTACCACCTTGCATAGTTTTTCTGCATCACAGTTGATACAAGATCCTGCAACTGCTTTGGTCAATATCTTTAGTAGTTCATGTGAGGCAATGCTGTGTTATAAGCAGAGATAAATGGAAGTTTGGCAATAGTGTCTTTCAAATGATTCAAAAATTTGCTAATTTTTGAGGTCTCACATCTGTTGCTGATGGAATCCAGTCAAAGAGTGGTGTGGAACTTGTGGCCCATGAGGTTTTTGATAACCCCAAAGATGTGGAGGTATGCTCTCATTACTCAAGCTTCTCCATTACTAGCTGCTAAGAGTCCTATGCTGGGTTCAGGATTGTGTTTAGGTGTCCATGTCAACATTCATTTTTGCATATTGTTGGTTTGATGGTATGATAGTGTGAACGTTCCTTGCATTCAGATGTAGGGAACTAGTTGCATACCCATGATCTGTGGATGTGAGATTGGCTTCCAGACAGTTCTCTTGAACACCGAAGTTACCAAAAACTGTAAAATTGACTCTCTATTGTTTGTGTTCCCTTCAATTTTTGCAAGAAAGCACAAGTTCTGATGGTGTGGACATTTGGGGTCTGTTTGTGATACAGCAATTGACAATTTTGCCCAACAAGAAAATTCTTGGGAAAGTCTTCAGGAAAGACCAGAAGATTCTGTCAGAATCTTTACAGGTGACAATTTCTCATCTTAGTTTTCTTGTGATTGCATTGAAAAGATTTCATAGAGATTGTCCTACCTCTGTATTTTGATATGCATTTAAGGTTCTATTCATAGATGGTTTATGTATTGAGTTTTTGATTGACTCGAAGCTCACTCTCTGAGGCACACGTGGAAAATTTCATTTTCCATCAAGGAAATTGTTAACTGATAAGCACCTTAATGTGGATGCAGTCCATGAATGAAGCTGAGGCACTGGCATTAAAGGCAGAACTAGAAGAGAAAGAGAAAACCATATACAGGGTCTGCACAACTGGTCAAGAGTTTGAGCTCACCAAGGAGATGGTCACTATATCGCAACAAGTTGTGAAAACACATGGCAGGAACTTCACACCATCAGTCATTGAACCTTCCTTTGGTGTGGGTCGCATAATGTACTGCCTTTATGAGCACTGCTTTTATACTCGCCCCTATACTCCTGGTGAGCAAGTATCAAGTGTTTTCCGCTTCCCTCCACTAATAGCTCCAATCAAGTGCACTGTTTTCCCTTTGATCCAAAGAGAGATTTTGAATTTGAAAGCAAAACAAATTTCGAATAGCCTGACACGGGTGGGAGTGTCAAACAAGATGGATGTCACCGGCCGGTCTATTGGAAAGAGGTATGCTCGCACTGACGAGGTGGGTATACCTTTTGCCATCACTGTGGACTTTGATGAGGGTGTGACGGTTCGAGAGAGAGATTCTAAGCAACAAATTAGGGTTCCAGATGGGGAGGTTGTAGATGTGGTACGTGATCTTGCAAATGGTTCACTCCCATGGGCGAAAGTGACATCAAGTTACCAAGTAGTATTGGTTCCTGATACGGAGGCTGAAAGTTAGCTTATGTGTCCTTATTTTCTCAACATTCTAGGACTATTGAGAATGCTGTCTTCTTGACTTCTAGAACATTCTAGGAGCATTTGTGCTTCGCAACTGTATTGAGCTCTATGAATGGTGGCTTCTTGACTCTTACTACCATATAACTTTTTAGTCTTCTTAGATTCAGTGTGCAAATGTATGAAAGCATGTACAATTGCACAACCATATTGTGTGTCCCAACTCATTTGACCTTCCAGATTTTGGAGTTTAAAGGTTCCTTCTCTTGCCAAAACAGTTACCAATGGTTCTCCTAGCAATGGTCATAGAGTGTTTGTTGAATAACCTTGACAACTTTATGATGGTTATCTTGGCTTCAATCCAATTTTGCCAAATCTGTCTGCTGATGTGTGGGATGATGAACCAGGGCAGCTTTACATCTTCAGAAGAGTATGTATGTAGATGGTAGATACTAGTATGAATCAATATTGATCAGTGATTTACATTTTCAACAATCATTTTGTGCTGACACATATTGAAACCCCAAATATTGCTGTGCCTGTGATTCCATTTCTTTGTTTTCCATGTGTACTGGGGAGGACCATGTGATGAAACAGAAGGTACAACAGTTCCTTCTGCTCACTGTGAAGTTGAGATATTGTAAATGCAGGTGTTTTGCTAAATGGGGAACCTTTTTTGACGGTATAAGGGGACTGGAGATGGGAATAGAACACAGGCTTTACACTTATTGCAAGCTCTGGCTTTCTTAATGGTGAGCATGGAGATAGTTAAATTCTCAAGTTTTTTTATTGCTAGCTCACTGCAGTGGTTTTTTGTTTATGATGGGGGAAATGGGTGAGTAGCAGCTTTGTTTGAGCTTTTACTGCATTCCTTCATCATGGAGTCATGGACACCACCAATAAATGCCAGAATGAACTAGCACCCACCTGTGCACCATGTAGGATGAATGGTGTGTGGACAGGAAACCCTTTTCCAACCACCCACATGCATCTACCTGCATATAGGCAGCAAGTGCATTACTCAAGTTGTGGAATCTATGTCCTTCTAAGCATTGGAAGATTATGTGTAGGGGAGCCATTTCTGTTGGTGCTTTCCCTTGCATAATGGTCAAGGGTCCATATGCACTTACACAAACTTTCTTTGCATAACAACAATGGATTAGATTAATTTATGATTTTTTTTTCCCCTATTTCATTATAGGAACCTCTTGCTCCATGTTGGCAACGGAATTACACTTGGGAAGGTGCCCTAAAAATACACTATACATGTCTGTTCAGATAATTATGTAGATATCAAGTCATCAACCATTTTGACATGATCGACCTTGAGAGCAAAGAGGTGCATGACTATCGAATTGTTTATGAATATTATATGCAACATTGGCTTCTGATATGGGGCATTGAAGTAGTGCATGATTCCATATGGAATGGCAAGGAATTGGGAGCATTCTTAAAATCTTTTAAAATTTGAACAACTCATAACAACCAAATCTTGGACAGTTTGGAATTCTAACACGCACATGACCTCCCAAAACAAATGACTACAACCTAAAGGTGCATTCATACTTGATGTTAGGGACTTTAGTGTTGAGTACCCCTAACACAATGCTAGCTATTCAAGACTTAAACCTAGTTACCATGAAAATTTTATGTTAAGCTAAGATTCACTTAACATTAAACTATAACTCATTTACCATTGGGTGCCACCTAGGATGCCACCTAGATTTTCATTTAACATTGACTTAACATTAGATGTGAATGCACCATAAGTAGTTTTCCATTGTTTTATCTATCCATGATCTTTACTATTTAGGAGTGCTTATATAAGACTTAAACTAGGTTCAAAACGCAATTAGAGAAGAGAAAAACATCCATTGGTCCTCTCCTAAATATTTCAACACGTAATGCAACTTCCAAACTAATCACCACATAATCATTACCCCTATGCTTTGGAAAACCACTTCGTGTTAAATTATGTGCAATTTACGCTATAAAGGTAATGCAAGTTGGTTAAGGGGAAAGGCGTGCATTCCAAGTTTGTGGAATGATCAAGTTCTCAAAGTTTTTGTTATGATTGAAAGAACGAAAGAAAAGAAAAGAAGATTTCACACCCCAATAGATTTGTTGACTCACCCACAAAAATTAATTCACAAAAAAATCTATTAAGGAAGGTAGTTAAGGTTGTTTGCTTTGTTTGTCACATGGAGATTTTGCAAACCATGGCACCCCACATTGTGCTTTTGGGATTGGCAATAAGCCATTTGATGAATAAGGGCGCACAAGATGGTTTTCTAATGTTTAGACCTATGGTGTAAGAGTTATTGAATGTTGAACAATTTTATCATGAAAATTCAACAAAATGAAATACTAAAATCTTTAGGGGGAGAATAGGCTGCACTTTTGGTATTGTTGGAAAGTCCTCAATGAGTAGGATTTTATGGATGTGATTTCATAATTTTTGTACCTAAGGTGCATGAGATATTGAATTTTGAGTAATATTTGTCATTAAAATTCATTAATATTTAAAAAATCAAATTAAACTAGTTGAGTAACAAGTTCACACTTGAGCTCATGGAATGGGCTTAGGG